>ERZ1292633.2179-Hain-H41-02um-R1-2179-length-20310-cov-6_pt1 | contig 20310 bp, 17 predicted proteins | sample MGYA00564406_ERZ1292633 | MGnify/ENA primary metagenome ERZ1292633 (study PRJEB36523, sample SAMEA6512639) | groundwater metagenome | collected 2019-01-08 | study: AquaDiva: Metagenomics assemblies of 32 groundwater samples
GATCAATGGTGGGCTGCCTTGTGATGGTGGGTGAAGGGAAATGGCGCGCCGATAATCTCAGCGAAGCGCTGGAGGCCAAGGATCGCGCTGCACTCGGCTTCAACGCGCCGCCCGATGGGCTGTATTTTATCGGCGCGGAATATCTCTAGCCAAATAGCCGCAGCAACGACTTTTCAAGCATCACCAATTGCCACAGCAACCGGCCATGTTCGCCAATCCCGGTGCGGTGATCCGCCGCGAGCTTTGCCAGCACGTCCATCCTAAACCAGCCGCTTTCGGCCAGCAGCGATTTGGTCATCAGCGCCTCAATCTCACGGGCAAGCGGCCCCCGGAACCACGCCGAAATCGGCGAGACAAAGCCCATTTTCTGGCGGTAGAGGATGTCATTTGGCAAATGCCCCTCCATCGTCTTTTTCATCAGCCATTTGCCCTCGCCGCCGCGCAGCCGCATGTTCGCGGGTAGTGTCGCGGCAAATTCAACCAAGCGGTGATCAAGCAGCGGCTCACGCGCCTCTAGCCCGATTGACATGCTGGTGCGGTCAACCTTGGTCAGGATATCGCCGGGCAGCCAGATTTTGAGATCGGCGTATTGCGCGCGGTCTAACCCGTCACGCGCGGGTGCGGCGTTCATCGCGGCGATATAGCGATCCTCGGCGCGGTGGCCGTGCAAATCACGGGTGAAGGCGTCGCTAAAAAACCGCGCGCGGAGTTCTGTTGGAACAACGCTAACGCTGCGCGCATAGGCCTCCGCGCCGTCGCTTGCCAGCGCCTGAAAGGTGGACTTTGCGCGCATGAACTGCGGCGCCCAATCGGCCTTGGGATAATGTCTCCCAAGTGCGCCAAATAGGCTGGTACGAAGCCCTTCTGGCAACATCCCCCGCACCCGTTCTTCGGCGGCCTGAAACTTGTAACGGCGGTAACCCGCAAACGCCTCATCTGCGCCGTCGCCTGAAAGTGCTACCGTCACCGTCTCGCGCGCCAACTGGCACACGCGCAGCGTCGGCAATGCCGAGGCATCGGCAAACGGTTCATCAAACGCAGCGGCGAGCGTATCAATCGCGCTATAATCGTCCGACCCGACCATCCGCTTACGGTGGCGCGTGGCGAAGCGTTTCGCAATTTGATCTGCATAAGCGGTTTCATCAAGCGAGGCCTGATCAAAACCGATTGAGCAGGTTTCAACAGCACTACTGCTCGCCTCCGCCATCAGCGCGACGACGGTTGAGCTATCGACCCCGCCCGAAAGAAACGCGCCAAGCGGCACATCGGACACCATCCGTGAGGTAACGGCGGCGCGCAGCCGTTCACGCATTTCGGCCTCAAGATCAGCGACAGATCCGCGCGCGCGCTTGCTGAAATCAATATCCCACCATAGCGTCGGCGCGGGCAGTGGCTGCCCGCGTTTCAAATGGAGAAAATGCCCCGCCGGGAGCTTCTTTACGCCCGCAACGATGCTCGCATCATCGGGCACATAGCCAAGCGCAAAATAATCCTCAATCGCAGCAATATCGGGCGTCCGCCGCACCGCCGGATTGGCGAGCAAACCCTTCATTTCCGAGGCAAAGGCGATGCTGCCATCGGCGAGCGGCACATAATGCAGCGGCTTCACGCCAAAGCGGTCTCGCGCGAGGAACAGCGATTGATCACGCGCGTCATGGATCGCAAAGGCGAACATACCGTTCAAACGCGCAAGCACATCCGCGCCCCATTGGCGGTATCCAAGCAGGATCACCTCAGTATCGCCCTGCGTGCGGAACACCGCGCCAAGGCTCACAAGTTCAGCGCGGATTTCGGCGTAATTATAGACTTCGCCGTTATAGGTGATCGTCAGGCCACCCTCGCCGCTGCTCATCGGCTGCGGGCTGCCCTCAACATCAATGATCGATAGCCGCCGGTGGCCAAGTCCAACGCCGTGCGCCGTCCATACCCCCGATCCGTCGGGGCCACGGTGCGCCTGCGCGTTGGTCATCGCCGCAACGCGCGCCGGATCAACCGGCTTGGCGGTTTCAAGGTGAAAAAGGCCAGCAATCCCGCACATGCTCTACTTCCCCCGCGCTGTCACAACAAGGTTTTGCGTGAGCTGTTCAGGCGGCCCCATCGCGGCGAGAAACGCGTCGATTTGCGGCCTTGAAGGGGCATCGCGCCGATCCTGCGCCGATATGAGGAGCGCCGCCGCCGCTTGATCACGCCCGAACAACCGCGACTTAAGCGTTGCTATCTTCACCATTTGCGCGGCCCCCGTTGTCATCCCGCCGACCCAATAGAAGCTTGCCACCTCACGCGCCAGACCGGGGGCAAAAATCCGTTCAGCCTTGCCACTCGGCGGCGGCGGTGTGTCATTCGTCCATGACCAATGGCTCTCGGGATCAGCCGCACCCTGGGCATAACCGACGATTTCCTTACCATCGCCTTGCCACGCATAAACCGCAATCGCGAGCGTAACCCGGTCACCCTTGGCGTTCACATAATCGCCTTGCAATCGGTGATCAGCGCCATCAAAACGCGGCTTCCAATCATCGACTGCGGGGTCGGCGCGCTGCCAGCCCGCGACTTCGGGAAGCGCGATCCGGTTCGGCATCGGCACATGGCCAAGCGTGTTTTGCGCGAATTGCCAGAGCAGCGGAATCATCACCAGCGCTACCAACCCAGCCGGAATGGCCCAGCGGATCGGCTGCGGCGGCACTAGGTTGATCTGCCCGTCCAACCACGGATCATCAATCGCGCGATCAAAAAATTTCCACGCGATCCCCATCACGATCACCATGACCAACGCAAAAAAGAACCAGCCGTAAATGATGTGATCAAAGCCAGCGGCAAAATCATTGCTGGTCAGCGCGGAGATATGGATCGTGCCATAAGCGCGGATACCGTTGGCAAGGATTGGTACGGCCAGCACCAGCGCCATGAAGGCAATCCGCCGCGTCCACTTCCGAAAACAGACATTGGCCGCCAGCGCGCCGTAAGCCACCATCGCGACCAAGAATTTGACCCCGGCGCAGGCCTCAGCCACTTCAAAATATCCCGTCGGGGTTGAAATAAACACCCCCTCAATATGCGCCGGCATCCCCGCCCAGCTGAGAAAAATCATGCACAACTTTGCCGTGATCGTCTGGAGCGGCGGCACGAGCTCCTCACCAAAGGGCACGAGGAAAAACAGGTAGAAGAGCGGGAACATCAGCCCGCGCGCGACACTCGGCCCGAGGAGGGTTACAACGCTCGCCTGAAGCATCAGCACGAGGCAAATATGGCGGATCAGCGAAACCCCCGCCGCCTCACCGAGAACCCAGCCAAAGCCTGCTACGGCGACCAACGTAAGACCGGGTGCCCAAACACGCGGGGTGAGACGCGCCACTTCACCGCGCCGTTGCCAGATCAGCCAGCCGACCAGCGGCAAAATGAACAAACAGTGGGTGAAGGTTGAGCTTGTCCACCAAATCGTTGCCATGTCGGCAGCGTCGCGGAAAAACAGCAGCAGGATGAGCGCGATCGCGCCGCCGAGCAGCGTGAGATGGTTTTTCCACTGCAAACTCACACGCCAAATCCAAGCATCGCGCCAAGCCCTGCAAGCCGCGCGTCCCAGCCATAACGCGTGATCATCCGCGCGCGTGCCGCCCTGCCCGCTGCCTTTGCGCGTGCTGGATTGGCGAGCAGTGCCAGCACTTCACCCGCCTGCGCCTCTGCATCTTGCGCGACGATCAACCCGTCGTCTGCGCCCGCGTCAATCCCTTCGGCAGCGGCAGGCGAAGCAACCACAGGCTTGGCCATCGCCATCGCCTCAAGTATCTTATTCTGAATGCCGCGCGCCAGCAGGAGCGGCGCAACGACGACATCGGCGGCGGCGAGCCAATCACGCGTATCGGCGACTTCGCCCGTCACCAGCACGCCGGGGAGCGCCGCGAGCGCAGACACTTCGGCGGTTGGGTTGCGGCCAACAATCGCAAACCGCGCCGATGGATGCTGCGCGCGGATCAGCGGCATTGCTTGCCGCGCAAACCCATCCACCGCATCGACGTTCGGGCGATAATCCATTTGGCCAGTGAACATGATCAGCGCGCCCTCCCCGCGCTCAACCGCGTTTCGCGGGGCCGCTGGATCATAAGCCTCAAGATCAATCCCGTTTTCGATGAACGCGATTTTATCCGCACCAAGCCCGGTTTCGCGCGCGAACAGCGTGGCCTCAGCCTCGCTCACAAACAGGCTGAGATCGGCACGGGCGGCCACCGCGCGTTCAAACGCAAACAGCCGCTTTGCCTCTTGGGCGTTGGCAAAGGCAGACAGCCCGCTGGCTTGTTTGGCGTAGGTCGCAAATTTGGCCGAATCCATATCGACGAAATCCATCACGAAGCGGATGCCATCGCGCTTCACTAGCACGAATTGCGCCATTTGCCCTGAATAGGCAAAGATCGTCTTGATTGGCCGAGTGGCGAGCAGCGTATCGACACGGCGCTGCACGGCATCGCTCGCAAAGACAGCGACTGAGGCTGATCCACCGCCGAACAGCGCGTTCACGACTGCGCGCGGTTTCGATATCAAACGCGGCTCTAGCGCGACGCTCGCCGCCACGCCCTCAAGCACGGGCAAATGCGCCAAATCGCGCGGGTCATCGTAAAGTGCTACCAAATGCGTCGGCGCGAGCGCGGCAATGTGGCGCAGCAAATGCCAACTGCGGATTTTATCCCCCCGGTCGGGCGGATAGGGGCTGCGGTGCGCAAGGAAGAGGATTTCGCCGCTCACCCAAGCCCCCGCGATATCATCGGCCCAATCCGGTTAGCAATCGACAGCGGCAATTTCTGCCACAGTGCCACTTGCATTCGGTATTTGGGGTTGAGCGGATTGATATCGCGAGGGAGCTCACCGTCCGCCGCAAACTTTGCGTAAGCCAGCGGTTCACCCTCAAAACCCCAATTGCGCTTGAACGCCGCTGGGCCAGTGCCCGCCTTTGATCGGCCAAAATCGAACCGGGTGCACCCCCGCCCGCGCGCATGGTTCATCAGCGCATAATACATCAGATCATTGGCACGCCAGCCCCGCGCCGCAGCCGTCCCGCCGCCCCAATAAGGCATCACCGTGCCGCGCCAATATAGGCTCAGCACGCTTGCGATTGCGCTGCCACCGTGGCGCACAGTCAGGATATCAGCCTCTCTGCCAAATTCATCAAGCACCGCGTCAAACAGCGCGCGGGGAAAAACCGGCGTCCCGAGATTGCGCACGCTTTCGCTATAAACCGCGTAATGCGCGGCGCGGCCTGCTTCACTGGTGCCGGTTTCAACGATCAAGTCAAATCCAAGCGCGCGGCGCACCTCGGCGCGTTGCTTGCGCGGGATCGCGAGCAATTCAGCCTCATCATCGGCGGCCAGATCGCGGACAAAACCAAGATACGTCGTTTCGTCATGGTGCCAGCCAGCGCCAGCCGACATCATGCCGCCGCGCAGTTCAACCGTCGGGCAGGTCAGCCGCTCGGCCATTGCCACTGCCTCAGCAATCAAAGCGTTGGCAACATCACCATCATCAGCGAGCGCCCCACCACCCACGGCAAACGCGCTCGACACCAGCGCCCGCCCAAACAGCGGCGAATGCACCACCGTCAGCGGCAGAACGCCAACAATCGCACTTTCAATTTCGGCCACCAAATAATGGTTCACCTGCCCGCACCCACGCGCGACCGCGCGGCTCCACCCGCTCAAATGAAACGGTGTTGCCAGTGGGTGCGCGCGAACATAGCCATCAATCGCCTCCCCGTCGTTCTCCAGATCGGCGACCCGCAGCGTGACACTCACGCCCTCGCCGCCTGCATGTCAGCGACGATCTCATCAACCCGCCCCCACGCAAAATCACCGATCAGCCGCTCTAGCTTTGGCGCCATGACGCTTAGATTTGTATAGTGACGCAGTTTGGAGCGCAGCGGCGCATTTGCCACGCGCGGCTGGCTTGGGTCGATTTCCCACGGGTGGAAATAAATGATCGCGGATTGCGCCTCTGCATTCACCTGCCGCACCGCCCAGCGCGAGAATTGATAGGGCAAAAGCCGGAAAAAACCGCCGCCGCCCGCCGCCAGCGTCCGCCCACCAAGCTTTGCCGTTGTCACTGGCAGTTCGAGGAAATCACTCCCCGCAACCGGCGCAAAAGCAAAGCGCGGTGCCTCCGGCCAGCCGTAATGATCATGCGCAACGGGCGCGACGCTCGACGAATAGGTGTAGCCCGCCTCGGCTAGGATCGGATGCGCCCACGGCGTGCGTTTATCGATCGAAAAACTCGGCGCGCGGTATCCGGTCACCGCTGTCCCACCCGCATTTTCAAGGCAGGCGCGCGTTTTCGCAAGGTCATCGCGAAACTGCTCAGGTGTCAGTGTAAACACCCGCGCATGATCCCAGCCGTGGCTCGCAAGTTCATGGCCCTGCTCGACAATCCGGCGGATGAGCGCCGGATGGCGGTGCGCGACCCAGCCAAGCGTGAAAAAGGTCGCCTTGATGCCCGCCTTGGCAAACATCGCAAGGCAAGCGTCAGTGTTGGCCTCTACCCGGCGGTTAAGGCCTTCCCAATCCGAACGGTCAATCGTGTTTTCAAAGGCACCAACTTGGAACCAATCCTCAACATCGACCGAGAGCGCGTTTCGCAACATGATCGGCCCCTAGCAGCTTCAAGCAGCGGGTGCGCGGCGAATTTCGGTCTCTGAATGCAGCGCTTCTTCGGCCTCAACCCAATCGGCGAGCATCGCGATCACCCGGCGCAGTGCCTCGCCTTGTTCTAAAGACTGTGTTTCAAGCACGGCGACGCGCGCGGCGAGATCAAGCGTCGCGTCATCACCCTTAAAGCCCGTCGTTTGAACCAGCTTGAGCCCGCTTGCGTCCGTTGCACCATCGCCCGCATGATCAGCGGCGAGATCATCAAGCACCGCCTCAACCAAACCAGAGTCAATCACCGCTGATTTTTCAAGCGCCCCCATCAGGAGAACCCGCGTCATCAGCGTGTTGATCTTGCGCGGAATGCCGCCCGAATGGCGGTAGAGCGAAGCAAAGGCATCATCGGCTAAGGTTGGCGTTCCCGTCCAGCCGACCAGTTTCATTCGGTGCAAGATATAGGGGCCGACTTCATTTGCCTCCATCGCGGTCAGATGATGCGTCGCAATCACCCGCTGGCGAAGCTGCTCTAGTCTGTCGGATGTTTCAAGCCGATCGCGGAATTCAGGCTGGCCAAGCAGGAAAATCTGCAACATTGATTGCCCGCCCGATTGATAATTGGACAGCATCCGCAGCTCTTCAAGGCCAGAGAATGGCAAATTCTGCACTTCATCAATGATCAGCAACGTGCGCTGCCCGGCGCGCGCGCGATCATTGATTTGGCGTTCAATCCGGTCAAGCAATTGGGCTTTTTCGGCATTGTCGGTCGGCACGCCGAGTGCGTTAGCGACCATGCGCAGCATATCATCGCCCTCAACCTGCGTTGAAACGATCTTGACTGCGTTGACGCGGTTGCGATCAACGCTTTCCATCAAATGGCCAACCAGCGTCGTTTTGCCCGAACCAATTTCGCCCGTGACGACGATGAAGCCCTCGCCCTGAGCCAAGCCGTAGCCGAGATAGGCCATCGCCTTTTTGTGCGTTGCGCTTTCAAAATAAAAACGCGGGTCTGGCGTGAGCTGAAACGGACGCCCCGTTAAGCCATAATGGTCGTTATACATATACTTCTCCGCCATTCCCCAAAACGCGTATTCGTAAATATTAGAAGCTGTAGCGCAGCCCAAGCAAAGCCGTTCCGGTCAGATCGCCCTCTTGCCTGTCAACCCGGCTTGAGAAGAGACCAACCGCTGCGGTTGTGCTCAAATTGCGACCAAACGTCCGGTTATATGCCCCCGTCGCCCCCGTGCTCAGCACGTTGGGCGCGCCCGCAATACCAGAATCAAACAGGCTCGCAAAGACCTGCGCATTGATATTTGAAGCCTCATCAAGCTGATAGGCAATCTGGCCCTGTGTGAAGTAGCTTTCATCGGTTATCCCGTTGAGCGAGAATATCCCGCCACCCGTCGGCGCACGGTATTTGCGCTGGGCATAGCCAGCACCAAAGCCGATGTTGAGCGGGCCACGGTTGGTCGAAACCAGCCCAGTGATGCCGCGACTGCGAAACACCGCACCGTTGACTGATTGGAACGCTGGATTAAGGCATCCGCCCGAACGCCCGCCGCCCGTGCCACCGAACAGGCACCCGCCCGTCTGCGAATTGAGCGGATTGTTAAAATTGGTAAAATTGGTCGGCAGCAGCGCGAGATTATCGTTCAACTGCTGCGCGAAGGTTTCAACCTGGTCAAAGACATTGAGCTGAAACGATGTTGCCGAACTTGATAGATACGTCGCCGAGCCAGTGTAAGACAGCCCACCGAAGCGCTTGCCAACGCGCGCCTCGATATTGGTACGACGGCTTGGCCGCCAGACCACGCCCGCATCATAGAATAACCCGTCCTGATTATAGGCAAGCTGGCGCGGGCTGCTCTTGTCAGTGACAAAACGACCGCTGCCGTTCACGACCGGTTGGCCGCTCGCATCAAGCAGCGGCGAACGCTGGCTCGCCTCGATATCCTCATAACCGGCACCGGCAACCAGCGCGACGGTTGGTGAAACCGGCAGGACGACGTCGCCGCGCACCGTTTTGCTTTCAAAGCGTTGGTCAAGTTGCCCTGCATCTTCGCGCTCAAACGCGCCACTGACGGTCCAGCCGAACGGCAGCACCCCCGATTCCATGCCAACACTCGCAGTGGCAAGATTGGTCACAGAATCGTCAAACTGATCGACCGCAGGTTGACCTGGCGTTGGCGTGAATTTGCCCGCCTCTGCACGGGTATAGCCCAGCCGATAAGCACCGCTAACCTTCAAATCGCCAACATTGGTGGTGAGCGTCGGGCCGACATAACCCGAGTACACCTGCACAATATTATCGACATTGCCAACAAGCAGCCCCGGCGCACTGCCGCGAATATCCTGCCGTGTGCGCGTGGCGATGCCACCCGCTTCGATACTCAGCTTGTTCGGAACGATGCCAAAACGCCCGCGCGCAAGGCCCGTTACAACATCCTGATCATTGACATTCTTGCCATAATCAAAGCGACGTTCATAACGGAAATTCACCTGCGCCTCGCTCCGCGCGTTTGAGATTGACGCATCAACGCCAGCCGCAACCGTGCTGTAAGTCAGCACATCGCCGTCACCTTTAAGATCAGCCGTCAACACTTGCCCGACTTCGAGATATGGCGTCACTTGGGCCTTTTTCGCGGTCGCTGGCATCGTTGCTGCGAGCGCAATCAGCGCTGCTGTGGTTACGAGCGTCTTGTGATGGATGGTCATTTCACTCTCCAAATCCATAATAAGAACCAAATTTTCGGTTAGTGCCGCTGTACGAAACGCCGTTCAGCATGAATTGCAGTCTTGGACACGCATCAAGGAGCGACATCGTGTCGCGCAGCGCACTTTCGGTGGTTTGATCGGCGCGCACGACAATCACGCACTGCCCGACATGAAGCGCGAGCACCGACGCAGGTGAAGCGGCAAGCGCAGGCGCTGAATCGAACAGGATGATCCGGCGCGGCTTATTCTCAATCAAACGGTCAATCAGTTTGCCCGTGCGTTCGGACGCAAGCAATTCAGTGTCATTGTTGGTTTGCAGGCCTGCCGGAAGCACCGAGAGGTTGGGAATATCAGTGTGGATCAGCAATTGCTCAACATCAAGCTTAGGGTTGGCGAGCGCATCCATCAACCCCGGCCCACCGGGTAAACCCAGTGTTGAGAGGATTTCAGGCTTGGCCACGTCAGCATCGACCAGCACGACCTCAATCTCAGTCTCGCTCGCCATCGATAGCGCGAGATTGACCGACGAGAAGGTCTTGCCTTCATTGGGATGGGCTGAACAAATCAGGATAAGCTGCCCGCGCTCAATTGCTGTCCCGCCGGGGCCACCAAGCGCCGACAACAGCAATTGACGCTTGATCAGGCGAAACTCCTCCGAAAGACTGGTCGGCGGTGCACCTGGAACAATGAATCCCTGTGAGCGCAGCAGTTCGCGGTCAATCTTCACGAGCGACGCGGGGTCAATCGCTGGCAAGATGATCGGCGCAAGCGCGGCAGTTGCAATAGCAGGCTCTGCGGCATTGAGTGGCGCAATCCGGTTGCCAACCATCCCGTAATCATAAACCTCTGCGGCACGCTCAATCAGCGATCCGGCGGCGTCTCTTTTTCGTTTCATCGCCATCACCGTCATGCCACCATGCCGCGTTGAACAAATTCAACGGTCATCAAAATCACGAACGCGCCGACTAATCCAGCGCATCCGGCGACGAAATATTTGAGCTTTTGCCCGCGTTTTTCACGCTGCGCCGGGTTCATCACCTCAGTGATTGAGCCGAGCACCGGCAGGCCGCTTGCGCGCTGCAATTGTTCTGCCGTCGTGTAGGTCGATTTAATCTGGGCAAGTCCAAATGCAGCCGCAGCGCCCGCGCCAATCGCTGCAAACAGCACTAATGTCAGCAGCATTGGTCGATTCGGTGCGGCGGGCGAACGCGGTGACGTTGGCGGTTCAATCACACGAAACTTGATCGAGTCAGTGTCTGACTGGATCGATCCGCGCAGTTTTACCTCTTCACGGTCGGCAAGCAGCTTGTCATACGCCGTTTTGAGGACTTCATAATCGCGGTTGAGCCGCTGCTGCTCCTGCGCCACGCCGGGTTCAGCAAACTGGCGCGATTGAAATTGTGCGAGTTCGGCCTGAAGCTGGGCACGCCGCCCGCTGAGCGCAGAGACTTGCCCCTGCCGCTCGGCCTGCATCGTGCGCAGCGTTACATAAAGCGGATTGGGGCTATTGCTGCCGCCCACAACCCGCCCCGGAACCTCATTCGCCGCCGACGCGCGCGCGCGCGCCAACTGATTGCGAAGTGCAATCATATCGGGATAACTCTCAGTCCAGCCGCGCGCCAATCCGTCCGAAATCTGTCCTTCCAACTGCGCAATCCGCCCCGTAGCGCCGCCACCGCCGACAAGCGTTCCCGGCGTATTGATCATGGGTGGAATTGAGGCAATCTGCCCGTTAACCGCAGCGAGCGAGCCTTGCGCTGCGCTCAGATTCGAATCGACCTGACCAAGCTCTGCGCGCGCTGCATCCATCCGCTGGCTCACCGAACCAATACCAGGCAAAAGCCCCATATTGCGCTGTTCAAATTCTGCGCGCCGCGCCTCGGCTTCCTGCAATTGTGCTTCACGCTGGGCAAGCTGGGTATCAAGGAACTGAAGCGTCTGCGCGGTTTCGGCGCGATTGCCCGAAAGATTGCCCTCAACGAACAGATCAAGCAGCTTCTGAACGATATCCTTGGCAAGCTTGGCGTTTTCATTGTTCGACATACCACCCGCGCCAGATGCCGCGCTTATTTCAAACAAATTGTCCTGAAGCGTCACAATCTCGATATTGTTGCGCAGGCTGATCACCTGATCGGCAATCTCACGCGGGGTTGAGCCGTTTTGGATAAGCGCGGTGCGTCGCACCACTTTCTCAAGATTTTCGGCCGAAGTCAGCGTTTGTGTAATCGTTTCGACGCTGTCTTTGCCTTCGGCGGGTGAAATGCCAAGCTTGCCCGGCAGCATCGTCTGCATCTGGACGAACACACTCGCGCGCGATTCGTAAGTGTTGGTAATCCCGCTGACGACGAGCCAGCCGAGCAGCGCGACACCCCATGCAACGGCGAGCGCCAGCCAGCGCCGTTTCCAGATGCTGTGGATCGCGATCCGTACTTGTTGATAAAGGCTTTCCATTATTCGCCCATCAAAACGCCGATTCGGGGATGATGATCACGTCACCGGGCTCAAGCCGGACATTCGCCCGTGAATCGCCGCGTTTGAGGAGATCGCCGATTTTCACAGCATATTCGGTCTGCTTGCCGGTCTCACGGTTTTGACGGATCAGACGCGCGCGGTTTCCGGCGGCAAATTCTGAAAGGCCGCCAACCGCGATCATCGCGTCAAGCAAGGTCATATTTGCACGATAAGGAATTGAGGCAGGCTTTTCAGTCGCGCCGACCACGCGGATTTGCTGAGAGAATGTACCTGCAAAATTATCAACGATCACCGAAACCAGCGGCTCGTTGATATATTGCGAAAGCTGAACCTTGATATCTTGCGCCAGCATCGTCGGGGTTTTGCCAACGGCGGGCATATCCTCGATCAGCGGTGTCGTGATGCGGCCATCGGGGCGCACTTGAACCTTCGCACCAAGTTCGGGATTGCGCCACACAAAAATCGTCAACGTATCAAGCGGGCCGATGATATATTCCTCGCCCGGCCCTTCCTGTGCGGTCACAAAGCTTGCTGGAGGCAATTTTGGCCCCGTGGCGCTGGTTGAACAGCCACTAAGGGCGACTGCGCCAAGGCTCACGCCGAGCAACAGCTTTGATGAAAGAGCAAGACGCATAACAAAATCCTTAACCTTACGACGCCGCGTCGCATGCCTCCACTCCCATGAATGAGGGCAAAACAAGACGAAGTTCACTGTGCGTTATCGGGCGAATAGGTGAAAATATTGTTAGGATTAACCGCGCGGCAAGACTGTTTCAGGCGTTAACCAACAATTCGGGTGGTTCGGGATGACCAAGAAACCCGCTTGGGCTGGCCGAACGACCATAAGCCCCCGCCATAAACACCGCGACCAAATCACCTACCTCAGCGCGCGGAATGTTCACCATGTCACCCAACCGGTCAAGCGGAGTACAGAGGCAACCAACAATGCTCACCACTTCTTCCGGAGCGTCTGCAAAGCGCGATGCTATCGCCACCGGATAGTTACGTCGCACCACGGTGCCGAAATTGCCCGATGCCGCAAGCTGATGATGCAGGCCGCCATCGGTCACCAGAAAAACCTCACCATGGCTAATTTTGCGGTCAATAATCCGGGTCAAATAAACCCCGGCCTCCCCCACAAGGTAGCGACCAAGCTCGATGGCAAAGCGAGTCATGGTCAAACAGGCAGGCAGTCCATTCAATCGCGCAGCAAGTGCTTCGCCTACCCGCTCAAGATCAACCGGAATGTCTTTGGGAAAATAAGGAATGCCAAATCCGCCGCCCAGATTGACCAGCGGCGGCACCGCGCCAATCGCATCGGCAAGCGAGGCGGCCAAATCAAGCGTTTGCCCCTGCGTCGTTGCGATGGCTTCGGCGTCAAGCGCTTGTGATCCGGCAAAAATATGAAACCCGCGCCAATCTGCGCCTGCCGCGATCAGCGATTTGACGAGCGCCGCCGCCCGGTCAGCATCAACCCCAAATGGCTTTGCCCCGCCGCCCATCCGCATCCCCGAGCCACGCAGATCAAAATCGGGATTGACCCGCACCGCGAGCTTGGGCGCGGTGCCGAGGCGGTCAGCAATTGTCAGCGCGCGGTGCGCCTCGCCTTCAGATTCGAGATTGAGCGTGACGCCCGCGACAATCGCGGCCTCAAGCTCACGGTCACGCTTGCCCGGCCCCGCGAACGAAATATGCCGCCCGCCCGATGTGAGCGCCAGCGCCATCTCACCCGATGACGCGACATCAAGCCCGTCAACAAGCGGCGCAATCGCTGTGAGCAGCGCAGGCATCGGATTGGCCTTAATCGCATAGTGGAGCGCGAGGCTGTCCGGAAACGCGGCGCGAAATCGCGCGATCCGCGCTTTGATCAGCGCGAAATCATAAACGAACAGCGGCGTATTGCCCGCACACGCGGCAAGCGTTTCCACATCTTCGCTGCCAATTATCAGCCGTCCTGCGTCATCCGCCGCAAAATGTGCCGGGATAGTGCCCATTGGTTTCATGTGGCGGCCCCCGCCTTGATTGCCGCGCGGTCAAATTTGCCATTGGCGTTGCGCGGCAAGCCATCACGCCAAATAATTTCGCGCGGCACCATATAGCCGGGCAGCTCATGCTTGAGATAATCGCGCAGCACAGCTTCGTTTGATCCGTCGCCGCATACAACCAGCACCACCGCCTGCCCCAACCGTTCATCAGCCACGCCAAAAGCCACCGCTTCTGCCGCAACACCGCTTGCAGCGGCTGTCTCTTCAATCTCTGATGGACTGATCCGGTTGCCCGAAACCTTGATCATTTCATCATCGCGCCCAACAAAATACAGCAGCCCTTGTCCGTCGCGCCGCACCGTATCGCCCGACCAGACTGCCGTGCCGCCATATTCCGAAGCGTGCGGCGCTGGCCGAAAACGCACCGCAGTACGCTCCGCGTCATTCCAATAGCCCTGCGCCACGAGTGGCCCGCTATGGACAAGCTCACCGGGTTCATCATCCCCCGCCACGCGGCCATCGCCGCGAATAACAAGGATTTCTGCAAAAGGAATGGCACGGCCCATTGATGTCGGATGCGCCGCAACGTGCGCGGGATCAAGCCATGTTGAACGAAACGCCTCAGTCAGGCCGTACATCGGCACGATATCCGCCGCCGGAAAATGCACGCGGAGTCGATCAATAAGCGCAGGGGTCAGCGCACCACCCGAATTGGTAATCCGCCGCAGTCGCGCCGCACTTTCTGGCGGCCAATCATGATCAAGCAGTTGCAGCCATAGCGGAGGCACCCCCGCGAGTGTCGTAATCTCGTACCGCTCAACCGCTTTTGCCACGTCCTTGGCGAGAAGATAATCGAGCGGAACCGCCGCAGCGCCTGCCGCCCACGTCGAAAGCAACTGATTCTGGCCGTAATCAAAACTAAGCGGCAAAACACCGAGTACACGGTCAGCGCGCGTAAGGCCTAAATAATGCGCGACACTAATCGCGCCGAGCCACATATTGGCATGGCTGAGCATCACGCCCTTCGGCTTGCCCGTTGAGCCAGAGGTATAGAGAATCGCCGCAAGTTCGGCTGGATCGCGCGCCGACAGCGGCATCGGCACAACCGCCGCCATCGCAGTGCGCAGCGCATCCTCAAGCAAAAGCGCGCAACCTTCGGGGCAATCATCCGGCTCAAGCGCATTCACCCTGCCCTTGCCCGTGATCAGCATCCGCGCGCCGCTATCGGCCAATATATGCGCCACCTGCGCGCGTTTGAGTAGCGGATTGATCGGCACATGCACCAGCCCAGCGCGCGCCGCCGCGAGCGGCATCACGCACGTCTCGACCGTTTTAGGGAGCCAAGTCGCCACACGGTCTCCAGCGATTAGCCCTTGCGCGATCAAGGCCGTCGCCATTTTTCCAACAACCCCGTGAAGCGCGTCATAGTTGAACGACTGATCACGGCTTATTAACGCGGCGTCATTATTGGAACCCAAACTCACCAAGTGGTCGAGCGGTCTTGGAGTTGGATCTAAGGCAGGCAAAATTGATCCTTGATTGAGTAGAGTTTTAATCTGTGGGACGTCTCTAGCATGGTGTGGGTTAAGGGAGAATTGCTAACCAGTCTTGATGCTGCAAACCTTGATCCAACGGCGCAGCTATCGCGCGAAGCCCAGCCAATTCTCTACGATCGGATCGACTGGTTTCGGCGACTGGCCAATCATGCTTCGGCAAAAACAACACCACTTATCGCCCGTGCCGCATCCGATGGAAAGCTCGTCTGGCTGATGCTTCAATATGTCGGCAATTGCCGGTTTGAAGCGCTGGCCAATTGGTACACAACCGGGTTTCGTCCGGTATTTGCGGGCAACCCCGATGATGCACGTAAGCTGATAATGCTCACTGCAATTGCCAAGCGAATCCGGGCAATGCGCGATTCGCCGCAGCAGATCACACTCAGCCCGGTTCCGCGTGAGGATGGCACTTCGACGCTATTAGCACAGGCCTTCAAACGTGCGGGCTGGCTGGTATTCGCCAATCAGACGTCAACAAGCTGGAAAGCGCGTGTTTCCGGGCTTTCGTTCGATGAATACTGGGCCGCGCGCCCCGGCCAATTGCGCAGCACCTTTAAGCGTAAAAATAGCAAGGCCGATTTTAACGTCATCATCTACGATCAGTTTGATGAAACGGCATGGGAAGAATTTGAAGCCGTTTACGCCGATAGCTGGAAACCCGAAGAGGGCGCGCCTGCGTTTCTACGCGAAACTGCCGTTTTTGAAGGCGCGGCTGGCTGTCTCAGGCTCGGGGTTTGCCGATTGGAGGGCGTTGCCGTCGCCGCGCAATATTGGACGGTTGAAGGCGGCACGGCCTATATTCACAAGCTCGCCCACCGTGAAAGTGCGCGCGAACTTTCGCCAGGCACTATCCTGTCACGCGCGCTATTTCAGCACGTTATTGATCAAGACGCGGTTGATGTGATTGATTTTGGCACTGGCGACGAGCCTTACAAAGCCGATTGGATGGATGCGAGTACACCGCTTGACCGGATAGACGCCTATAATCCACGGCGCGCCAGCGGGCTGATTGGGGCGGCGCGCGCACTCATCTCGGTGCTTGTCGCGCGCGCGCGCGGACGCTAACGCGCAATCGATACGGTACAGGGGTGATTGAGCGTGACGACACAACAGCATAACGTCGATACGATCGTGCGGGGCGTTCTTGTTGATGTACTCGGGTTAAGCCCCGCGCGCGCCGATGCGCTTGACGGCGACAGCGGTCTGTTCGGCACCCTGCCTGAGCTTGATTCAATGGCGGTCGCCAATCTGTTGACTGAACTTGAAGATCGGCTTGGGATCATCATCGAGGATGATGAGCTTGACGGCGAAATGCTCGAAAGTTTCGGCAGCCTCACCCGCTTCCTCGAAGCCAAAGTCAGCGGGTGAGTAACACCTACTCATGGCGCGGTGGCGATGAGTTATACCTCAGACACGGCGTAAAATATCCAGTACAAATTATTTTAATAGAACCTTTATTTGAAGAAGCCAATCGATGCCGTCGACTGCTGGCCAGCGTAATGCGTGGGCTAGCTGCAAACGGGATTGGCTCAGCTTTGCCAAACCTTCCGGGAACCGGCGAAAGCTTGGCTAACATTCACGACGTTTTGTTTTCAGACTGGCACGAGGCACTGTCGGCATTCTCCGAAATGGTCAATCCAGTCGTCATTGCCTCACTACGCGGCGGCGCACTGCTTGACGATGGCTTAGCAGCAAACGGCTATTGGCGCTTTGCTCCAGAAACCGGCGCACGGATTGTCCGTGACCTCAAACGGACTCAGCTTGGCGGGAGTGACGACGATCCGCAGCTTTATGCCGGACATCCGATCAGCGACGATTTCCTGAATGTGCTTCAAATGATTCCACCCATTCCACCGGCTCCACTGCGCACAGTTCGGCTTGAAAGCGACGCGGGTGAAGCCGACGCCAAAATCGCGGGGTCGCCGCTTTGGCGCCGCGCCGAACCAGGAGATGACCCCGAACTTGCAGCGGCGCTCGTCGCTGATCTGACCGATTGGGTGACACAGTGCGCCGCCCGCTGAATTTTACCTGCGAAGGGCACGCCCTCACGGCGACGCTCGACTCTGCACATTCAAAAACTGGGCTGCTCATCGTCTCTGGCGGCAATGAAATCCGTATCGGCGCGCACCGGGGCATGGCGAAACTCGCAGGCGATATCGCCGCTGCTGGCTATCCGGTGTTCCGCTTTGATCGGCGCGGCATTGGCGATAGCGAAGGCGAAAATGGCGGCTTCACCAAAAGTGGCCCCGATATCGCCGCCGCCATCAAAGCCCTTCGCGATGCCTGCCCAGAACTGACGCGGATCGTCGTATTCGGCAATTGCGATGCGGCGTCCGCACTGTTGCTTCACCGACCGGCGGGGATCGCCGCGCATATCCTCACCAATATCTGGATCATCGAACCGACCGACGATTTGCCGCCGCCCGCAGCGATCCGCGCGCGCTATAGCGAGCGGATGAAAGACCCCAAGGCGTGGATTGGGCTGTTCACCGGCACGATCAATCTCCGCAAGCTCATCGGCGGCCTGATGCGGATCGCCAAACCGCAAGTCCCCTCACCGCTCGCCCATGATGTCGCCGCTGGGCTGGCTGTAGTCGAGGGGCCGGTGACGATTTTACTCGCCGAACAGGACGGCACTGCGATTGCCTTTATCGATGCCTGGAATGGCCCAGCATTTTCGGCGGCGCGGAGGCGGAGCGATATCAAAATCAAGAAACTCGCCAGCGCATCACACAGTTTTGCAACTGCGAGTGACTATGCGGTGCTTCGTGATACAATCATCGAAACGCTCAGTCAGCCCTGATCACCCCCGCGCGGCAAATTCGGCGTGCGCGAGAAATTTCTCGGCATCAAGTGCCGCCATGCAGCCCATCCCAGCGGCTGTAACCGCCTGACGGTAAATCTTGTCAGTCACATCGCCTGCCGCAAAGACGCCGGGAATGCTCGTACGCGTGCTGCCAACCTCAACCAACAGATAGCCATCGCTATCCATTGGCAGGCGATCAACGAAAACCTCGGTCGCTGGCTTATGGCCAATCGCAACGAACGCGCCGTCAACATCAAGCCGCGAAATTTCGCCAGTCACCGTATCTTTAAGATCAAGCCCAACCAGCCCAACCGGATCACCGCCGCCCACAAATGTCTCAATCGCTTTATTCCACAGCACAGTGATGCTTGGGTGCGCGAACAGCCGCTCTTGGAGGATTTTTTCGGCGCGGAATGTATCGCGGCGGTGGATAACGGTGACGTCTTGGCTATGGTTGGTCATATACAAAGCTTCTTCAACCGCCGTATTGCCGCCGCCGATTACCGCAACCTTTTTGCCGCGATAAAAGAACCCGTCGCACGTTGCACAGGCCGAAACGCCCTTGCCCTGCATCGCGGTTTCGCTTTCAAGGCCAAGCCAGCGTGCTTGCGCTCCAGTAGCGATCACGAGCGTATCACAGAGATAAATATCGCCGCCATCGCCTATAAGCTTGAACGGGCGCTGTGACACGTCAACATCGACGATGATGTCATAGACCATCGTTGTGCCAACATGTTCGGCCTGCGCGGTCATTTCTTCCATCAGCCACGGGCCTTGCACCACATCGCGAAAGCCGGGATAATTCTCGACGTCTGTGGTGATGGTAAGTTGTCCACCGGGCTGAATGCCCTGAACCACGATTGGCTTTAAGCCAGCACGCGCGGCATAAATTGCGGCTGAAAGGCCAGCCGGGCCCGATCCAAGGATCAACATGCGTGTTTGAATGGTTTTGCTCATGCCGCCCAATATAGGAATAAATTGCCGGGAAAATATGGTAGCGGAGGAGGGACTTGAACCCCCGACACGCGGATTATGATTCCGCTGCTCTAACCAGCTGAGCTACTCCGCCCCAAACGGGAACCGCGCCTATAGCAGAGGCGATTGCCGGGTCAACTGGGGACGATCGTTTGTCATGACTGGATGGAAACAATCCCTACCCGTTCGTGTCGAGTCCTTCGACTGCCTGCCAAGAAGCGCTCGACACGAACGGCTCAGCGCAAATAACCAAGAATTAGAATATCAATGAATTCCACTCAATCATGAGCCTTTTGGCCTAGCGCACCTCGAACGCCTTCAACCCCGGCCCTAACCGATTCGGGCCGATCTTGAGCGGTTCGCGGCTCCAGTCCGCAACGAATACTGAGTTTCGATTAAGCCCCGGAGCGATGCTTGCATCGTTGTCAGTAATCACGAGGCCAGACGAACGGTGCGTCCGCGCTTCGGCAGCAACAGCAATCAACGCAGAGTAGTTTTCTTTATTCTTACCCTGAACGAAAACATTGTGCGTAATCGTGCCGATAGCCCCTGAGGGCAGATCGATCATGTAATTGGTTGCTGATCCTTGGGTGTCATCAAAGCTTGAATCGCTGATCGACACGCGGCCAGAGTTGCTTTTGACATAATGGCCGCCGCGCCCACGCTCAAAGCGGCTCCGCGTGACGGTGAGCGAGCCGTAATCACCAATGTAAATTGAGTGTGCACAGGCCAAGTCACGGTCACAGCGGCCAAGCCCGGAAAAGGTTGAGCGATCAACGGTCACTTGCGACGCTGGGTCAGGCGCTGAAAGTATGCCTTGCTCCGAATTGCGGAACATCGCGTTGGTGACAAGCAAATCGCCCTGCTCAAGCCGGATACCAGCACCATTGCCTTCGGGCACTCGCATATTTTGAAACACCAACCCCTCAACCCGCGCCGAACGACCGCGCAGCACGAGCGCTGCCTTGCCCTCACAAATGCCGCCATCGAATACCGACCGACCAGCGACTTCTGCACGGAAGGTGATGTTGCCGCCAGTCTGGATTGCGCAGTCAGGATAGGTGCCGGGGGCAATGGTGATCGTCGCGTCACCATCTCCGACGGATTTGACCGCATCATCAAGCCGGTAGAATGACTTACCGCTTTCGGCGATCACAAACGGCGCATCACTTGCGGCATAAAGC
>ERZ1292633.2180-Hain-H41-02um-R1-2180-length-20308-cov-9_pt1 | contig 20308 bp, 9 predicted proteins | sample MGYA00564406_ERZ1292633 | MGnify/ENA primary metagenome ERZ1292633 (study PRJEB36523, sample SAMEA6512639) | groundwater metagenome | collected 2019-01-08 | study: AquaDiva: Metagenomics assemblies of 32 groundwater samples
CTGCCCAATCTTGCGCCTCTGTCCCGCCAGCGCCAGCATTGATTTCAAGAAAGGTACTGCTTTGATCAATGTCTTGACTTAGCAGCGTTTTGACATGCAGCTTATCAATATCCTTGGCAAGCAGCAGGAATCTGTCTGTGATTTCTTCGATAAGTTCTACATCGTTTTCTTCTTCGGCCAGCTCTAGCAATTCTTCCAATGTTTGATATTCCATCGAAATGGCTTCAGCAGCTGTGAATTTATCTTGCAGCAGCTCGCGTTTTTTCAACAGAGTTTTCGCATAGACCTGATCGTCCCATAGCGTCGGCGATTCAATTGCTTCGTTTAACTTGGCAATATCTTTAATCAGTTGATCCCGATCAAAGACACCTCCAAATTAATTCGATCTTTTCTTCCATCGCTGATATTAATTGGTGTACATGATAATCCATGATCCCTGCAAACATTCCCTTAAATTCATCTCATCATACTACGTTCATCAATAAATATTAACTTGCGTAATAATGCATTTCATTGTTAATGTTTTATTTGCTACAATTTAAATAAATACTTTTATTTTTAATATTGTCTTACCCTGTAAGCCGGCTTGTCGATAAATATCTTGAGTCAAGCCGCATACTGGCCATTTCAAAGGGGCACAAATTCGGAACATCATGGCATTTACTGGATGTCATTGTCCGTGATCAAGATCATTTTTGGAATCGCCTATGCGATCTGATTCATGTTCATGAAATTTCTGTAGCTTTGATTGAAACAAACTTTGCAACCATTCCCAAATTAGAAGAAGGTGAACAAAATACGCCAGGCCCAGATTTGTTAGATCTGATGACACGCGCTTATACCATTAGTCAAAATTATCAGTCGAATACAATATCAATTGAACATGTTATCTTAGCCTTAGCAGAAACACCTGGAATCACCGATTTTTTCACGCAACATCGCATGAATAAATTAAAAATTAAAGCCGCAGTTGATACAATAAAGAAATCGAAGATATCAAATGGCCGCGTGATGGAAGAAACCCTAACCTCTCTGCAACGCTTTGCAAAAGATCTAACTCAACTAGCATTCGATAATAAAATAGATCCCGTAATTGGCAGAGATGATGAAATCAGACGGGCAATACAGGTGCTTTGTCGCCGCACAAAAAATAATCCTGTCTTAATTGGTGAGCCTGGCGTCGGTAAAACTGCCATTGCTGAAGGACTGGCTTTGCGTATTATCCGCGGGGATGTTCCTGATTCATTACGTCAAGCCCGTGTTTACACTTTAGATTTGGGCGCTCTTGTTGCGGGAACTCAATATCGTGGAGAATTCGAAGAGCGCATGAATGGCTTACTTAAGGACTTAACTTCGCAATCAGGACAAATCATTTTATTCATTGATGAATTACATACTCTGGTTGGAGCAGGAAAAGCAGATGGAGCCATGGATGCCTCCAACATGTTAAAACCAGCTTTGGCACGCGGAGAATTGCATTGTATTGGCGCAACAACCTTAGATGAATACCGAAAATATATCGAAAAAGATGCAGCTTTGGCGCGTCGTTTCCAACCAATTTTCGTAACTGAACCTTCTGTTGAAGATGCAATATCAATTTTACGTGGTTTAAAAGAACGATACGAAGTTCATCATGGCGTACGTATTTCTGATAGTGCCATCGTAGCAGCTTGCCAGTTATCACATCGTTATATTGCTGATCGTTTTTTGCCTGACAAAGCGATCGATCTTATTGATGAAGCCGCCGCACGCTTGCGCATGATGACAGATTCCAAACCGGAAGAAGTTGATCGCTTATCGCGTAAACTATTGCAATTACAAATTGAAAAGCAAGCTTTGGAAAAAGAAACAGATACCGCTTCGAAACAAAGATTACAGCAAATCGGCACACAAATAACAGAAATTACTGCGGAATTTCAAGAAAAAAGCCAATCATGGGAAGTAAAACGCGGCGTATTACAAAAAATCCGCACCATCAAACAAGATCTGGATATGCTAAAAAATGAATTGGAAGTTTTGCAACGCGAAGGTACAAACTTATCCCGCGCTGGTGAAATCATGTATTCACGCATCCCCCAAAAAGAAGAAGAATTACGGACCGTATTGGATGAACATCCAGATGCAACAGAAGCAGTATCTCCAGAGGATGTTGCACGCGTCGTTTCTCGCTGGACTGGTGTTCCTATCGAGAAAATGGTCTCTAGCGAATCTGAAAAATTGATTCAGATGGAACAAATCTTGGCCAAAGATCTAATTGGACAAACAGCAGCGGTTGAAGCTGTGGCAAATGCTGTAAGACGGACGCGCGCAGGCATACAAGATCCCAATCGTCCTATGGCATCATTCTTGTTCTTAGGTCCAACTGGCGTCGGTAAGACCCAGCTATGCAAAGTTCTAGCTGAATTCTTGTTTGATGATACAAACGCCCTGACCCGTTTTGATATGTCTGAATATATGGAAAAACATTCTATATCACGTTTAATTGGCGCCCCTCCAGGATACGTCGGGTACGAAGAAGGCGGACAGCTGACTGAAAAAGTCCGCCGCCGTCCTTACAGCGTGATTTTATTTGATGAAATCGAGAAAGCTCATCCCGATATTTTCAACATCTTACTGCAAGTTTTGGATGACGGACGTTTAACAGACAGCCAAAAACGTACAGTTGATTTTAAAAACACAATCATTGTAATGACTTCTAACATTGGGGCTGAACACTTACTTGAAAGCGAAGAAATTACCGACACCGTCCGAACTGAAGTGCTTAGCGCCGTCCAGCGCATGTTCAGGCCAGAATTTATTAATAGGCTTGATGAAATTGTTGTTTTCGATCGCCTGAAGAAAGCAGAGATTCAAAGCATTTCCAAGTTAGAGTTAACGCATCTTCAAGAACGTTTAGATGGACAAAACATCACATTGGCTTACGGAGACGATGTGTTGGCATGGCTTGGAGAACATGGGTACGACCCTGTCTATGGCGCTCGTCCATTAAAACGATTGATTCAACGTGCTATTGAAAACCCACTATCCATGGCGGTTCTAAAAGAAAATATCACCGCAGGCCAAGAAATCACTTTTCAATTAACAATAAAAAATGATCAGATTGTTGTTGGAAAGACGTAATCTCGCCATCATCCTTCTTATAAATAAGCTTTCTCTAAAGCTTCCATCATATTATCCTGTAATGCTTCTCTAATATTTTTCATTAGCCGGTTCATAAAATAGACATTATGCACTGTCAGTAAATTGATGACGATGTTTTCACGGGCGGTTAGCAGGTAATGCAAATAAGCACGCGAATGATGTTGGCAAGTTTGGCACGCACAATCATCTTCTAAAGGTCCATCATTAATGGCATGCATCGCGTTTTTTAAATTTAAGTGTTCTCGAGTTGCATGGTTGTTGAACCGACGTTTCACAAGAGCACATCCATGCCGCGCAATTCGCGTGGGATGAACACAGTCAAACGTATCAATCCCATATTTGATACCCATGAAAATATCAGCAATCTTACCAACTCCCAAAAGATGTGTCGGCCTATCTTTGGTGGCATACATCATAGCTGCACCAACGACTTCTTCCATTTGCGCTTGCGTTTGTCCCAGTGACCCGCCAATGGCTTGGCCGAAAAAAGAAAGATCATTATTAAATAAAGCGCTTTCTTTGCGGAGCTCTGGAAATATACCCCCATGAATAATACCGTACAACCCTTGGTGTGGCTTACGATGTTCTTGAAACGCCATTAAACTGCGCTCTGCCCATCTGTGGCATAAATCTGTGGATTGTTTTGTAAATTCATATTCCTTTGAAAAAGGAGTGCATTCATCAAAAACAACAACCAAATCAGCTCCTAATTGGCATTGTAATTCGATTGAGTATTCAGGGGTTAAATGAAACATCGCACCATCGTAATACGATTTGCATACAACACCTTCTTCTGTTACCTTCGCAATTCCACCTTGCGCCCCAGGCCGTCCTGCGCGATAACGATTTTTTAGTTCGCTGACGTAATCTCCAGACCCCAAGCTAAACACCTGAAATCCTCCAGAATCCGTCAACATAGGACCGTTCCATCCTGTGAATTGCTGAAGACCACCGCGTTCTTCAATATATTTCCCGCCCGGCCGCAACATTAAATGATACGTATTTGATAAAATAATTTGTGTATCAGCAGCTTTAACGGCATAAATATCGACGCCTTTCATAGCTGCTTTCGTAGCACAAAAAATAAACGCTGGTGTCTGGATAGTCCCATGAGCCGTGACGATTTCGCCTAGTCTGGCATTGTGATGTTTTGTGGTTTGAACCTGTAGCTGAGGTAAATAATTGGTGTCGACCATGCGATTACAAAAACCCGAAAAACGTAGGTGCCCAAAATGTAGGTCCATATTAACTTATTTACAGTGCAAGGAGAAGGCGCCAGAATGTACCATGCCAAAGTGCTGAAAATTATTGTGTCCATCAAACTGGCAATACTAGTCGCTCCAAAACTTCTAAGCCATAGCCATTTTTTGGCAGGAAATTTGCGTTTAATAGCCGCAAAAAGATAGATATCTAATAACTGTGTCAGTAAATAAGTGATTATACTAGCGAAAAACAAACGCGGCATGGGGGAAAATACTGTTTGCAAGGGCTGATAAAATGCATCTGTTTGTGGTTGATATGCCAAGGTCATCTGCATCGCTATTACGAAAACAATTTGCATCCCAAAACCTAAATAAGCGCTTAGTTTTGCGGCTTTTACCCCGTAATGTTCTGTGATCATATCAGATGTTAAAAATACCAAACTACACATAATCGTGCCCAAAGCAACAGGAGCAGATTGAAAACAAAATTGCGCTTCCCTAAAAACTTGAATATTACAGATCAAAATAGCTATCGTGGCAAACACACACAAACCCACAAACCCGACATAGCGTAGAGATAACAACATCACCGCAGCAAAAAATGAAAGTTCTATGAAAGGCAAAAAATCAGACAACTCAAAAGTCCTCATTAAACCAATGCTTGATACGCTGCCAGATAGTCTGATGTAAAAATGGCCGAAACTGATCAGAGGCACGATTGTAATAATCAGTAAAGCCGTACTTAATTCCACCTAAACTAGCAGCCAATGTCATATCATTTAAAGGGGATGATAATTTATAATTTGATTCTTGCCTGACTTGTTTACGAAAACCGCGACTCCAAAATTCCGTCAAACCACTGATTTGACTGCCGCCCCCTGTAACTAAAATACGATCCCACACCTTGGGATCCAATTGATTCAAAACATCAAACACCTGAATAGTTAAATCTTCGACATCAGACATGATGATGGGCGCAATATAACGTTGAATATTACCATCAACAATTGGTTCGTTAACTGTCATCACAGCAGCATCCACAGACACAAAACCATAATGAATTTTGGCGCGCTCCGCCGCTTCCATCGATAAATTTAATTTACGAGCAATATGACGGGTAATATGATGTGCGCCCATAGGAAAATGTTTGAAAAACATCAGCTCTCCATCCAAAAAACAGCTTAATGTTGTAGATTCCGCACCAATATCAATAATGGTCGATCCCAGCTGCATGGCTTCTTCATCTAAAAGTGCCAATCCACAGGCGTAAGGATTTGCAATAATCCCCTTAATACGCACATCAGCATGCGCAAAAATCTGCCGTACGTTATGTAAAAAGCTTTTAGATGCAGTGATCACATGAATTAGTACACTTAATTTTCGACCCACCATTTTACGAGGATCAGTAATATGATCCATATCGTCTAAGCTGTAACGCAGCGGTAATACGTGAAGAACTTCTTCATCTTTTTTCTGATTCATAAACACAGAAATATCATGCAACTTTCGCAGCGTTTCGTCCGAGACAGAACGCCCACCCAAATCAACACTGTTTTCAACCATCTTGGAATTGAGAATTCCAGAAGGAACAACAATGTAAGCATCTTTTATAGTTGTCTTTGATTGCTGTTCCACCGTATGCAATACGTTTAGAATCGATTCTTCAAGCCATTCAATACGGGCGATTGTATGTCGATTAAGCCCTTTTGATTGCACACAACTAGAGGCCACATGAATCAGAGCTCCTTCTTGATCATGGATACGATAAACATGGGCTGTAATTTTACTGCCACCCAGTTCAACTGCCACAATCGTCTGATCTTGAATACGCAATTTAGCCTTTGCAAAAACTGGGGCAAACACAGGATAACTATATAATAATCTGTCATTTCTTGATTATTGTATCGTGTTTCACAAAAGTTAGAAACAAATCGTATCAGAACAATCTGGAATAAGGAAATCCGAAAAACAAATCATGCAGTGTTCTAAGTCAATTGATATGACATTGGCGATGATTTTACCAGTATAGGTAATACGATTTTTTTCAGAGATAGGAAAATCTGAAGAATTTGGATAGAAAGTGTCCAAATAAACTTCCATCTTCTGCGCACATTTACATAACTGGCATACATACTGCGCATCACTTGTAGGCCCCTCACAAATAGGAAGACAGATAATTTCCTCTATATCTGTTATTGGGTTTGAACTTCCCATAACCGATAACAAAGGCAGATTGATCAAGTTACTCATACTGGCAACATTAACCTCTGCCAAATTCAAATCACAAGGCGACCACCACTTCAACTTATCACTTGAGCTCTCTACAGAAAATCCTGTCCTTTGCATCGTTTTTGCTGTCGCCCCATGTGCCAAATCGGTGTGCTTGATCGTAACATTATCTGATGCGAAAGCGCTTGTCACAAATGTGAATCCTTGGAAGATTTCTTCTGCGTACAAATCATTATCCGAACAGAAAATAAAAGCAACGTGAACACCTTGCAAAATAACAGAATCACTAGGCAAGACGTCAGAATTTTCTAATATCTCCAAACCTGCAACAAATCGACCACAAGGTTGCTGGTTTGCGTAGGCACACATATCGCTGAAAATGAGATTGATATCGCTGGTATGAATAATGTCAGCCAAATTGGGAGGCAAATGGAATACTGGGGTTAGCATAGAACCGATATAACTGATTGTAAATGTTTTGGTTGATGATGGTATGAAAAAATCACTTACATTCGGTATACAAAGAGGATCACCTTCAACAAACGCCGTCAATCTAAGGGTATTGCTGCCACGAAATGGTATATTTGAGAATGAAAATTGACCATCAGTATCAAATGTATCACTCAGATTTACCGTATTATAACCGAGCTGCACAGTTCGTGACGTATCTGAATTTAGAGAGAATTGATATCCTGTAACTGTTAGAAATTTGGCAGGAAAGCGAGCGCGCGGATCAGGAGTCGTAACCATCACTGTTATATCTGATAACAGAACACATATTTGTGGCTGGTTAACGATGATATTGGCAGAAACACTTTGACGGCAGTGGCCATTAACGGTGGTAACAACATAATTAAAATCAGTCTCTGGAAAATCAGAAATAGTGATGCCCACAGCTCCTGTATTCCACCTGTATGCATCAGAAGTTAATGCAGGATTAATCACACTTAGAAAAATCTGTTGACCTGATATGATGGTGTTTGTTTGAGACATATAAGGAAGGGTGTCGCTTAATATGTACGTAAGGATTTGCGCATTGAAGGCTTCAATTACTATTGGAACATCACTGCTAGCTGAACAGTTCATGTTGCTGGGATCTTGTATTGTTATGGTCAATGTTTGCGGGGTGTCTGATGCGACACAAGGTGCAAAAATTGACAGTATAGTAGGTTGATTGTCAGAAACAATTTTTGTTGAAGTATGACCTCCAAGTGATAAGGTGACCATAGCTGTATTATTTCCACTACCCCTTGTTACCATTGGTGTAACCATTACATCGATTGGTGAGCCTGTTAAGACAGCGGAAGGAACAACAACATCCTGTAAAGCAATACTTGAAACGGAAATGATTGTCGTAGCGCCATTAGAACTAAGATCTGAATCATTAACCGTTAATGTGAGTGGATAATTACCTCCAACCAAAGGTGCTGTTATAGAAGCACTGTGCGAGGCAGGTGGAAAAATAACACACAATCCGGACAGAAGAGTATTGGGATTGTTTGGTGTTCCAAAGTTCCCTTGCGACAGTAATAAAGGTTTTTGCAGAATGACAGGTGTGCTTGCACTGCCAAAAATAGATGCTCTCCATAACTCACCACCATTGGCACTGTTAACCCAATAAATTGTCCGGTCTGCATGGTTCACAGAAACACCGCGTGGTTGATTTACAATACCTACAGGTAATGATGGAGACGCCAATAGAGAGTGTGCAGACAGAATTTGTGTTGGATTTTCTAAAGAATCAAGGGTGCCCACCCATAAGGTGTTATCTCCAAGATTTGTCCAATAAACATGATTGGTTTCGGTATTTAGGAAGAATCCTGTTGGTACATTGACTCCATTATTTTGTCCTGATAATAAAACAGTTGGGCTGGATATTATAACGTCCTCAGAGATAGTCGCAACATAAATTGTATTCGCATTTGAATCTACCCAATAAATCTTGCCATTTGCGCTATCTATAAACAAACCATAGGCATTATCTAAGCTGCCAATTTGTTGTTGAGTTTGAATACCGCCACCAGGATTTGTGATATCGATGGTTCCAACAAACAATTCGTTATTAGAGTTAACCCAGTAAATCTTTTGATTTCCAGCATCAACATACATACTGGTGGTGGCGTTATTTGTTGAAGAAACGACCTGCATAAATTGGATATTGTTAGGACCGTTATACAATGGAATAAAATCTGCAGCATAAATACCAGCTTCAGAGTTGCCAGTACCAATACTGGCAAAAAATAACTGCAATGTTGTGCTTATATCAGAAGTTTGTATAATTTGATCGCTGAAAGATAATACTGTTTTCACTCTGCCATGACCATTCTCGGCATGAATCTGAAATGAAACATCAGTCGTAGTGCCCGCGCAAATTTTGAGTGGCGCGTTCAAACGAGGAGTCGCAATACTACTAACAGCAACACGAACAGAGTCACTGGCAGAACAGATACCATTTGTGGCGGTAACCACATAGGTGGCATCAATAGCAGATCTGGCTGGTGATAATCCTGCAATCGTCTCACCTAAAGGATCGAACCATGTATAGGTCACATCTGACAGCAAATCAGATATGCTAAGGGTAACCAATGATGTGCTTGCTCCTATCAGTTCTGGTGATGCTAACCCCGTTACAGTTAAGGCATTGACTTGAACCATAACATCTGATGATATTTGACAGTTTGGATTGCCAGAATCATGGGCTGTTATAGACAACAACAAGGATCCGTCTGATGCAAAGCAAGGCACCAGTACAGATACACTGGTTTGAATGTTGTCAGAGACAATAAATAAATCAGAATTACTGCCAATGGATAGTGTGGCCGTTGCTTTGTCACTGTTACCGTTCAGAACGACAGGCGTAAATGTTGCTGTAATTGGCGAACCAGCCAAGACGGGATTAGGCGTAACTATAAGATCAGATAATTCAATGGAGCATTGAACACGAACCACTATAGAGTCAGAAAATGAACAAGAACCGTTTGTCACTGTAACCGTGTAAATAGTAGAAAATTCTGGAGAAGATGTTGCAATAGATGTATCAGAGTTTTGAATCGTGGCACCTGTATTGCTTGTCCACTTATATGTTGCATTGGGAAGCGCTGGATCGATGGACGCGCTGAGCATAACTTGTTGAAGAGGCTCTACTGGAAGTTGAGGTAATACTGTGGCCGTCGCAGTAAATGGTTTGACTATAATTTTAAAATCTAAATTGGCAGTGGCTCCTAATGTATCTTGTATGTTTACTACTAAATTATAATCACTAGGTGTACAAGGCGCTGAAAAGGTATAGCTATAAAAATCACTGACACCTAATGGATAATCACTACCATCGAAGCTGGCAAATACGTCCGAAGGACTCCCGCCGCCTTGAATAACAGTGTGGAAGGAAAGCGTAAAGTCTGAACTGGTTACTGTGGTTCGTTTCTTGCTGCCATGATCGCTGAACAGAATAGTAGAAACACTGACACTGATGGATTCTTGAGCAGAACATATACCACTTTGGGCTTGAACAGTGTAGGTGGTAGTGGTGCCAGCAGGTGGCGTCACTGTCTGAGTTGATCCAGTAGAACCACTGGTATTAGGGCCACTCCATGTATATATCACGAGCGGCAATGGATCTGATACGCTGAGTGTCACGGGATTACCCGATGCTATCGATCGCGATGATACTTGGGCCTCTACCGTTAATTGGGTCACCGTAATGATAAAATCTGATGAGACCGGACAACCAGGAATATTAGGATTACTGGCTGTGATCGTTAGTGTATAGTCACTTGGTGTACAAGGTGCCATTAAATTTGTTGATGCTATTTGTGAACCAAGGAACAACCCAAAATTCACAGGAACACCATTGTTGAAAGCAACAGAAGCTTGATAATTTGGATTCTGAGTTGTTGGATCTTGAACATTAGCCCCAAAAGAAACAGGAAAATTTGATCCGACCAGCACGGAAGGGGGAATATTGACATCCGATAAGGCCACAGTAATAACATTAATTGTTCCTGAAGCAACATCAGAACAAAACTGAAAAGAAGAATCGTAAGCAGTTAACGTAACAGGATAACTACCTGCAATCTGCGGTACTGTTACGGGAAAGCTTTGCGTAGTATTAGGAATGACGTTAATAATCGGTAGAGGTTGATTGTTGAAAAAGGGAGCTGCAACAACTGTATTGTTAACATTTTGAGTACTCACGGAAAATGTTACAGTGCTGGATGCGCCAGGGCACAAATACGTTGGGGCGTTGAAACTTGGAATTTGGATACTTTCCACGTGCACATTTTGTGTTGATGCTAAAGCTAAGTTTGTGAAAGCAGTTAGAACTGCATTGAAAATCTGATAATCCAAGACATCGCTGGGGAAAAAGGCGGCAGATAATAGAAATTGTTCCTGCGGGGAAATAACCGTGATAGCACCATCAAGAGTATTTTGCGCAGAGTAAGAAATTGGGACGAATTGATTAAGAAGTGAAACAGCGGGGATCGGATTTAGTTGAGATAAGTTAGATCCAACAGTAATAGATCCAGATCCAGCAAGTCCCATCAAGGATTGAAAGAAAGGAACGTTACTGGAAGTTCCATTAATCAAATCCGGGACATTAATGCTTTCATAGGATACTAAGACCATTGGGATGCTGCTTGGTGTTCCATTCGTTCCAGCACTACCGTGTAGCGTGGTTCCAGATCCACCACCTGTACTGCCAGGATTTGGATTGCCAGTATTGGCACCACCACTACCTCCACCCCCAGGTGTACCATTGGCAGTTCCTCCAGCACCGGCAATCATTTGATTTTGCACAATGCTTGAAATTTGAATAGTACCACTAGCAATAATGAGGGAGCTAGCACTATTTAAATTAGCAGCATCTCCGCCGGTGCCTGCTGAATTAAAGGTATTCCACAAGGATTGCCCTGCAGAACCACCGTTTCCTCCGTCTCCCCCATTTCCTCCGGCAAAATCATTTCCAGTTAAAACTGGACAGTTTCCACCGCCTGCTCCTCCATCCCCTCCTTGACCTCCGTTTCCTGAAACACTACCTCCACTTCCTCCGTTACTAATACCGTTGCATTGTAAAGTGTTGCTAATTGTCACAGAGCCACAACTTAAAATTGTAACACTGCCTATTTGTCCTCCTCCTGTACCGGCATTACCGGCATTACCACCATTTCCTCCATAGCCAGTATCACCACCTTGTCCTCCATTTCCTCCAGGACCAGCATTCCATCCAGCTTGAGTACCATCACCACCAGCACCACCGGTACAGTTGCTAACAGTACCACCTGTTCCACCGCTTATGTTTACCGTGAGTGATATGTTCGTAATAGCAATTGGTGCGCTAGCAATCATAGTGACATGACTACCTGTACAAAAGTTCTCGGGTCCAGCTCCACCCGGTCCACCAATGCCGCCTGGTCCACCATCGCCACCAGCATTCCCAGGACCGCCATGGTGAGAATTCAGAGCATCAGGAATACCAGCGAAATAAGCACATCTTCCCCCACTCGCACCAATTCCTTTAGCTCCTTGTCCACCAGTACAGTTCGTAACGTTGCCACCACGTCCGCCTTGAGCTGAAAAATTTGCAAAAATATTTTCTACAATGATTTGCCCTCCAGCAATTACTGTAATGGGTGTTCCAATTGCTATACCTGGTGCAAATGCTTGTGATCCCGGCCCCCCTATCCCACCAAAGAATCCAAATTCTCCAGTTCCATCGATGCCTGCGTCTCCAGTTTGGTTAGAAACATCTTTGCCAGGTTGTCCATCGCATATGACATCTGCTACCAGATTTTCTGTTGCAATATTGGTTAAGGCAAAAAGGCTGATTGACCCAATGTTCCCATTGCCAAGACCGGTAGCCATGTTACTGCTAACATCTATGTCAGATGTCGCATTGATAATATTGGAGATAATTGTAAGATTTTGCCCAGGCATCGTCAGAATATTGTTAATTAAGACAGTCCCTGTTGAAACAATTTCAAGATCCGTATTTAATGTTATAGCACTTGGAATTGTGACATTTTGTCGTGTGACAACTGTGACCTTGTTATTATTGAAAGAAATGCCCTGCGCATTTGGTACATTATTTAATCCTGCTGGATTCAAATTTGAATTTGTCAGATTTACAGTTCCGGTTCCACCCCCCTCTGATGGTGAAAACGCGTCTGCAATAATCTGATCCCCAGTCAAACTTCCATTATTGTTAATGTGTTGAGCAATAATTCTGTTAGCCTGGATAGTAGCTCCGTTATTGTTGTTAATATTATTTTGCGGACTGCATAAAATAGCATCAGTAGAGGTTTGAATAGTACCGTAATTTTGTATCGCACCGGCAGATATGATAACTTTATCATTCTGATTGGCTACATTTGTTCCAGATGCAATTGTGATAGTTCCCTGCGGCGCTAATAAAGTGATTCGTCCCGGCGCGGCAACCTGTTGATTAATATTGATGTTACCATTAGAAGAGATGATTGTAAGATTTCCAGCTGGTGGATTACCGTTAGATTGATTAGGTGGGTTAAAGTGGATTGACGAATCTATAGAAATATCACCGCTGTTCACGATAACGATACTACCATCTTCTTCGTATGCTATTGTTAAACCAGATTCGTAAAACTGCGAGTTGTTACCACCACCAGGAAAAGAGATACTTGTATTTAAAATAAATGACGGATCTACTGTAAAATCACCAACAAAAGTTTGGATTATACCAGTACTTCCTTGATTGCTTTGGATACTAACAGGAATATAGGGAACCTGGCTTAAAATATCTGAAACATTTATCATTTTTTATTTGAATAATTCTTCTCTATTATTAGCTTATCATGAAATTTTAAATAGTATTATGATAATTATTATGTCTGTCTTCCCGGGCGTTACAGACTCTAGCACGAAATGCGTAGAGACTGTTAGAATCAGGATCCAGGAAACAGCAATGGATCCGGGCTCTGCGCCCTTCTGTCTTGTCCGGGAAGACAATTTTTGTATTTATCGAATTACAGATTTTAACCAAAAATTAACGCACGCGAAGAAGATAATAACCTATGTATTGCCTCAATTTATCTTACATGTCTCATAATTTGAGTAAGTTAATTCTTCATTTAAAAAACACACTAACAATAGGACAGATGCATGTTATCTTGCCCAATCAACAAATGCGGACGTTTACAGGCAAGAAAAAAGGACCAACGGTAACGTGGCTGATCCACGATTGGGCTTTTATTGATGTGCTTGTGAAAGAAGGTTCTATCTCTTTATCAAATGCCTACGCCCGCGGCTTTTGGACAACATCTAATCTTGTTGATTTTATGTCTATTTGTTTTCAAAACAGTTCTTTTTTGCAATTTCAAGCGAAACGTAATTCCTGGATTGCATGGCTAGTCAAACACCTAAGAACAGAAATACATTCTTATGATTTCGTATTTGATCAATTTATCGATCATTGCTGCGCTGAGCAAATGGGACAATATAGAAAATTACTAGCTATGCAGTCAAAAATGCGAATTTTAGATATGGGTTGTGATGGAGGCGGATTCGCGAAATTTGCTGCACGCAATAATCATGATGTTACTGTATTAACAGTATCAAAAGCGAATTATCAAAAAGCAAAAAGCTTTCTTCAAAAAGATCTAGAATTGGAACGTATCCGCTTGCTTTATAATGCCAATCCCAACGCCATGCACGAACGTTATGATTTAATAACCGCTATGGGTTTATTCGAAAACTTACGTTTAATTGATTTGCCTCATGTTTTTCAAACGATAAAAAACAATCTTTCTTTGACAGGTTTTGCAGCCATTCAAACATTATTTGTGCCAAACGAAGCTGGCAGTTATCTTGAAAAATACCTATTTCAAAACAACATCATGTTGAACTTAAATCACTTTAAGCGTGAAGCTGCAAAACAAGGATTAGAATTAACCCAAGTTGAAACAACGGGCGGCGCATACCTTTCACACTTGGAAAAAATGTACACCATGATTAAACAACACGCGATATCTGAAAAACCTGCCGATTTATTGAAATCTTTAGAATATTGCTGCGCTAATGTTATTGCCGCATTAAAAACTGGTAACGCCAGCATTGCACAAATTCAATTACAGCACGCCGTTGCTAAGAATAATGTTGTGCAATTGGCGATATGACGTCCCATGAAAAAGGCATTTATGCCGAACAACTGGCAGCACGATTTTTAACCAACGTCCAAAATATGACAGTATTGGAACATCGTTATTTAACGTACTCTGGCGAAGTCGACCTGATTGTGATTGATTCTCAAAAGATTCTCATTGCTGTCGAAATCAAACAACGCAAAACTATTGATGAAGCAAGAAATGCAATTACACTCTATCAGCAAAAACGCATTGTCAAAGCAATGGAGATCTTTTTATGCCGCAATCCCACTATTGACTATGATGGTATGCGTTTTGACGCAATTTTGTTTAATCGTGATCTGTCCGAGCGTCTATACATGAAAAATGCATGGATTCCAATATAACCATAATTGTTATAAAATAAAAATATAATATTCATATCTGTCTTCCCGGACGTTACAGCATATAGGAATAGGAAAAATGGCAAATATTGATTATGCAAGCATAGCAAGCCAATTACCGGATCTATCTCCACCATCCATGCCTCCTGGTTTTGCGGGAGGTATTCCTGATAGCGCCACCAATCCACCTGCAACGGACAGCTCTGGAGGACAAGGCAGTAGTAATGGCGGCAACGGCAATAGTTCTGGAAATTCTGCACCATCATCTCCACCCACAAAAATCGATAAACTTCTCAGCTGTAATGGATCTTTTGAAATTTTTGGCATTCATATTCCAGCCATTATTGTGATTGTTCTGGCTGGAGAATTGTTTGGGCTTATCATATGGTTTCTTATCAGCATGACAACTATTTCTGGCTTGGCTAGTCTTTCTGGTTTGGGTTCACTTCCAAGTTCTTTTGGGACTTTGAACAATGTCTTGCGTTTTGTAGTCATGCTGCTTTTTGGGCTTTATGTTCAACGCAGCATGTACATACGTAACATGTGGCCTGGACTTTGGCCAGATGGTGGCAACAATTTATGCGGTGGAGGAAAAACGAACCCTGCAGCTATAGCTGCAATGATTGCAGCCGGTGGTGGCATTGCAGCTATGGCAGCCAAGTTGGGAGGATTAAACAGTTTGGCTACCATTTCAGGGGGATTACCTAATCTTGCGACAGCGGCAGGCGGCCTCGACAAATTATTCGATTCATTACCTGGCGGAGCTCTTGCTGCTATTGCTGGATTTGGAGGTTTAGCGGGACTGGTTGCAGCAGCTGGTGGTATCGGTCCTCTTTTGAAAGGATTTAAGGGAGGCGTTGGAGATTTGTTATCTAAACTACCTGGAGGATTGCCAGGGAGCTTAAAAGATCTTATTGGCGCTGTGCCAGGTGGATTAAAGTCATTAGCCTCTAGTGTTGAAGGCGGTATCGGCAGCCTTGTAAAAAAATTACCAAACGGTCTAAAAGACCTGGTTGATGCCGTACCTAATGGTATAAAAGATGTCATTGGCGCAGCTGGCGGATTGGGCGCTCTTGCCGCTTCAATGGGGAAAGATGGCTTGAAAGATTTGGCTGACAATTTACCAGGTGGCCTAAAAGATATTATGAAAGCAGCTGGTGGTAAATTAGGTGATATTGCCACTTTATTAGGACTCAAACATCTGAGCTCTGATGCAAAGGGATTGTTAGGAGATACTTCTGGACTGGCAGACGGTATCTCTTCCGGTGCAGAAGGATTAGCAAGAGGAATCGGCAGTAAGCTTGGTCAATTGGCCAGTTCTTTTGGGGGATTAAGCGGCCTAGCATCAGCACTAGGTGGTGCCGCTGGATTATTGGCTGCCGTCGGTCTAGGTGGTGGTCTGGCCGCACTTGCTGATCTAGCAAAACTAGCTGATGGAGGTAAAGCTCTTTCATCATTATTATCAAGCGAACCAGTACTTCAAGCAGGATTAGCCTTGGCAGCAGGCCTTGGTTTAGGTGCATTATTAGCCGCCCTGGCATCAGTTGCCTTCAACCCAGCGCCACCCGCAAGCACAGCCGTTTCAAGCCCAAGCAATACATCCTCTAGCAGTGAAGACAACCCGTTTGGTTAGACTATAACGTACCACAACATTGCTTATAACGCTTACCAGAACCACACGGACACGGTGCGTTACGAGCAATTTTTTTATCATCTATATCTACTGCTTTAGACTTTAATGCTTCAACCTCAGCTTTTGTTTTATTAATCTCTGACGTTAGCTGGACAAGTAGAGCATCTGTATCCATCGAAGACATCTGATCTTGCGTAAAATTATTGTCATCAGTCGACATGTGCGAAATAGCGGAAACCATTTCCGAACGAAGATTCAACATCATATTTTCAAAAGCCATAAAGGCTTCACGCTTGTACTCATTTAACGGATTCGACTGCGCATAAGCCCGCAAATTAATACCTTGGCGTAATTGATCTAAAGTATACAAATGATCTTTCCAGTGTTGATCAAGCAGGCTTAACAATGTATTTTTCTCCATAAAATGAAGCATGTTTTTATCAGCCTGTTCATAACGTTCTTTAAATGTCACCGATACCAAATCTGATAAACGCTGATGGATCATGTGTACGGATAAATCTTCTTGCTCAAGCCAATCTTTGATCGAAGCTGTGATATTGAACACGCGATGAATTTGCAATTCCAACTGATGCATATCCCACATATCCTGCATCACATCTTCTGGCATATAGAACTGAATCATATGTTCAAGCGTCAAATCACGCATTTCAAATAACATGTCAGACAAATCATCTGCACGCATAAAATCACGACGCTGCTTATAAATGATTTTGCGTTGGTCATTCATAACATCGTCATATTTCAACAAATGTTTACGCATGTCGAAGTTGCGTGCTTCAACTTTACGCTGCGCAGAGGCAACAACTTTGTTGAACATCCAGTTAGAATAACCTTCGCCTTCCTTCATCTTTTTACGCAAATAATCATGTTTCTGATCAAACCCAAATACGCGCAACAAATCATCTTGCGGACATAAGAAAAAGAAGCTAGCACCTGGATCCCCCTGACGTCCAGAACGTCCGCGTAACTGATTGTCGATGCGACGACTTTCGTGACGCTCTGTGCCAATCACAAACAACCCGCCGGCTTGTTTTACTTTTTCTTCAAGTATCCGCACTTCTTCTATGATTTTGGCTTTAATAACCTCAACATCAGCATCTGGCCCCGCATTTTCAAGCGCTTTTTTTATACGCACTTCTGCATTACCACCCAATTTAATATCGGTACCACGACCCGCCATATTGGTAGCAATGGTAACGGCGCCCATGTGTCCGGCTTCTGCAATAATATCAGCTTCTTGTTCGTGATATCGGGCATTCAACACACTGTGTTCCACTCCTGCATTTTTGAAAAATTCTGATAGTTCTTCTGATTTTTCAATACTAGCGGTTCCCACAAGCACAGGTTGACCCCGATCTTGGCACTCACGAATTAACTTAACAAGAGCTTTATATTTTTCTTCCATCGTTACATAAAATTCGTCATCATGATCGATACGGGTAACAGGACGATTAGTAGGAATTTCAATACATTGCAGCTTGTAAATTTCTTCAAATTCTTCAGCTTCTGTTAACACGGTCCCTGACATGCCTGACAGTTTTGGATACATACGAAAATAATTCTGATACGTAATCGATGCTAACGTCTGGTTTTCAATTTGAATTTCAACAGCTTCTTTGGCTTCAATCGCTTGATGAAGTCCATCAGAAAATCGACGTCCATCCATCATGCGGCCTGTAAATTCATCAATAATGATGATCTGACCATCTTTAACAATATAATCAACATCCTTTTGATACATAGTGACAGCTTTTAAAGAAGCATTAATATAATGCAATAACTGTATGTTTTGCGCATCGTATAGGCTTTTACCTGGCATTGCTTCAAGAACATGCAGTTGTTCATCTACAAACTCTACACCTGCATCCGTAAAAGTCACATTCTTGTTTTTTTCATCCTTCTCATAATGCTCTGGCAATAACTTTTTGACGATTTTGTCGGTCACCATGTACAGGTCAGAGGATTTTTCAGCAGGACCAGAAATAATTAACGGTGTCCGAGCTTCATCAACCAAGATACTGTCAACTTCATCCACGATGGCGTAATTAAAATCTCGCATCACCATGTCTTCCAAATGGAATTTCATGTTATCGCGCAAATAATCAAAACCGAATTCATGGTTAGTACCATACGTCACATCTGCAGCATAAGCATCACGCCGTTCAGAGTCTGTCAATCCATGAATAATGTAACCAACAGACAGACCCAAAAATTCATAAATACGTCCCATCCATTGGGCATCACGTTTGGCCAAATAATCATTAACCGTCACAAGGTGGACACCTTTACCTGACAGCGCATTCAAATAAACAGGTAATGTCGCCACCAAGGTTTTACCTTCACCGGTTTTCATTTCGGCAACATGCCCGTCATGCAATACCAATCCGCCAATTAACTGAACATCGTAATGACGTTGACCCATCACACGTTTGGATGCTTCGCGTACAGTTGCGAAAGCTTCATATTTGATATCGTCAAGGTTTTCTCCATTAGCCAAACGCTGCTTTAATGCCGCTGTTTGCCCTTGCAATTCAGTATCCGACAGGCCTTCATAGAACGGTTCTAAAGCGTTTATTTTTTGAACAATCCGACGATATTTCTTTATCTGTCGTTCATTTGCCGACCCAAAAATTTTGCCCAGAGTATTTAATATCATAAAAATAGTTATGAGGCGATCCTAGAATCAGTGTAATTCAAGAAACACAACCTGTCATGAGATTTCCGCTTTTCAGATGAATCTATTAGGAAGTGTGTTGAAAATCGGTTATGCATTTTTTAAGGGATTTTCTCTCTATAATCAGGCAGGTAGGGTCAAAGATTCACGTTTGTACTATCACGTTATTGTGCCCACCTATATCAATGAAACATTGACTTATCAGTCATCTCTTAAGATTAAAGTTGGACAAATTGTTAAAGTACCGTTGAAGACAGGGATGAAGTTTGGCATTGTTGCCGATCAAACCATCACATTTAAAGGTACTTATGACGTCAAGCAAATCGAGTCCGTTACGCCATTTTTTGTGTCTAAAGAGATGCTGGAATTTATCTTGTGGATGAATCAATATACCATGGCTGCTTTGGGCATGATTGCAAAGATGGTGCTGCCACTGGCTGTCATTCCTGACAAATCAGAAACAGCGCAGAGTTTGGATTTTGGTCCATCCTTGCAGGATGAAGTCTCGGATGACAGGATTCAGCTATCCTCTATGCAAAAAACAGCCCTGGAAGCTATTCGTAAAGATCTGCCCTTAAAGCGTCCTGTTGTATTGGACGGTGTAACAGGCTCTGGCAAGACGGAAGTATATCTGACAATTGCGCAAGATATTTTGAAAAAAGGCAAAAAAGTTTTGATCATGCTGCCCGAAATTGCCTTAACCCAGCAATTGATCAAACGAATTACGCAGCGGTTTGGTATGCCGCCCTATGTATGGCATTCCAATATTACCCCCAAACAGAAACAAACAGTATGGCAACAGATACAGCAAGACAGACCTTGCATTGTAGTGGGCGCGCGCTCTGCCTTGATGCTTCCCTTTAAAGATTTGGGATTGATAATTGTCGATGAAGAACATGACGCATCTTACA
>ERZ1292633.2182-Hain-H41-02um-R1-2182-length-20305-cov-7_pt1 | contig 20305 bp, 20 predicted proteins | sample MGYA00564406_ERZ1292633 | MGnify/ENA primary metagenome ERZ1292633 (study PRJEB36523, sample SAMEA6512639) | groundwater metagenome | collected 2019-01-08 | study: AquaDiva: Metagenomics assemblies of 32 groundwater samples
ATATAAATTGGCTATAAAAGGAACAACAGTTAAACCAGTTGATAAATTTGCTGATCTCAAACGTCGTTTGTGGTTTCTATTGCTTGCATTGATTGTTTATCGGATAGGAGCTCATGTACCAGTACCTGGTATTGATCCAATCACTCTAAAAGAACTATTTGACTCTCAGGAAAGTAGTGTGCTTGGGATGTTTAATATGTTTTCTGGCGGAGCACTCTCAAGGTTTTCAATCTTTGCACTTGGTATAATGCCGTACATCTCTGCTTCGATCATTATGCAGCTAGGAACAGTCGCAATTCCTTACCTTGAGGCGCTAAAGAAAGAGGGAGAAAGTGGTCGAAGAAAAATTACTCAATATACTCGATATGGTACATTAGCACTAGCTTTAGTGCAAAGTTATGGGATATCAGTTGCCCTTCAATCACAGCCAGGATTGGTGATACAGCCTGGTGGCATGTTTGTTCTTACGACCGTCATTACATTAGTTACGGGAACTATTTTTTTGATGTGGTTAGGAGAACAAATCACCGAGCGTGGTATAGGTAATGGCATTTCACTTATTATATTTGCAGGAATAGCGGCTGGATTACCAAGTGCAATTGGTGGAACTTTAGATCTAGTTAGCACTGGTTCTATGCATTTTCTTGTAGCATTGGGTATTTTCCTTGCAGCTGCTTTGGTTACTGCATTTGTGGTTTTTGTAGAGAAAGGCCAAAGACGTATTTTAGTTAATTATGCCAAGCGTCAAGTTGGACAGAAAGTTTATGGTGGACAAAGTTCACATTTGCCGTTAAAACTAAATATGGCTGGTGTTATACCCCCTATTTTCGCTTCAAGTATTATTTTATTTCCTGCAACTTTAGCAGGGTGGTTCGCTAGTGGGGAATCTATGACTTGGCTTAAGGATATTAGCGGAGCCTTATCCCCTGGCCAGCCCATATATGTAATTCTTTATGCTGTAATGATTATATTCTTTTGCTTTTTTTATACAGCTCTTGTTTTTAATCCAAGAGAAACTGCTGATAATCTAAAGAAAAGTGGGGCATTTATACCAGGTATTAGGCCAGGTGAACAGACTACAAAATATATAGAAAAAATAATGTTGCGCTTAACTCTTACTGGCTCTATATATGTAACACTTGTTTGTTTATTACCTGAATTCTTAATTCTTAAATGGAATGTACCATTTTATTTTGGTGGCACTTCGTTATTAATTATTGTAATCGTAACTATGGATTTTATGTCACAAGTTCAATCTCATGTTATGTCTTCTCAGTATGATAGCTTATTGAAAAAAGCTAATTTTAAAACGAGTAGTGGAAAACTACCTGCAAGATAATTTAATTATGATAGTTAATGGCTAAAGAAGACACAATACAAATGCAAGGTGAGATACTTGAAACGCTCCCTAATGCAACATTTAAAGTAAAATTAGAAAATGGACATATTGTACTTGGACATATTTCAGGAAAGATGCGTATGCACTACATACGAATACTACCAGGTGATAAAGTTACTGTAGATTTAACGCCTTATGATTTAACCAGAGCAAGAATAACATTTAGAGCGAAATAATTTCAATAATTATATCGCTTTGTATATTCACTATCGATTTGTGGAATTTTAATAATGAAAGTAAATGCATCTGTAAAGAAATTTTGTAGAAACTGCAAAATAATACGCCGTAATCGGATTGTTCGAGTAATTTGTACTGATCCTAGACATAAGCAAAGACAAGGCTAAGTGTAATAAATTTTGTATATACAGAGACAGGAAAATTAAATGGCGCGTATAGCAGGCGTAAATATACCAAATCATCAACATGTAGGAATCGCTCTTACAGCGATTTATGGTATCGGAAGATCCAGTTCTAAAAATATATGTAACATTGTTGGCATAGAAATTGATAGAAAATTGAAAGATTTATCTGAAGATCAGATCGATCAATTGCGAGATCATATTTCAAAGCTTACAATCGAAGGTGATTTACGTCGAGAAATATCTATGAATATTAAAAGATTGATGGATCTTGGCTGTTATAGAGGATTACGTCACAGACGTGGTTTGCCAGTCCGTGGTCAACGTACGCGCACTAATGCAAGGACAAGGAAAGGTCCACGTAAAGCAGTACGTGCAAGATAACATTTTAATATAATTTTTATATACAATAATTAAAAGGAATTCATTTTCCATGGTTAAAGTTGCTACAAGAGTTCGTAAGAAAATAAAGAAAAATGTGTCTGAAGGAATTGCACATGTTCATGCGTCATTTAACAATACTATTATTACCATAACTGATAGGCAAGGTAACGCATTATCATGGGCTACTTCTGGCGGAGCTGGATTTAAAGGATCGCGCAAAAGCACTCCATTTGCAGCTCAGGTCGCAGCAGAAAATGCAAGTAAAGTTGCAATAGAGTGCGGTGTAAAGAATCTCGAAGTTAGAGTTAAGGGACCCGGTCCTGGTCGTGATTCTGCAGTAAGAGCTTTAAATTCTGCAGGGTTTAAAATAACAAGTATTTCAGATGTTACACCAGTTCCGCATAATGGTTGTCGTCCACCAAAAAAACGTCGTATTTGAGGAGAGTACGTTGGCTAGAAATCTTGAACCAAAATGTAAACAATGTCGACGCGAAGGCGAGAAGCTTTTCTTAAAAGGCGAAAAATGTTTTACAGATAAATGTGCAATTGAAAGAAGAAATTACCCTCCAGGTCAACATGGTCAGAAAAAAGGTCGATTATCTGATTATGGTGGTCAGTTACGTGAAAAGCAGAAGATTAGAAAGATTTATGGAGTTCTAGAAAGACAATTCCGTAATATCTATAAATCAGCAGATCAGCAACGTGGTGTAACTGGTGATAATTTGCTCCAGTTGCTGGAAAGTCGTCTTGATAACGTCGCATTTCATATGGGATTTGGTTCGTCTCGATCAGAAGCGAGACAAATTGTTAGACACAACTGTATTCTTGTGAATGGCCACCGTGTAAATATACCAGCATTTTTAGTAAAGGCTGGTGATACCATAGAAATCACCAAGAATGCTAAACAACAACTACGAATAAAAACTTCAATAGAATCTGCCGATAGACGAAATTTCCCTGCTTGGATTGAGATGAATGTTAAAGAAATGAAGGGTATATTTAAATCTAAGCCTGAGCGATCGGAACTTCCCGCAACAATCAATGAATCTTTAGTTGTGGAATTATATTCTAAGTAAAAATAAATTATTGGTTAGCTTTTAGCTAAAGGACATTACTATGCAAGGTAATGAATTATTAACACCACGTATTATTGATGTTCAAAATATATCGCCTCTACATGCTAAAGTCATTATGGAACCTTTCGAAAGAGGTTATGGACATACTTTAGGAAATGCGTTAAGACGAATACTTCTATCCTCAATGACGGGATTTGCACCAACCGAAGTCAAAATTGCTGGTGTAGTTCATGAATACTCGGCACTTGATGGAGTGCAGGAAGATATAGTTGATATATTGCTGAATATTAAGGGAATAGTTTTAAAGCTTCATAATAATGATGAGGCCATAATCTCATTAAGAAAAACTGGAAAATGCGTTGTTACGGCTGGCGATATAGAAGTTGGTCATGATGTAGAGATACTGAACCCTGATCATGTGATTGCACATCTAACGTCTGATGGAAAGATAGATATACAACTCAAAGTTGAAAGGGGTATTGGGTACGTTCCAGCTACAGTAAGAAAAAGTAAAAGCGTCGAAACAAGTATTGGAACAATTCTACTAGATGCTTCATTTAGTCCCATTAGACGCGTTAGTTATACTGTAGAAAGCGCACGTGTCGAACAACGAACTGATCTTGATAAATTAGTAATGGATTTGGAAACTAATGGAGTTGTAGAACCAGAAGAAGCGATACGATTTGCTGCAAGGGTTTTAGTACAGCAATTATCTGTATTTGCTGATTTAGAAAGCACACCAATTCCTAAAGAACAACCGCAAGTACCGCAAATTGACCCGATTTTGTTGCGGCCTGTTGATGATTTGGAGCTTACTGTAAGATCAGCCAACTGTCTAAAGGTAGAGAATATTTACTATATTGGTGATTTAATACAGCGAACTGAGGCTGAGCTTTTACGAACCCCTAATTTGGGAAGAAAATCATTAAATGAAATAAAAGAAGTTCTTGCCTCTCGTGAGCTAACTCTAGGAATGAAATTGGACAATTGGCCACCGGCAAATCTTGATAATCTTGCTAAGGATTCAAATCATGCGACACAATAACGCACTAAGGAAATTAAATCGCTCTAGTAGTCACAGGGCGGCTATGTTTCGTAATATGAGTAATTCTCTTTTGCGTCACGAAGTTATTAAAACAACTCTTCCTAAAGCTAAAGAGCTAAGAAGGTATGTTGAACCTGTTATAACTTTAAGTAAAAATCCAACTCTCTCCAATCGGCGATTAGCTTTTAATAGACTGCGCGATCGAGAGAATGTAACTAAATTATTTTTCGAACTAGGACCTAGGTATAAAGCAAGGCCAGGTGGATATCTTAGAATTCTAAAATTCGGATATAGAAAGGGAGACAATGCTCCTATGGCCCTTGTAGAGCTTATTGACAGGCCGATAGTAAAGATACCTGAAAGCTCCCAAGAGATTGAGAGTTAATATTTTATCTTAGTGCAATTATTAGAAGAATATTTAATTTTTTGAACATATTATCCCCATTGAATTATAGTTATTGTAAGATATTGTGCGTTATGTATGAATCAGAGAACATTAGCTATTCTTCGGCTTCTAAATGACGGCCAATTCTGGAGTGGCGAATTTCTTGCCAAAAGGCTTTCTTGTAAGCGTGCAACCATATCAAATGCGTTAAAAAATATAGATTCGTATGGAATTGAAATTGTTAAGATTCGTGGACGTGGCTACTGCTGGATTAATCCAATTGTATATTTAAACAAAGATTCAATACTTAGTAATTCGTCAGTAGTACCAAGAAATTTTGATATAGCACTTTTTGACACCCTAGACTCTACTAATACTTTACTATTAAATAATCTGGATAGGGAAATAATAAATAACAACTGTATACCAGTTGTTGCCACAGAGTATCAGACAAAAGGACGTGGTCGTGCAGGAAGAACATGGCAAAGTGGTTATGGAGATAGCCTCACCTTCTCTTTTGGCTGGTGGTTCGACCAAGGAATATCTGCACTATCGGGGCTAAGTTTAATAATCGGTATTGCTGTTATACGTGTTTTGCGTTCCTTCTCTATTAATTGTGTTAGTTTAAAATGGCCCAACGATATATTATCTGGAAATAAGAAGCTTGCTGGTATATTAATTGAGCTTCGTGGTGAAATTTTTGGCCCTTCTTATGCGGTAATTGGTATTGGAATTAATTTTAAACTTACTGAGATTATTAAATCCACTATAAATAAAGAAATTACTGATTTATCATCAATCTCTGATGTAAGTATTGATCGTAATCAGGTCTTAGGTGCACTACTCACTGAGTTTTTGAATATCCTGCCTGTATTTAGAGACCACGGCTTTGCTTTTTTTATGAATGAATGGAATAGCTATCATTCTTTAGAAGGACAGGTTGTGAGTTTGATTATGCCAAATGGGAATGTTATCGTAGGCACTGTTAACGGTGTGATTGAGGATGGCTCAATCTGTTTAATTACTGCTTCGGGAAGAAACTCGTATCATGTAGGCGATATTTCTGTTTGCTTGAACACATTTTAAGAAATAGATGCCGTTTATCTTAGCGATTGACTCTGGTAATTCTTATGTAAAATGGGGACTGTACAATCATAGCTTATGTTTAAAACAGGGTAAAGTGCGTTACGATAATGTGCAGAATTTTAAAAATGATTTCAAAGCGCTGCAAGTACCCGATTCAATTATTATTTCACATGTTGCCCGTTCGGTAACAAAAAATCTAATCTGTGAGCAAATCTCCATTTGGCCGGTAAAATCTCAATGGATTCGTTCTTGCGCATTCCAATGTGGTGTTTCGAATAATTATTCTGACCCTGCGCAACTTGGTAGTGATCGCTGGGCCTCTTTAATAGCTGCTTGGGAAATGCAGCAGCAAGCTTGTTTAGTCATTAATGTAGGTACTGCTGTGACAATCGATGCGCTATCTGATTCTGGAGAATTTCTTGGTGGTATCATTCTACCAGGTATTCAATTGATGCTTAACAGTCTCCAACAGGGTACCCAACTATTTAATGCTGACATGAGTATTTATGAGGATTTTCCTGTAAGTACGAACAGTGCGATTCAAAGCGGTATAATACACTCAGTAATAGGTGCGATAGAACGAATGTATAATTTACTGTCAATAAAAATCAATCATTCTGTAGAAACAATTGTTATCAGTGGAGGAGGAGCAACTTTTTTATCCCCTTTTATCAAAATCCCAATTAAAGTGATTGATAATTTGGTGCTGAATGGGCTTGTTTTGATTGCTGAAGATTCTTTCTAAAACATTGAGTTGTTATTTGATGAAATCTTATGTCTCGATTTAACAATGTAACCTTCTACACGTCAGTTAATGATGTTAGAGATTTACCACTGCATACTGGCATTGAGATAGCTTTTGCCGGGCGATCTAATGCTGGAAAATCTAGCGCTATTAATACGCTTACGAACCGAAGTCGATTGGCTTTTGTTAGTAAAACACCTGGACGCACACAATTAATTAATTATTTTCAACTAAAAACAGATCATTTTTTTGTTGATTTACCTGGCTATGGTTATGCGAAGGTTCCTGATCCCATTCGGTTGCATTGGCAAGATTTACTGAGCAGTTATTTGCAAACACGCCAGGCACTCAAAGGTTTAGTGCTAATAATGGATATTCGTCATCCCTTAAAGCCTCTTGATATTAAAATGCTTGATTGGTTTGCCCCTACAGGGAAGGCAATTCATATTTTATTAACAAAGTCTGATAAATTGAGTTCACAGCAGGCAAATATTACCTTAAAGGACGTAGCTTTATTTCTAAAGGGAGCTTACCCGCAATGCAGTGTTCAATTATTTTCAAGTTTGGCTGCCACGGGCGTTGAAGAAGCAACTACTATCATTAATGAATGGTTAGAAACTAATTAGTGACTAAGTGATAAATCATTTGCTTCGTTTAAAAATTTAAGAGTCGGATAAAAAGCCCCCGGTTAAAGGGGAGAAAAACCGGGGGAACCGCTTCAATATCACTTAAGGCCCTGTTTCAGGGAGGAAAGACAGGAGGTACCAATATGCCCGTTTGTAAGAGCGCGGAATGACGGAGTTAGTTCCCCGAATAGTATTGTTTCTAGGAAAATTCTGATTAATTCGACGAATGTGATGATGTGCGTGGTGCACGACACACATCAATCCAGACATATCAATCGGATAGAAAGGGCAGCGAGTTCCGCGCAACGAAGCGATTCGATGATGCGGGCAATTGAACAGTATTTCCTTAACTTTTAATCCCCCGTGGTCATGCAACGGGGATATGTGCGGAGCGCGTGAAGTAAATTTATTTTATTTTTTATTCTATTTATTATGTTTTCTTATAGCCAATTTCCTCAAAGACGAATGAGACGTATGCGTGGGGATATATTTTCCCGTCTTCTTATGCAAGAAAATCATCTTCAGATTAACGATCTAATTTACCCAGTTTTCGTATTGGATGGGACAAACCGTACTGAGAATGTCAAGTCTATGCCGGGTGTAGTAAGACAGAGCGTTGATCTGCTAATGGCTCAGGCAGAGAATTGTTTGCAATTAGGTATTCCAGCTCTTGCTATTTTTCCGGTTATCGATGTTGAGCTAAAGAATCTGGCAGCGAGTGAAGCATTTAACCCCGATGGATTGGTGCCTAGAGTGGTACGGCAATTAAAGAAGAACTTTCCTGAATTGGGCGTGATTACAGATATAGCGTTGGATCCCTATACAAGTCATGGCCAAGATGGTTTGATTGATCAGTTTGGTTATGTATTGAACGATGAAACAGTGAATGTTCTTTGTCAGCAAGCATTGGTACACGCAGAAGCTGGTGCTGATATTGTAGCGCCTTCTGATATGATGGACGGACGCATTGCGGCAATTCGGAATGGTTTGGATAATAAACAATTTATTCATACAAGAATTCTGGCTTATTCTGCAAAATATGCTTCAAGTTTTTATGGACCATTTCGTGATGCAGTTGGATCGGCGGCAAGCCTTGGCGCTGGTAATAAATATACATACCAAATGGATCCAGCAAATTCAGATGAAGCATTATGGGAAGTTGGATTGGATCTGAATGAAGGCGCCGATATGGTGATGATTAAACCTGGAATGCCCTATTTGGATATTGTTCGCCGGGTGAAGGATCAATATGGCGCACCTACCTTTGTATATCAAGTCAGTGGTGAATATGCAATGCTCAAAGCTGCCGCAAGTAACGGATGGTTAAATGAAGAAGCCTGCGTGTTGGAATCTTTGCTTGCTTTTAAACGCGCAGGTGCTGATGGAATTCTAACGTACTATGCAGTAGAAGCAGCGAACTGGCTAAAGAAAAATTTATAATGCATTCAAGCATAGGATAGATATTAGGGAACTTTTGAATTATTCGTCACATCGGCGAAAACCGGTGTCCAGTACTTTGATTCTTCTGGATTCCGGCTTCGCCGGAATGACGCATTCCTAATAATCCAGCGTCTCTCTAGAATAATTGGTCTTTTAAATCTTTTGTTACTTTGGGAGCATCATCAACAGAATTGTCAGCGATCGGTGGTAGCTGTTCATTAAAGAAATATTCTGTAATATCTCCGGCAGGTTCTCTGAATCCTGTCGTTGAATTAATTCTTGCTGCAATAACCCCATTGGGAGGCTTGTATTCTGTCATGGGAATACCTTTTAGGACTGGGGCCATATAATCCATCCAAATAGGCAATGCGACACGCCCGCCTGTTTCATTATTGCCTAATGACCGAGGTTCGTCATATCCTGTCCAAGCGATTGTGACCAAGTCTTTTTGAAAACCACAAAACCAGGCATCAACAAAATTACTGGTGGTTCCTGTTTTTCCTGCAAGATCACTACGTCCAAGCTGTTTAGCTTTAATCGCTGTGCCGTGATTGATGACATCCTGCATCATGCTTGTCATAATGTAGGCATTGCGAGGATCAATGACGCGTTTGGCGCCATTTAAAGCTGTTACGGGCTGGAATTGTTCGATCGTGTTGCCTTTTTCATCTTCAATTCGCCTTATAAAGTAGGGCGCAACACGGAGTCCTCCATTTGCAAAAATCGCATACCCAGCAGCCATTTGCATTGGTGTGACCGAACCAGAACCTAGTGCCATGGGTAAATAAGGTGGATGACGACTAGCATCAAAGCCAAATCGGGTAATATAATCTTGCGCATACCGTATGCCGATAGCCTGTAGTATTCGGATAGACACAAGATTTTTTGATTTTACTAGTGCTGTTCGTAAGCGCATGGGCCCTTCAAATTTTCCATCAAAATTCTTTGGCTCCCATAGTTGACTACCTGTTTGAGCAGCACTGAATGATAGTGGTGCATCATTAATGATTGTGGCGGGAGTGAATCCCTTTTCCAAAGCTGCGGAATAAATAAAAGGTTTAAAACTGGATCCAGGTTGCCGCCAAGCTTGAGTGACATGATTAAATTGATTTTTATGAAAATCAAATCCACCGATTAAAGCACGGATAGCGCCATCATTGGGGTCTAGGGAAACAAGGGCAGCTTCTATTTCTGGAAGCTGGGTGATATGCCAATTGTTCTTTTGGTCTTTTTGTACACGAATTAATGTACCAGGAGTAATGTATTTTTTTCCAGCTTCTTTCTTATCAGTCAGAAATTTCTGTGCAAACTTAAGTCCTTCACCCGTAATCTCAATGATTTCTCCACCTTTACGATAAGCCTGCACTGTATTATGTTTAACACTTAATACGATAGCGGCATAGATATCGCCACTTTCATTGATTTCTTCCAATGCATCATCAAGCGTTTTTTCCTGATTACTGCCATGTTTTAGTAAGTTAATATGTGCTTCCGGGCCACGATAACCACGACGCTTATCATATTCGACGATATTTTTTCGTAGGGCCTGATAGGCAGCCATCTGATCTAACTGGCGGATAGTTGTATAGACTTTGATACCTTTGCTATAGGTTTCTTCTTGGTATCGGTCATATATCACCTGACGAACCATTTCAGCAACATAATCAGCCGGCATTGCTAAGGCAGTCGACTGCTTCTTGACAAGAATAGGTTGTTTTGCTAATTCGCGTAATTCTTCGCTTGATATGTAGTTAAGTTTATGTAATCGGCCTAGTACATAAAGTTGCCGGCTTTTAGCGCGCTTAGGATTGCTGATCGGGTTATAGCTCGAAGGGGCTTTGGGTAACCCTGCCAACATGGCAGCCTCAGCAATATTAATTTCTTGCAGTGATTTTCCGAAATATGTTTGTGCTGCTGCTGCAAAACCATAACTGCGCTGGCCGAGGTAAATTTGGTTGACGTAAAGTTCTAAGATGTTGTCTTTGCTGAGATTGCTTTCAATCTTGAAAGCCAAAAGGGCTTCGCTGAATTTTCTCGTCAATGTTTTTTCTCTGGTCAGAAAAAAATTCCGAGCTACCTGCATTGTTATGGTGCTAGCGCCCTGGCGCACACCGCCTGCAGAAAAATTTGAATAAGCTGCACGTAATACGCCCAAGTAATCAACACCGCCATGTTCATAAAAGCGATCATCTTCTGCAGCAAGGATCGCCTGTTTAAGCTGTGCTGGTACTTCAGAAATATTGACAACATTTCTACGCTCCGCACCAAACTCCCCAATTAATAGACCCTCATCGCTATAAATGCGCAATGGTATTTTAGGGCGATAATCCGTCAGTGTCTCTAATGATGGTAAATTGGAGTGGATGACCAGTGCAGCAAACCCAGCCAGCAACACGCCAATCAGACCTAATGCAGAAAATGTGACAAAAAAGTAATACAGCCAACGTGCTAACATGAATTTGGTTTGATTAATTGATACGGTCGTTAAGGGACACAGTTATAGGGGGTATATCTATTGTTTTTCTTTGAATAAGATTTCTTGGATTCTGTCAGAATCAGCATCAATCATTTATTCTGTTGAGTAACTATATTGAATTAATGCAGATAATGAGTAGTTTGCATATATTCAGCATTAAGTAGTTTATTTATAATTTGCGAGTATCGCTTCTAATAAGCCAATGTTCAAGGGAAATTTTTCTATCAATTTAGACTTCTTTAAGATGAAGTCACCACCACTAATAGGTGTGGACATTAGTTCTTCTTCTGTAAAAATGGTCGAATTATCATTGATAGATAAAGAGAGTAAAACCTATCGGATTGAGCGTTATGCGATTGAATCCATGCCAGCAGATGCAATGTTGGATGGTGCAATCGAAAACATGGAAGCAGTCAGTGAATGCCTAAGGCGTGGATGGAAACGTATGGGAACACGCCAAAAGAATGTGGTACTTGCACTGCCTGCGACAGATGTTATTACCAAAAAAATTGTGGTTCCAGATGGGCAACGCGAAGATGACCTGGTTTTTCAAGTCGAGAATGAAGCCAGCCAATATATTCCTTTTCCTTTAGATGAAGTTGATTTGGATTTTCAAGTAACCAGGCCAGTGCCTGATAATCCAGAAGAAGTTGAAGTGCTTATTGCCGCATCGCGTAAAGAGAAGGTTGAAGACCGTGTGGCTGTTGCACTTGCGGCAAGTCTTAAAACAGTTATTATGGATGTTGAGCCCTATGCAGCGCAGGCTGCATTCGAATTAACGCTGAGTCAATTACCTGGAGGTGGAAAAGATCAGGTAATGGCACTGGTTGACATTGGTGCGACAATCATGAAAATTAATGTACTTCTTAACGGTGAGTCATTATATACGCGCGATCAGCCATTTGGGGGGAACCAACTGACTCAGGAGATTCAGAATCAATTTAATCTTTCGTTGGAAGATTCCGAGACTGCTAAAAGAAATGGCGGACTGCCTGAAAACTATAAGGCAGATGTTTTGCAGCCATTTTGCGAGACACTGGCTATTGAAGTGATGCGTGCTATTCAATTTTTTTACACATCGACGCAATATACCGAAGTTAATTATATTTTTATTGCCGGGGGGTCCGCAGTTATTCCTGGGCTAGACGCAATTATCGCAGCACGGACGCAAGTAAGCACCCTCGTTGTGAATCCTTTCTCAACCATGGAGTTGTCAAGTCGGATCATTCCAAGGCAACTTAATCTGGACGCACCCTCTCTGTTGATTGCCTGTGGTTTGGCGCTACGTAGTTTTGATCCATCATGATTCGAATTAATCTACTACCGCATCGCGAACTCAGGCGTAAAGCGAGACAGCAGCAGATTGTAGTTCTGGCAGGACTGGTTGGTTTACTAGCGATCGCTGTTGTTATGAGCATTCATACAATTAGCGCTGGGAAAATAGATTACCAGAATGGCCGCAATCAATACTTAACTGACCAGATTGCAATTCTGGATACGGAAATTGCAGAAATAAGAGAAATAAAAGCGCAGACTCAGGAGTTAATAGCGCGCAAGCAAGTTGTTGAGACATTACAGAGCAGCCGATCTGAAGTCGTTGTTTTGCTGGATCAGTTGGTCAGATTACTTCCGGATGGTGTATATTTACAGAGTGTCAAGCAAGACGATCATAACATTACCTTAGTTGGGTATGCGCAATCTAACGCCTGGGTCTCAGTGTTGATGCGTAACCTTGAATCATCCCAGTGGCTTGAGTCACCCTTATTGATAGAAATTAAGGCGATGACTGTGAATAATGTGCGTCAAAATGAATTTAACATGAAAATAAAGCTCAAGCGGGCAACTATGGACGCTGTGCAAAATTCACTCCCTGCTACTGCTGCGAAATCTTAAAACCGCGCTTGCGATGAACAAACTACTTCTTGAATTACGTCAGCTCGATATCAACCAGGCAGGAAACTGGCCAGTAGCATTTAAGATTGCCGCTTTGGCAATTTTATTTGTTGCTATTATCGTTGCAGGGCATTTCCTGGTTTGGCAGGAGCAAATTGAAACACTGGAAAATATTAAAGCGCAAGAAGAAACTTTAAAAGATACCTATCTTGCTAAAAAAAGAAATGCTGTTAATTTACCCGCTTTGCGCCTGCAATTAAAGGAGATTGAGCAATCTCTCCGTGCCTTGTTGAAACAACTGCCAGATAAATCAGAAATGGAAGCATTATTAGTAGATATTAATCAGGCTGGCTTAGGGCGTGGATTACAATTTGAGTTATTTAAACCAGCAGCGAAAGAAACGATACACGCGTTTTATGCCGAACTCCCGGTTTCTATCCGTGTGACAGGCGGCTATCATGACATTGGGGCCTTTACCAGCGATGTTGCACAATTATCACGTATCGTGACATTAAATGACATTAGTGTAACGCCCGGAGCTGATGGAAAACTAGTATTAGATGCTGTTGCAAAAACATTCCGTTATCTGGATGAAGAAGAAATAACAAAGCAGGCCGGAGGCAAATGAATTATGATAAGAGACATATTCCTGCTAGCATTGTTTGTGATTTCTCTAACCATGATGACTGCTTGTACTCAGCATGACTATGCTGACCTGGAAGCATTTATTCATAGTTCTGGAGATGGCCTGCATGGACAGATTGATCCATTGCCGGAGGTGAGATCGCACCAGTATTTTACTTACGAGGCATTTGATATACCCAGCCCATTTGTTCCGCGCAAAAATGATCAAGCACAAACTATTACGAGTGGCATTCAGCCTGATTTAAATCGATATAAGGAAGTACTGGAATCTTATCCACTGGAGAGTTTATCGATGGTTGGTTCACTGCAGCAACACGGTATAATATCCGCTTTAATCAAATCTCCGGACGGGACATTGCATCGGGTGAAAATTGGCAATCACTTAGGCGAGAACTTTGGGAAAATTAACCAGATTTCAGAAGCAGAAGTTAAACTGTCGGAAATTGTGCAGGATGGTGTGAATGAATGGACTGAACGGACTAGTGCGCTTATGTTGAAGAATTAGGAATAAGGCCATGAAGCTACTAATAATCGGCAGATATAGCCTAAGCGTGGTTATGGCGACACTGTTAGTCTGTTTTGCAACGTCAATTTTTGCTGAACCAACTGTAACTGCAGAAACAGCCCAGAACAGTATCCGCTCGATTGATATTTCTACCTTCAGGAATGGCCAAGTAATCGCCAAATTAACTTTAGATCATCCCATAGGCACTCTTCCAGCCGGTGTTGCATTGGACAATCCCTACCGTATTTATTTTGACTTCTATCAAGTTGCTAATGGTCTGGGTAAAAGCATTCAAGAAGCTGCCGATGGAGATTTACGCAGTATTAATATCGTGCAAGTTGGGGATAGAACCCGGTTGGTGTTGAATTTGTCGAAATTGATGCGGCACGATATCCGGGCGCAAGAGAATTTACTGTTAATTAATTTGATTAGTGTGGCTGAGAATCAAACAGCCAAAACAATCGTTCGGTTTGCGGAAGAGACGCCAAATAAGCAATTGAATAGTCTACAGGATATTGATTTTAGGCGTGGCGCGAGTGGTGAAGGCCGCGTAGAAATTGATATGACAAAAGCGGGTTCGGCCGTTGATGTGCAGCAGCAGGGGGATGATATTTTTGTCGAGTTTGTGGACACGCTATTGCCTGATAGCTTGAGAAGGCGATTCGATGTTGTGGATTTCGCCACGCCGGTGCATACCATTGAAACTTCCAAGAAGGGAGATAATGTTCGAATGGTGGTGAAATCAAGAGGCCGCTGGGAGCACTCTGCACGTCAGACCGGTACACGGTTTATTCTGGAAGTAAGAGCTTTGACTGAGGATGAGGAAGAGCTGGCGAGAAAGAAGCGTGTCAATGGCGGATATACAGGTGAGAGGCTTTCGCTTAATTTCCAGGACGTGGAAGTGCGAGCGGTACTACAAGTGATTGCTGATTTTACCAATTTTAATATCATTGCTAGCGATTCCGTTGCGGGAAATCTAACCTTACGTTTAAAAGATGTTCCTTGGGATCAGGCACTGGATATTGTATTGCAGGCACATGGTTTGGATAAACGAAAGACGGGCAATGTCATTTTTGTGGCACCGCGTAAGGAAATGGCCGACAGAGAGTTGCTGGATCTGGAAGCGCAACTGCAAATAACCGAAATGGAACCATTGCGCACAGAAATTTTCAATTTGAATCATCGCAGGGTTAACTCATTATCGTTTGAAGGTATGTTGAGCAAGCGCGGTACGATTAACTTGGATGAGATCAGTAATACAGTAACGGTTACAGATATTCCCGTTAGATTAAGTGAGATTAGAAAGCGGGTACAGCGATTAGATGTTTTTGAAAGACAAGTTATGATTGAGGCGCGTATCGTTGAAGCGATTGATACATTTAGTCGAAGTTTGGGTGCACGTTTTGGTATACAAAATTCAACAGGTCTGGGTGGCCAAGGATTGGGAGTTTCAGGAAATTTGGCTGATTCAAGCGCTTTAGCTGGCGGTGGTTCGGCGGGAGGCGGTAACAATCTGAATGTTAATTTGCCAGCCGCGGCCGCGACTGGATTGCTGGGTGGGCCGGCTGCACTGGGGCTTAGTTTGATGAAGTTTAATAATGGCCGGTTAATTAATCTCGAATTATCTGCATTAGAAACGGATAACAAAGGAAGAGTGATTGCTAGTCCCCGTGTTGTGACCGCACATGGAATAGAAGCCACTATTGAACAAGGTGATCGGGTACCCTTTCAGCAAGCAACCAGTAGCGGTGCTACAAGCATACGTTTTATGGATGCGACACTCAGATTGAAGGTTAAACCATTGATTACCTACAATGGTCAGATAGATATGGAATTAAATGTTAATCAAGATAAGATTGGCACACCTATTAATCAATTTCTGCCGCCACCGATTAATACCAAACAAGTAACGACTAAGGTTCTGGTAGAAAATGGGGGAACTGTGGTGATTGGTGGTATTTTTGATCGAACTGAGAATCAAGTGGTTAATAAAGTGCCCATGTTGGGTGATATCCCTGTGCTGGGCAATATTTTTCGAAATACGGTTAAAGTAGATAATAAACGTGAACTGTTGATTTTTGTGACACCGCGTATCTTAAGCGAGAATCTTAATCTACAGTGACAATATTCTATTGTCCCGACAGGAATTCAGCTTGGCGCCATGCCTCGTAAGCAACAATGGCTACGGCATTGGATAGGTTCAAGCTGCGGCTGGTCGCGATCATCGGTACTCGAATACGGTGTGGTTGCGGGAAAGATTCCATAATGTGGATAGGCAATCCGCAACTTTCTGCGCCAAACACAAAAACATCTCCGGGCTTGTATATGACTTTGTCATAACGCTCTTTTCCTTTCGTGGTGATTGCAAACATGCGATGTCCTTGCAAATTTTGACAGCAATCCGCCCAATTTTCATGTACTTTTATTTGAGCAAATTCATGATAGTCCAGACCGGCACGCAATAGTTGCTTGTCTTTCAGTGGAAAACCTAATGGTTTAACGAGGTGCAATTGCATACCGGTGTTGGCGCACAAGCGGATAATATTACCCGTATTGGGCGGAATTTCCGGTTGGTGAAGAATGATGTTAAACATGAAGATAGCGTTGATTAGGTATTATGTGGGCCGATCTGATTTATCTCTGGTAAAGTTCTTGCGATAACCCAGTTACTGATTTCAACAGCACCTTGTTTACGTAATATTTTAGCCAACTCATTTAATGTAGCACCGGTTGTCATCACATCATCGACCAGCGCGACATGTTTTCCCGACAAGTCTATATGACAACTAAAAGCTTTACGGATATTTTTCTGGCGATCCTTCCAAGCTAATCCGGTTTGTGGCAGCGTATGTTTGATACGCTGACAACTATCTGGTAATAAAGGAATCTTCATATTTTTCGAGATATATTTACTGATTTCCATAGCTTGATTAAATCCGCGCTCACGCAACCTGATCGGATGTAGCGGCATCGGTATGATGACATCCGGTATTATCTTCTCTGTTGCCTTAAAGCGTGTGATAAAGAAGTTGGCAAGAATCGGTGCGATAGCGAGATCGGTTTGATATTTTAACGCATGAATCATTGCATCGACAGGAAAGGTATAGCGAAGGGCTGCAATGGTGCATGAGAATGCGGGGGGTTCTGTCAAACAAGCGCCACAAATTTCCGCTGTTGGCACTGGCCACAGGCAGATAGGACAATGGTTAAGTGGCAATTGCGGTAAGTGATTGTAACAAGGTTCGCATAAATCCTGTTTTGTTGGGATATCGCACAACACACAATTTTTCTGACCTAAGATCTGCACGATAAGTAATCGATTGTATAAAAATTGGGTGTAGAAAAATTGACAATACCCGTCGAATCGTTGATCATCTAAAATTATCTGCAACTGGCGCGAATGATGCGCCACTTAAACAAAACAACGGGTAAATTGGTATGAATTTGGATTCTCTCACAATCAGCGAAACACAAAATAATTCAAGTAGTATAACTGGTAAATCAGATGACTCAGTCTATTGGAGTGTGGCAGAAATCCAGTCGTTATTGGATACGCCATTTAACGATCTGATTTACCGAGCCCAATGTATTCATCGCCAGCATCACGATGCCAACGGCGTGCAATTATCCACATTGATTTCAGTCAAAACAGGCGGTTGTCCGGAAGACTGCGGTTATTGTCCGCAAGCAGCGCGGTATCATACTGGTGTCGATAATCAGGACATGTTGTCGCTGGAGGAAGTCGTATCGGCAGCGGCTGCAGCAAAAGCTAACGGCGCGTCGCGGTTTTGCATGGGTGCGGCATGGCGTGGGCCAAAGCAGCGGGATATGGATAAAATGACTGAAATGGTGCGCGCGGTTAAATCGTTGGGGATGGAAACCTGTGCGACATTGGGATTATTAAAACCCGGCCAGGCGCAACAACTTGGTGATGCCGGTTTGGATTATTACAATCACAATCTCGATACCGCACCGGAATTTTATGAAGAAATCATTACCACACGCCAATATCAGGATCGCCTGGATACGTTGCAGCAAGTGCGCAATGCTGGAATTAACGTGTGCTGTGGCGGTATTGTCGGGATGGGAGAAACGCGTCTGTCGCGCGCAGGATTGATCGCGCAATTAGCCAATCTGAATCCTTATCCGGAATCCGTTCCGATCAATCATCTGGTGCAAGTTCAGGGCACACCACTGTATGGCACAGCAGCTTTGGATCCGTTGGAGTTTGTGCGTACGATTGCAGCAGCACGGATTACCATGCCGAAAGCTATGGTGCGTTTGTCTGCTGGCAGGCAGGACATGTCCGACGCCGTACAAGCACTGTGTTTTCTGGCCGGTGCCAATTCCATTTTTTATGGCGATAAATTGTTGACTACGGGAAATCCGGAATCAGATCGTGATCGGGCGTTATTGGATAAATTAGGGTTACACGCGCTGTAACGCATGTTTCCAGATTTGGCTGATCAACTGCGTGCCCGTGAGCAGCAAGGGCTGCGGCGTTTTCGGCAAGTCGTGGAAAGCCCGCAAGCAAGTCATATCACCATTGATGGCCATGATTATCTGGCATTCAGCAGTAATGATTATCTGGGGTTGGCCAATCATCCGGACTTGATTCATTCGGCTTGCGAAGGTGCACAGCACTACGGTGTGGGTGCAGGCGCTTCGCACCTTATCCATGGCCATTCTGCCGCGCATCATATTCTGGAAGAAACTCTGGCGCAGTTTACCGGTTTTCCAAGAGCATTGCTGTTTTCTACCGGTTATATGGCAAATATCGGTGTGGTTACAGCCTTGGTGGGACGTGAAGATGCGATTTTTGCGGATAAGCTGAACCACGCTTCGCTGAACGATGCGGCTTTACTGTCACGGGCTAAATTTATTCGCTATTCGCATCTGGATCTTGCTGCTTTGGAACAGCGTTTGGCGGATTCCAATGCCCGGCGTAAGCTGGTCATCTCTGACGCCGTGTTCAGTATGGAAGGCGATATTGCGCCGATCAAGCAGCTGATTGCACTGTGTGAAGAATATCATGCGCTGTTACTGTTGGATGATGCCCATGGTTTTGGTGTACTAGGGCAACAGGGACGAGGCAGCTTATTCTTGCCGGATAGTGCTAATGTGCATTCACCGAACATCGTGTATATGGCAACGCTGGGTAAAGCTGCCGGTGTATTTGGTGCATTTGTTGCCGCGCAAGCCGATGTGGTCGAAACTCTGATCCAGTCTGCGCGCAGTTATATCTACACAACAGCGACACCGCCATTGCTCTCGCACGCACTATTGACGAGTCTGAAACTGATTGAACAAGAGGAGTGGCGGCGTGAGGCTTTGCTACAAAACATTGCACAATTGAAAAATGACTTACTGTCTTCGTCCTGGAAATTACTGCCTTCCAGCACGCCGATTCAACCCTTGTTGATTGGTGAAAGCCATGAAGCAGTGCGGGTCAGTCAGGCATTACGTGAGCGCGGAATTTTGGTTCCGGCGATTCGCCCGCCGACGGTGCCACAAGGTAAGGCTCGATTACGTATCTCTTTGTCCGCCGCGCATCAGCCGCACGATATCTTGCGCCTGACGCAGGCATTGAATGAATTGACACTCGATTCATGACATATCTGCATGTCGAGTCGATAGGGAGCGGCACCGATCTCGTTTTATTGCACGGTTGGGCCATGCACAGTGGTATCTGGAGCGGCGTTCGCGAACAACTGAGTCAGCAGTTTCGGTTGCATTTGGTTGATCTGCCCGGGCATGGATTGAGTTCCGCTTGTGAACCGGGAACACTGAGTCACCTCGTTGAGATCATCACTGAAATTTTGCCAGAGCATTGCATGGTCGGCGGTTGGTCACTGGGCGGGCAGATTGCGATGGAACTGGCGCTGCGTGAACCGGAACGTGTGCAACAACTGATTTTGATTTCGACGACGCCCTGTTTTGCCAAACGCGACGATTGGAAGTGGGGCATGGAACACAAATTGTTGCAGCTGTTTTTGGAAAATTTGAAGCTCAATTATGCAACCACGATTAACCGCTTTCTGACACTGCAAATGAGCGGCGACCGCGATGCAAGCAAGATTCTGTTGCAACTGCGCAAGCATTTTTTTCAACGCGCTGAACCCGATCCGGATGCATTGCAGAAAGGACTTAGGATCTTGCAGGAAAGTGACTTGCGCGACCGCATGAGGGCTATCAAGCAGCCGGTTTTATTATTGCATGGTGAAAATGACGTGATTACGCA
>ERZ1292633.1708-Hain-H41-02um-R1-1708-length-23399-cov-8_pt1 | contig 20298 bp, 20 predicted proteins | sample MGYA00564406_ERZ1292633 | MGnify/ENA primary metagenome ERZ1292633 (study PRJEB36523, sample SAMEA6512639) | groundwater metagenome | collected 2019-01-08 | study: AquaDiva: Metagenomics assemblies of 32 groundwater samples
AGAAAGTAATGGAAATTTCTTCGGCAACCCAGCATCTTGGAGAAAATCATTATTTGATTCCGATAAAAACTAAAGGGAATGATTTTGAAGCGGTTTTTAATTGGAGATTTTTATTAGAAGGTTTGAAAAATTTTAATTCCGAGGAAATTTTAATCGGCTTAAACGGCGACCAGCGCGCGGCGATCATAAAATCCCAAAAAGATTTTTCTTACTTTTATATTTTAATGCCGATCAAGAATAGTTAGTTAGCGACTAGCCACTAGTAAAATTAGTAAAAAATAAAGTACTTTATGCTTTATTTTTTTGTGATAGAAGTCCTTTCCCTACGGTCTCTGTCACAAGGTTTTTGATTAAAAAAAGAGCCCGCTTTCGGGCTCTTTAAGGAGTTATTAATAATTACCAGTAGCTCCATGAACGAGTGGGAGACTGATCCATTCCGGCGGAACAGTTTTTGATTGTTTCCGGTATTTGATGATACGTAATCTCAATCCATGTCCGCTGGCAACTTTGATTAACGCTTCAACGGAGGTTGAAAAACGGCCAGCACCATGAACGTTCCAGGACAGCTTTTCAAGACGCTTCGTGTTTATAGGCGCGCCTTCTTGTGCCATCAGTACATGATTGACCCAATATCCTTGTTCGTCTTCTTCATATACAAATAGTTTCTTGCTTGGTATTTTACCCATATATATCCTCCTTGGGAATACTAATGTTCTAACGATAGGATAGCATTCTATATGATTCTTGTCAAGTTTAGCGAGGCCCAGTTCAATAAACTAACGCAATAACAGCTATCGCTGTTATAACGACACCTTGGTCGGTCAAAAGCCGATATTATTAAAACACCTCTTGTTTTAGTGCAACAACTTGACGAACGTCAAGTTGTTGCACTAAAGGAGCGCGGAATGAGGCGGGGTTATATATTAGATTGTAAATTGTTTTTATTGGCATTATTATTAAGATAATTATGAAATTTGAACAATTTGAAATGAAATCTTTAGATAACAAAAAATTGAATAAAGATAAAAGAATAACTGCTCACCTTATCCCCTATAAACTTAATAATGGATTTTTTTCTTTTTTCTTACAGAAACGTTCTGATAATGCCGAGCGTAATCCTGGTCGGTTTACCATATTTGGCGGAGGAATTGAGGGCAAAGAAAGTCCAGAGCAAGCAATGCTGAGAGAAATGATGGAGGAACTAAACTTTACCCCCCATAACTATTTCTACTTAGATAAATATAGTGATGATTACAGTGTCTCTTATTATTATGCCGTTGAAGTCAGGGATAATTTTGAAACAAATATTAAAATTAGTGAAGGTGATTATGGCAAATTTTTTTCCGAGGATGAAGTAAAACATGAAATAAAACTATCAGAAGGTAACAAAGGAATATTGAAAGATTTAATCAATAAAATACAAAAATAGTTTCTTAAAAATGATTCTGGAATCCTTTACCATAAAAAATAATATTTATTGGCATTATTATTAAGATAATTATGAAATTTGAACAATTTGAAATGAAATCTCCGAATAATAAACTTAATAATGAAAAACCACCCTTCCTTTACCACGGGTCTCCTAATAATTTAGAAATTATTAAACCTTCTCAAAAACACATAAGGGATGAGAGTGAAGGTCTTTTAGTTTTTGGTACACCAGATAAAGCGTTCGCTTCAATGTTTTTGAGTCCGCGAACAGATGAATCTTGGAGTACTAAAGGAAGATTGAATAGTGTTTATTATATTGTCATTGATGATGAAAAAAGATTTAGAGAATCAGATAAGGGTGGGGTTATTTGTCAGTTTTCTAATAATAAATTTACTTGTGACAAAACAAAAGGAATGAAAGACTTGGAATGGACTTCAAAAGAAGAAGTTAAGCCAAGCAACATCACTGAACATAAATCATCGCTTGATACTATGATGGATAATGGAGTTCAAGTATATTTTGTTGATAAAGAAATACTCATTGATTTAAAAAATGCTATTAGAAATAATTCTGATCATGGACGAAGTATTTTAGTCGGACTACAATCAGAAAATCAAAAACAAAACAAAAATATAAAATCTTTTATATCTTCAGATAATCATTAATTTTTGAGGTATTATTGAAGATATCCAAAAAGATTTACTCTAAAATAAATAATAAAAGCCCCTCTGGCTAGTGATCTGTAATAATCTATCTGTTTTTCTAATTTAGGTAGGGCATTAGTAAAAAAATGAGCTATTTGACAAAAAGTGAGGAAAAGTTTATTATATAATAAGTTCTAGTTTAAAATCTTTAAATATTGGAGGTGGCTATGAAGAATAACATCTTCTGCGTCCGGGTCAACTATGACTTGAGCGTGGAAAAAGCGGTTAAGGCCGGGAAATACTACTGGAAGGACGATGACATCACTGACAAAAACTTCCCGCCCAAACGTTCCGGTTCTGCCGAGATAGACATCCAACTCGTCCACTTCAACAAGAATATGTCCTCCGAGGACGTCCTGAAAGAACTGGACAAGATGGGTCTACGTCCCGCTGAGCTTCCCGAACTTCTCGTCTTAGGAACCAAGTATCCCAACGAGCAAAAAAGGTATCCCATCATTGCGCTTGGTTCCGTGTGGCGAGATCTGGATGGCGACTGTTACGTTCCTTTTCTCTTCGGGGGTGGTTCGGAGCGTGAGCTTTATCTTATCTACTTAGGGCATGGCTTGAGTGCGTGCTGTCGGTTTGCTACAGTTGGCAAGTAAAGCTTCATCTCGGGATCCCTTGGTCCCTTGGAAAATGACCTACTCTCGCACTTTAGTGCAGGGAGTAGGTCATTTTTTATAGATAAGGACTTTTGAGTTCTAACTTGGTATACTTTATTTATGGAAAGAAAAGAAAAACCTAAAAATTATTTAGAAAAACAAGAAAAGATTAATATCCCCGAATTTATTAATTTGACTTGTTCTGAAGCGGAAGAAGGTGCAAAACTGAAAAAGCAAATATCTGAAATTGATGATTTAAGTTATGTATCCAAAGAAATTTTAGAAAGCGCAACTTTTGATACAACTTTTCACTGGCCCAAAAAACTTCCAGAAGGTTTTGATCCAGAAAAATTAATGGAAGAACGTAAGAATCCTGGGTTAGGAATTCGCAAACTTCACGAAGAAGGAATAACGGGTAAGGGCGTGATTGTTGGTCTTATTGATCAAAGAATTTCCACATCGCACTCGGAATTTAGAAATAATATTATTAGTAATAAAGAATATTACGAACCAGAGACTTTAAAAGATGATACCGAGGTAAGTATGCATGGACTCGGAGTCACTAGTTTGCTTGTAGGGAAAAATTGCGGCGTTGCCCCCGACGCTAATGTTGTCTATGGAGCTATAAACGCAGAAACGGATGGTTTTTTGGGCTATATTAGAGCCTTAAAAGATATTATTGAATATAATAAAAATAATGAACAAAAAATTAAGATAGTTAGTGTTTCTAAGGGTTTCAGTAAAAACATTCCCGGTGTAAATGAATGGCTTGAACTAAAAAACGATGCTAAAAAATTAGGCATAACTGTTATAGATTCTGATTATTTTGCTGAAAACTCTATTACGGGCGGAGGTTCAAAAATAAACAAGGATCAATTTGACGACTATGAATTGCCGCTTTTTTATGAAGATTCTCAAAAAAAGACCCCATCTTTAAGAGACGTTGAAAGCAAAGTTTCTTTAATGAGTGAAGATTTTCAAAAAAAATTCTTTGATCAGTATAAAACATATCAAAATTATATTGATACATTTAACAATAATTATTTGATTGTTCCTTGTGATTACAGAGCCATGGCCTCAAAAGAAGGTAACAATGAATATAGATGTGATGCGAAAGGAGGTTGGAGTTGGGCAATTCCTTATTTTGCTGGAGTTTTTGCTCTTGCTTTGCAAATTAATCCCGATCTAAAAAATGAAGAATTTTTAGGAATAGTTAGAAAAATTGCTGGTAAGAACAAAGATGGGGTGAAAGTAATTAATCCCATAGGAATTATTGATGCTATTCAAAAAGATTTGACAGAGTAGGTTATATTGTGCTATTATATTTAACAGTTCTTAACTTTGAGTCACCCCTCTCATAAACAAAAGGGTAAGTATATACAAGGAGATATTATGGCAAAGTGCGATGAGTGCGATAAGGACCTGTTTGGTGTAGCCAAAATCGTAAGGAAAAAGGGCAGAAAGTTCTGTTCTCCTGAATGCGAGGCGGCGCACAACTATCCTCCCAAGGGAAATATGCAGAACAAGCAGAAGTCCCGGGGGCTTGGATATGGCGTGTGGAGGCACGACTAATCTAATTCCTTGAAGGATAAACTTAAGCCCCCTGATCAATCAGGGGGCTTTTACTTTTCTATTTGAACAATATAATAGACTTTTCTAATGAGTTTCCGATCGGATCATAAACTTTTATTTTTAACATGTTTTGAGATCCTACAACTGAAGGGACAAAGCTGTGTAAGAGAATAGCTTTTTTACCGAATGATTGTTGCCAAGAACTGACCAATACATCATTAAAATATAGTTCTATTTTGTTAATTTCAAAGTCTGCGGTGATTTCCGCGTTAACGGTTATATTATTGTCAGTTTTTATAAACTCGCCGTTTTTAGGGTTATTCCAGCTGATATCTATGCTTTGTGTGTCTGAACTGTCAGTTTGATTTAAAACACCTACCGGCAAGGGCTTGTTGTAATTCAGATCAAAATCAGAAATATTTTCCCGCGCCCATTTTAATACCGGAACTTCCCAATTTTCAAATTGAGAATCATTTTGTGGATTTTCCGGATAAGGCCCCTGAGGATCATTTTTGTTTACATAGAAAAGAATGTCGTGAATTTGAGGATAATTTTTTCCGTCAATTTGGAAATTAATATCAAATCCTCCGTTCAAAACGGGTTTTTTGGTAAGAATCGGCTCCGGTTTTGAGAATGTTGCCGGAGGAATATCTTTTATAGCTTCTTTCATAAAAGCGCTCCACATAGGAATAGCGGCTAAAATACTGCCGCCTTGTTTTTGCATAGCATCATTATTATTATTTCCCGCCCAGACCCCAACAACAAAGTTTGGAGTATAGCCTACTACCCAAGCATCGCGGTAATCATTGGTCGTACCGGTCTTCATAGCAACTTCATGGCCGGGGAATAAGGTAAGTGAAAGACTCGTCTCAAGAAGCGCTGATCTGGCTTCAACATCGCTTAAAATATCATTGATATAAATTGGATATTTCGCGTCTATTACACGAGAGCCATTATCTTTATATTCTTCCAGTGTTTGATTTTTAGAATCGCTTATTTTCAAGATCATTGTTTGCTGATGTTTCACGCCTTCTTGGGCAAAAACAGAATAAGCGCTAACTAAGTCAATTAATTTCACTTCTCCTCCGCCGAGCACCAAAGAAAGCCCATATCTATTTTTTTCGGTTAAAGTGGTAATGCCGAAATCAGAAGCAGTTTTTAAAGTTTGGTTAAGTCCGGCCAAATATAAAGTTTTTACCGAGGTGATGTTTATTGATTGGGCCAGAGAATTTCTTAAATCAATAGGGCCTTTAAATTCCGGATCAAAATTTTGCGGATGAAAACACTCCGCATTTTCATCTTTGGCGGAATAATCAATATTATCCAGCGGACAGCTTGGATTGCTGGCCGCGAATTCTGTCGGCAGATCAAAAACCATCGTGCTTGGCGTATATCCTTTTTGGAAGGCCGTCACGTAAGCAAACGGTTTCATAGTTGAACCGGGCTGTCTTAGTCCTTGCGTGGCGACATTGAAATTGCCTTCAAAGCGGCAGTCCTTGCCCGGCTGGCAGTTTTCAGGTTCCGGATCGCCAAAATAATCTTTAGATCCAACTAGGGCTAAAACCTGGCCGGTTGCCGCGTCTTGCGCCACTAAAGCGGCGTTGTATCCCTGATAAAGATCTTTGTTTTTTTCAGCGCCATCTTTAACGGCTTGTTCAGCTAATTCCTGCATTTTCCAATTTAGAGTGGTAATCACTTTTAGTCCCGCTGTTTGTATAAAACTTTCGCCGTATTTATTATTTAAGTAGTCTTGAATCGCTAAAACAAAGTGAGGAGCTTTAATACCGGTTGATTTAGGCGCGAATTTTAAAATTTCTTTTTTAGCCGCCGCCATTTCTTTGTCGCTTATAAACCCGAGCTTATTCATTTGATCCAAAACATAATCTTTTCTGTCAAAAAGTTCTTTAGTGCGGGTGCCCCAAGGCGAATAATAAGTTGGGGCTTGGAGCACGCTTGCTAGTAGCGCCGATTCAGCTATATCCAGATCTTTTGCGTTTTTATTATAAAAAGTCTGGCTAGCCGCCTGAATGCCATAAGTATTTCCTCCAAATGGGCTTTGATTTAAATATAAATTTAAAATTACGTCCTTGCTATATTTTTGCTCTAACTGAATAGCTAAAATAAGCTCCTTTATTTTTCTGGTAAATGTTTTTTCTGAAGTTAAAAAAGAGTTTTTTGCCAATTGCTGGGTGATGGTAGATCCTCCCTGGGATATTTCACGATTAGTTAGGTTTGATAGGAAAGCTCGCAGGATGCCCTTTATATCAAATGCCGGATGGCTATAAAAAGTTTGATCTTCAATGGCTATAACGGCTTGCCGGGCGGACATAGGTATTTCTTCAAGAGGAATTACTGTTCTTTTTTGTTCTCCATGAATTTCATAGAGCAGAATTTCCCCGGTTCGATCGTAGATTTTAGTTGATTCGGCTACTTTTCTATTTTCAAATTGGCTGGGGTTAGGAAGGTCTTTAACGATAAAAATATAAAAAACCAGAGACATGGCTACAACCAAAAGAATGATTAAAAAGATTAAGGCGCTTTTAGAGAGTTTGTTTTTTTTCATGCGTTTTAATTATAAAACAAAACCCCCTCATTCTGAATAGAGTGAGGGGATATAGAACCTATCTTAATAATTGTCTTTATCATCATCTCCTAAAAAATCTTCGTCTAAAATCTTTGTAGTTTCATCATCGTCAAGCGAACTGTCTTTTTCTATCAAATCATCTTCTTCGTCAACCACAGCGACAGTTACTGAAATTTTAACTTTTTCTTCCGGCTCTTCCAGCTCATCTTTTTTCCAATCCTCTTCTTCGTGAACCCAGCTTTTTTTTTCTTCGTCTTCGGGTTTCTTGAATTTCCCCTTTTTAGGCTTAATAATTTTGTTAAAAGATTTTTTTATTGCTTTCTTTTTCATATTATTTTTTATGTAGGTGGGTTTTTAGGAATTATATAAAATAAAAGAATTGTGTCAATCCCTCACATAAATTTATGTGGGGGATCAACCCCCTAAAACATTCGCCTAAAGCGAATGTTCAGGCGATCCCGCAATGCGGGGCATGGCTCTATTCTCCAAATTTTTTAGAAAATGCCGTTGCAATAGCAATAGCGACCGCATCAGAAGCATCATCGTATCCTTTTAAACCCTCCTTTATATTAAGAATTAGTGCGGCCATTTTAGAAACAGATTTCTTATCCGCCAAGCCGTAGCCGGTCACAGAGCTTTTTATTTCAGATGGGCTTAATTCGCGTATTTTAATACCAGCTTTCGCTAATTCTAAAATAAGCGCTCCGCGGCTTTGAGCCACATCAATTCCGGTTTTGATATTTTTCGCGAAAAATATTTTTTCAATTCCGGCTATTTCTGGTTTGTACTTTTTTATAATTTTTGAAAGTTTTTTACAATTTCCTAAAATACAAACAGAAATTTCTTGTTTAGATTTTCCTTCAATGACTCCGTAGTCAATAAGGCTTAACTTTCCGCTTTTTTCAGAAATAACGCCAAAACCGATTCTGGTTGTTCCCGGGTCAATGCCTAGTATTATCATATAATTTATAATTAAGGTTTAATAACTAAAATTTCTGTCATTGCGAGGAGTCTGCGACGCGGCAATCTATTTGTTGTAGTAAATTATTAACGAGATTGCCGCGCTCAGCTTAAAAGCTTCGCTCGCAATGACGGAGTTTTATTTTTTTTATTCAATATTCGTAAATATATTCTGTACATCATCGTGTTCATCCAAGGCCTCAATAAGCCCTTCAATTTTTACTTTAGCATCATCAGAAATTTTTTGCGGGAATTTAGCTTTCCAGGCAGTAGAAGTTTGGCCATCTTCAGAACACTCCGCCTTTGGCGGAGTAGCCAAACTTTCACTGCCTGGTTTCCATTCTTCGTGGGAATCTATACTCGCTTCATAATTATTTGTTGTTTTTTCAAATGCCCAAAGCACACTGCCTTGATTGGCGAACTTCGCATCGTGATCGCTTAAGATTTTTTTCACTTCGGAAATAGTGCGATTTGTATTGTCTGTGATAGCTTCAATAATGATTGCCGAACCTTCCGGTCCATAAGCCTCAATTACCATTTCCGACAGATCTTTCTGGTCGGAGGCTTTATTGATGGCGCGTTCAATATTATCCAGCGGAACTAAATATTCTTTGGCTGTTTCAACGGCGGATCTTAACCGCGGATTAAATTGCTGGTTCGGTTCAGATTTGGCGGCAATGGAAATGGCGCGGAGCATTTTGGAAAAAATCTTGCCGCGCTTAACATCGGCAACGCCCTTTTTGTTTTTTATTTGAGACCATTTATTGTGTCCGGACATTGTAATAGAAATTAGTCTTTAGAAATTAGCGACTGGATAATTATATTATAGAACAAAAAAGCCCCCGCGTTGCGGGGGCTTTTGAAAAATATTTATTTTTCATGGCTGTGTGGCATCAACTATCTTTCCTTTTTCTTTTTTAAAGATAGTCGGCGGAACTTCTTTGAAGACCAATAGTTTTAGCTCTTTGGTTTTTTTGCTGCGGACCAAGGCCAAGTTTCCTTCTATTCCGGAAGTCTGACAAAGCACCCAATGAACCTCACCTTCCTCGAGTTCGTCGATAGCTTTTTTCGGATATTCGTCTTTTGACGACATTAATGACCATATTATTGCCGTTAGAATCAGGCCGAGAAGAAGTGTGGCGCTTGTTAACAGTAGTGCTTGCCATCCTGAGAATTTTACTAAAAGCCCGCTCAAAATAAGTCCCAACGACAGATTCGTCATAACTACAGCCATTATTGTTTTTGTCATATTAAAGACCTCCTACCAAGATTAGAACTATTGATATTATAGTATAAAAATAGATTTCTGTCCACCTTAATTAGGAAGTCGGACTTCCGAATTTAATCCCTCCTTCGTTAAAACTTCGGACGGGCAAGCAAGTTTGGAATGACAGATAATTCGTTAATCCTTGCCTACCGGCAGGCAGGCGTTAGCTCGCTAATTCATTTTAATATTTAATTTGTTATAATTAAAAAGATGTTAAACAGATCCGACGATACTCTCTCAAAACTAAACAGAGAAGCCGAAGAAAGAGACGCGCAGAGAAAAGCCGATAAATTAAAACTTCCATATTTAAATTTGGCGCTCTTGCCGATTGAAACCGGAGCATTGTCTTTGGTTTTAGAAAAAGAAGCTAGGGAATCCAATATGGCGGTAATAGAAACAAAGGGAGATGAAGTTGTTTTTGTCGCGCTTGATCCATCCGATGCTAAAACTCAAATTGAAATAAAAAAACTGGAAGCTAAAAATCTTAAGCCAAAAATATTTATTGTTTCCCAGTCCAGCCTTAATAAGGCTTGGGATTATTATAAATATTTGACCAAGACCACGGCGCCTCTTATGGGCCGTATTGATATAGATAAAGATAGAATTATTGGTTTGAAAGAAAAATTAATAAAACTTGATACGGTAAAAAATGAAATTTTAGCTTTTGATTTTAGAAATAATCCGACCGGGCAGATTTTGGAAATTGTTTTAGCCGGAGCTTTAGGCAATAGAGTTTCAGATATTCATTTGGAGCCGGATGAAAAAAATGTGAGGATCAGATACCGCATTGATGGCGACTTAAGAGACGTAATGACGGATTTGGATAAAAAAATATATCATTATCTTGTTTCCAGGATAAAACTTTTAGCTAATTTAAAAATAAATGTCGGAGACAGGGCTCAAGACGGACGCATTACTATGGGAATGGGGGACAAAGATATTGAGCTCCGCGTGGCCATAGCTCCGTCTGAATTTGGAGAGGTCATTGTGATGAGAGTTTTGGATCCCGCCGCAATTAGTTTGTCTTTGCCTCAATTGGGTTTTCGCGAGGACGATTTAGAAATCGTGAAAGTGGAGCTCAAGAGGCCGAATGGCATGATTTTAAATACTGGTCCTACCGGTTCTGGTAAAACAACCACGCTTTACGCATTTTTAAAATATATTAATTCTCCGGATAGCAAAATAATTACTATTGAAGACCCTATTGAATATCATTTAGAGGGTATTGAGCAGACCCAGGTTGATCCGGACGCTGATTATACTTTTGTGAATGGACTTCGCTCCATGATGAGGCAAGACCCGGATATTATTTTGATCGGTGAAATTAGAGATAAAGAAACTTCGGAAATTGCCATACAGGCATCGCTTACCGGACACTTGGTTTTTTCCACGGTCCACGCAAACAGAGCTTCAGGCGCCATTCCAAGGCTTGAAGATCTGGGCGTAAAAAATACCAGCATCGGTCCGGCTATGAATTTGATAATTGCCCAGAGGCTTATTAAAAAACTTTGTCCGGAATGCAAACAGAAAGTTGACATTGACGACCCCGCAATGCGGGGGAAGCAATCTCTTGAAAAATTTGTCGCTAAACTTCCGGCAAGAGTAAATAAATCAGATTACAAAGATTTTAATATTTATAAAGCAGTTGGCTGTGATAAATGCAGCGGAATTGGTTACAAAGGCAGAGTGGCTATTTATGAATTATTAAAAATTGATAAAGAAATAGAAAATGTTTTGATAAAAGGCGGAGGCGAAATTGAAATTGACGAGCTGGCCAGAAAAAAAGGAATGGTGACTATGCAAGAAGATGGAATTTTAAAGACTATTCAGGGACTTACTACTTTTGAGGAAGTGGAAAAGATTACGGGACCTCTCGAGGAACTCGAGAACTAAAACAATTTCTAATTTCTAATTTCTAATCAAATCTCAATGACGAAATGTCCAAATAACTAAAATTTCTGTCATTCCCGCGAAGGCGGGAATCCAGTTCTGTTTCTGGATCCCGGCTCGGTGGCCAGGATGACAAACCGAAACAAAAATCCCCTCACTCTGTTAGAGTGAGGGGATTAAGGCGAAGAGTGCAATAGTCTGTGGGCAACATGCCGCGTTAACGGCAAGAGTTTGTAGGGCCTTTCAAAAATAAATTTTTAAAAAGATTAGAATTGCATATAGGATAGGTCTCGCCGGAGCCAAACCGTCCATATAAAATCAATTCCCGCCCACAGACTGCTACACTCTTTTTTGATGTTCTATGTGAATATGTTAGCATAATACAATATGTCTGTCAAGCCCCTATACAACCCTCTGGGTTTGTGTCGGAATATGTAAATAAAAAAGTATTACTGTCATTGCGAGGAGCCCCTCGGCAAGCTCGGGACAAGTTCTGCGACCCTCCTCCGTCAAAGACTTCGGACGGGCGAAGCGTGGCAATCTCTAACTATAAATAGATTGCTTCGGTGGCACTCGCAATGACGGAAGAAATTTGTTATTTTTAGAGTAAGGAACAATTAGAAATCAGCGACTAGCCACTAGTAGTTAGTAAAAGACTTTGATTTTTACTAGTCGCTAGGCACTAGTGGCTAACTACTAAACTTTTGCCAATTACTTTGTTTTAAAAAAAACATGACTAATAAAAATACTGATAATAAACAAGAGGATCAGGTGATCGATCTAGCCCTAAGGCCTTCACGTTGGGACGATTATGTCGGACAGCGAAAGATCAAAAAACATTTGAAGACTATTTTGGATGCCGCGAAAAAAAGAGGCGAAGTTAGCGACCATCTTTTGCTTTATGGACAAGCGGGTCTTGGAAAAACCACTCTTGCGTATCTGATCGCTAAAGAAATGAGCGCTAATTTGAAAATTACTTCCGGTCCGGCTCTGGAAAAAATGGGAGATTTAGCGGCAATTTTGAGCAATCTGGAAAAAGGTGATGTTTTGTTCATTGATGAAGCGCACAGGCTCAACCATATGATTGAAGAAGTTTTGTATCCGGCTTTGGAAAATAGAAAACTGCATTTGATAGTTGGAAAAGGAGCCGGTGCCAGGACTCTTGCTATAGATCTTCCGCCGTTCACTTTGATCGCGGCAACTACCCGCGCCAATTTGCTTTCCAGTCCGCTCCGTTCCCGTTTTGGCGCGACTTTTAAACTTGATTATTATGAGATCCCCGATATTGAAACTATAGTCCAGCGCTCTGCTAAGCTTTTGAATTTAGAAATAGAGCCAATTGCTTTAAATATGATCGCCAAGGCCTCCCGATTTACGCCAAGAACAGCTAATAGGCTTCTTCGCCGTGTCCGGGACTTTGCCGATGTGAATGAGGCCGCAAAAGTGACCGAAGACATTGCCAAACAAACTTTGGAAATGCTGGAGGTGGATAATTTGGGCTTGGAGCCGACAGACAGGCAGCTGCTTTTAACTATTATTGAAAAGTTCAAAGGCGGTCCGGTGGGTATTCAAACCCTTTCCGCGGCGCTCAACGACGACAGTGGAATTATTGAAGATGTTTACGAGCCATATCTTATGAGCGTTGGTCTTTTGGTCCGCACTCCTGGTGGCAGAATGGTTACTCCGGAGGCGTATAAGCATTTGGGAGTCAAAAATTCTAGAGAAGGCGATTTAATGATTTAAATTAATGATTTAAATTAAATGACACAAGTTACTACAAAATACTTTTCTAAAATCTCTTTTATTCTTATTAGTTTAGGGATTTTTTTAAACTTTAATACTATAGTTCAATCCCAATCCCAATCTTGCGATACCCTAAAAGAAATTTTTAACAATTCTAGTTTTTGTGACAATAATAGTATTTCTATCCACGGAAAAGTATACGAACTTTTAGATGAACTATCCCTGCAAGGATCAAAATATATTTATGGCTTTCAGCTCATTGATGATGGCGCTCAAATTATTCGCGTTGTAAGTCCGGACGGCATGTTTTTAGTAAAGGATTCCGAAGTGATTGTTGACGGAAGGTATTACAAAAAACTATACGCCGATGGTCTCAATTTGGACGACACAATTGTTGCAACAGGGAAAGATATCAGGGTCATTTTGACGGCTGATGGGTTGTGGAACGGAATTCTTAGACCTTGGGGAGTAACAATGGAAAAAGAAAAAACACTCGCGCGCAGAAATATTATTTTTGCAATCCTTATTCCGTTAGTTTCTGCGGGTACGTTTTGGCTCGGTCTCGTTTTTTACCGACGCAGACAAATTAAAGGAATTAAATTTGAAGGTCGCGTGGAGAGACTTTTTAACAATCAAGAGTGGCGACTAGCGACAAGTAACGCATATAAAAAATATCACCGATGGGTTGAGTCTAATAGTAATCCGGATTTTGTTTTTATTCATCGTAAAACAAATAAAAAAATAGCGGTGGAGTGTAAGTATAAAGAAAAGGAATACGAAAAAGTTTTATGGGCTTTTGAAGAGCAGATTGAACATTATCAAAATTTTTCTGAAAAAGAAAAAATACCAGTTTTTGTGGTTATAGGTATTGGTGGCAGACCTAGAAATCCGAAAAGAATGTTTCTTGCGCCATTGTCTCTTATCAAGTATCCCGATGTAAAAATGGACTATTTACAGAGATTTGAGCGAGACCCCAGAAAATCTTTTTCGTTTGACGGCAGTGGAAATTTGATTTAATAATTTAGGAAGTCCGACTTCCTAAATTTGAAAATACGAGCCTAAAAACTCGTATTTTTATTTGGTGTGGGATAAAATTAAGTTATGCCGGGCAGTGAAAATTCGATTGGTTCGCCTTTGGCGAACTTAATTTGTAAATAATCACTATCCGGAAATAAAAATAGTTAAGTAATATATAAAAGTCGCATTATATATAATTGATCGAATTTCTACTGACCCGGTATGCAGCGAGGCATCGCAACATTTACCCCCGCACCTATTCTATGTAAAATAAAAACGCCCACTTATTTATTACTTGGTTATGGGTCGGTTGATGATAATGATCGTTTATTTTAATAGGTGAGGGGGTTTACGTTAGATTATTTTTTCATTAATTATATAAATATATTTTTATGCACAGGGGTATTGCTACGTTTACTCTCGACTACGGAAAATGTCCTAAATGGCTTTTTGATAGGATGGTGACTTTGGGTAGGGAAATGGTAGACGTGATCGTCGCCGAAGAAGGTCCGGATGAATTTATAAAAAGAATTGCGGATCCGGTGTGGTTCCAGTCTTTGGGAACCGTGCTGGCTTTTGATTGGAATGCTTCGGGGCTCACCACTATTTTGACCGCCGCGCTTAAAGAAGCTATCCGCGGGAGGGAAAAAGAATTGGGAATATTTATTTGCGGAGGAAAAGGCAAGACTTCTTTGAAAGTGCCGGACGAAATAACCAATTGGGGATATAGATTGGGAATGGGCGAAGAAAAAACCAATGCCTTAATTTATAATTCCAAAATGAGCGCCAAGGTGGACAGCTCTTTGGTGCAGGATGGTTATTCTATATATCATCATTCGTTTTTCTTTTCGCTTGGGAATAAAAATAAATCTTCTTCTGTCATTCCCGCGAAAGCGGGAATCCAGAAAAAGGACTGGATTCCGGGTCAAGCCCGGAATGACAAGTCTTCCGTCATTGCGAGCGAAGCGAAGCAATCTCTTTCGGAGAATACTGGATTGCCACGGGCTAAAGCCCTCGCAATGACAAATTCGTCGCCGTCTTCTCGCAATGACAAGCCCTCCACTATAACGCGTTGTAGTGAGAACTTAGCGTCTAGTATGGGATCTTGGGCAGTCGTCCAGCAAGGAATGAATATCGGAAATCAAACAGCTCGCAGATACCATTGGTACTCAGAAAATATAAATGATTTGGTTTGCGAGCCTCATTCTGGAATTTCTCAAGTAGGCGCAGAAAATACAGACACAGTTTTAAATCTGGTGGCAAAAGACAGCGATAAAACTCGGGCGCTAAGTACGGAAATGGTTGGCGTTGGCTATCAGACTTTAATAAAAGATATTCAATTACTTAGAAAACATAGCTCGCACTTAAGCCAAATGGCAAAATGGGGAATTGGACCAAACCAATTAACTTTATTGAATTTGGAAAATACAGAATTTGATACCCATCCGGTGGTAAATGAAGATTTTTCCAAGAGCAAGTATTTGGAAAAGATCTTGTGGAAAGTTTGCGATGTGAAGCCGGAAAATTATGAAAAACTGTTATCATTGCAAGGCGTTGGGCCAAAAACTATGCGTGCCCTCGCCTTGGTAGGCGAGGTGATTTACGGCGCCAAGCCGTCCTATGAAGATCCTGCCCGCTACAGCTTTGCCCATGGTGGAAAAGACTCTACACCATACCCCGTGGACTGTGATACTTATGACTTTACGATCAATAAAATGAAAACTTTTGTAGAAAAAACAAAAATAAGCCTATTAGATAAAAGAAAAATTATAGATAAATTAGACGCTAAAGATTAGGCCTGTCATTCTCGCCCACTCCGTCATTGCGAGCGACCGGAGGGAGCGTGGCAATCTATTTATTTGCGAGATTGCTTCGGCGGCACTCGCAATGACAATTGCTTGAGTGGGAATCTGGAATGACAGGGATAATTAGTAGGCAGCAGTCATATCAGTAGTCAATAATATATTTTTTTGCATCCTTGACACCAAGGTTATCTTAAGATAACCTTGGAATATATATGAAACAACAAATTATTGGGTTGAAAGAATTAAGACAAAATGTAAATAAATATTACTCTGCCGTACAGAAAGGCGGTTCTTTTATTATTGCCAGGAAATCAAAACCGCTTTTTCAGATCGTGCCGCTGGATGACGAAGGGGTATGGGAGACAGTAGCGGATTTTACAAAATTTAAAAAAGGCGGAGTAACGATCGATGAGCTCTTGAAGGTTTTGTAAATATGACCAAACTGGAAAGGATTATCAAAAAATTTAGCGCCGTCGAAAGGAAGGTTATTAAAAACACCATCATTCAATTGAAAACCGGGTCTTTTGCGGGTTTAGATGTTAAGAAATTACAGGGAAGCAGGGATATTTATAGGGTTAGAAAGGGGTCAATAAGAATTATGTATTATCTTGGGGCAGATAAGGAAATTGTTATTTTTGCGGTCGCGCGCCGTTCCGATAATACTTATGATTTCTAATCGCTAGTGGCTAATTACTATTTTTATGATTATAAAAGAATTTTTGCCGAATCCGGTTGGTCCGGATAAAGACGGCGAATATATAAAATTTTTTAATGACAGCGATAAAGCGGTAAATTTGGCCGGTTGGAAAATTAGCGATGTTTCAAAAAAAGAATTTTCTTTATCAGGAATAATTAATTCTAAAGAGGAATTAGTTTTGTTTTCTACCAAAACTAAAATATCTTTAAACAATACCGGTGAAACCATTTTTCTTACCGATTCCAAGGGAGTTTTGGCGGACAAGTTGGGCTATACCGGCGCGGCCGAGGAGGGGAAAGTGATAATAAAACAAGAAATAGTCATAGCTGACCCCGAATTTCAAAATGGACAGGTGTTAAATCCAAATTTTTCATATTCAGTTGGCAGAGTATTGGTACTAGATATTTTTTTAGGGATAATTTTAGGGTTGGTGGCGGTTTATGTTATTCTGCAATTAGAGAAAAAACTGGATATTAAATTATTTTAAGCGTATAAATCCGTCATTGCGAGTGCCGCCGAAGCAATCTAGATTGCCACGTCGCAGACTCCTCGCAATGACAGACAAGAGAGATGGATTGCCCCACTCTGCTTACAATGACAAAACCCACATGTTAACCAAATCCAAAGCGCAGACGCAAAAAATAGCCGTAAAATTGGCCAAAAAAATAATTTCAGAGAGTGCTGGAAAGCACGCTAGAGTTTTGGCCTTGATCGGTGATCTAGGTTCGGGAAAAACCGCTTTCACCCAAGGGTTTATAAAATCATTAGGTATAAAAACTCACGTGCCCAGCCCGACATTTGTGATTTTTAGGCGCTATCCGATACATATACATAAAGAATCTGGCGGATTTAAGAACGTTTTTCATTTTGATCTATATAGAATAGAAAAACCTAAAGAAATTATTGATTTGGACTTTAAAAAAATACTAAAAAATCCGGAAAACATTGTTCTAATTGAATGGCCGGAAAAGATATTAAAATTGTTGCCGAAAAATACTATTGCGGTAAAATTTGAACATGGCAAATTCGCAAATGAACGTATTATAAAAATTGCGAAAAATTAATTTTCTCGCACATTAATTAGGGTTATACTTAAATCAATGAAAAAACTTTTACTTATTGACGCTAATTCTTTGATCCACCGCTCGTTTCATGCACTTCCGCCGCTCACTTCGTTAAAAGGCGAGCCGATAAACGCGGTTTACGGTCTTTCCAGCATACTTCTGAAGATATTAAGAGATCATAATCCGGATTATATTGTGGCGGCTTTTGACAGGCCTGAGCCGACTTTTCGTGATGCTATTTTTTCAGAATATAAAGCGCACAGGCCGCCAACGGATAATTTACTAGTTCCTCAGCTTCACGAAGCGCACAATACTTTTGGGAAATTTGGCGTGAAGGTAGTGGAACAAGCGGGACTAGAAGCCGATGATATTGTGGGAATATTGGCGGAAAAGTTTAAGGATAAAAACGAGATCCCTCGACAGACTCGGGATGATAATTTTGGTCTTAAAATTATCATTTTTTCCGGCGACAAAGATAATTTGCAGCTGGTTGATGGCGATAAGGTGGTGGTGGAGCTTTTGAAGACAGGAGTGAGTAAAACAGTTGTTTATAATGAGTCGTTATTTTTACAGCATTATGGTTTTTCACCAAGACAATTAGTGGATTACAAGGCTTTAGTGGGTGATACGTCGGATAATATTCCGGGCGTGCGAGGCATCGGTCCTAAGGGCGCCACCGATCTGATAAAAGAGTTTGGAACCATAGAAAAAATATATGAAGATATTGAATTGGTCTCTAAAAAAGTTTTGAAAGAAAAGCTTGTTGCCAATAAAGAGATGGCTTTGATGTCCAGAAGATTGGCAGAAATAAAAAGAGATGCTCCGCTGGAAATTTCTCTGGAAGAAATAAAATTCAACGGACTAAATAAGGAAATTATTAAAAAATATTTTGCAGAGCTTGGATTTAAGAGCTTGGTTGAAAGAGTTTAGGACAAAATCCCTGTCATTCCGCACTTGATGCGGAATCCAGTCTTTTCCCTGGATTCCCGCTTTCGCGGGAATGACACAAGAAAGGTGGTGTTAATAAAAATGACAGGTTTCAATTTAAAAGAAAAAATAAAAGAATTAAAACGCGCCAATAAAAAAATTCCGGCGGAAATTTTTGATCTGGGAGTGGCTTTTTGGCTGATAAATGCGGACGAAGAAAAATATACCGGGGAATATTTAGCTCCGAAATATTTACCCCCTCACCTAGTTGCTAGGTGCGGGGGCTTACATAAGAAGTCGGAGGATTCCGAAAAGATTTTGGAGGAGCTTAAAAAATATGTGAAAGATAAACTGAAAGAGTTTAATATGAGCAGGCTTTTTTATAAGTTAGAAATGCCTCTCTTGGAAGTTTTGGCTGATATGGAACTGAACGGCATCGGCGCGAACAAAAATAAGCTGATTGATCTGGATAAGAAAATTGGAAAGAGATTAAAAGAACTTACGGAAAAAATATATAAAGAAGCCGGCAGAGTTTTTAATATAAATTCGCCCAAGCAGGTTGCGGATATTTTATTTAATAAGTTGAAAATCATTGCGCCGGTTGGAGGAAGGCTTAAAAAAACTTCTATGGGAGCAGTTTCTACAAATATTGAAACGCTGGCAACTTTAAAAAATGAACATAAAATTATTGGTTCTATTTTGGAATATCGCGAGCTTTTTAAACTCCAATCTACATACGTAAAATCATTTCAGGAGCTGATCGGCAAAGATGGAAGAATTCATACAACTTATTTGCAAACAGGGACGGTGACCGGACGTTTGAGCTCCGAAAATCCGAATATGCAGAATGTCCCGGCAGGAACAGAATTATCAAATGAATTCAAAAGATGTTTTGAGGCAAAAAAGGGATATGAATTTGTTTCATTTGATTATTCCCAGATAGAGCTCCGTGTTTTGGCTTCGCTTTCCGGGGACCCCAAAATGATAGATGCTTTTAAGAAGGGTTTAGATATTCATAAATTGACCGCGGCGCAGGTAAATAATGTTCCGCTTGAAAAGGTGACGCCGGAAATGAGAAATCTTGCCAAGACTCTTAATTTTGGAGTTGTCTATGGCATGGGTTTTATTGCTTTTGCTAAATCCAGCGGTCTTAGCATTGCCGAGGCTAAAAAATTTATTGCCGAATATTTCAGCGATTTTAAAGAAATTAAAAAATGGCAGGAAAGAGTGAAGGCGGAAGCAAGAAAAAATTGTTTCGTTTCAAATTTGAATGGCCGGAGGCGCTGGCTTTTGAATATTGTTTCAAGCTATCAGTTTTTAGTTTCGCAGGCGGAGCGGGAAGCTATAAATATGCCGGTTCAAAGCTTGGCGGCGGATATTTTGAAAATCTCTATGGTGAAAGTGGTTGAATATCTAAAGAAGCAAGGATGGTATGGCGAGAGCGTGAGACCGCTGCTCACAATTCACGACGAATTATTATTTGAGGTTAAAAGTGATATAATAAAAAAAGTAAAAGCGGATATTGCCGACATAATGGAAAACGCTTTTAAGCTTTCGGTCCCCTTGAAAGTTCCGGTAAAGGCAGGTAAAAATTGGGGGAAGATGAAGAGTTTTGTCTGAAATTTGAATCCGCTGGCTGGCGGAGAACAAATTTAAGCAACAAAACCTTCACCCTGTTAAATAATTTTGCTGAAAGCAAAATTGCCACGGAGTGGCATTTAACAGGGTGCTCACTTTTGCAGCCGATCGGGCTGCGTTAATAAATTAACTAGCCCTCTCGGGCAAAAATGGCATGAAAGATTTTTTAAAAAATTTCAAAGAATATTTAAAAATGCCTCATATGAGGACCCTTTGGATATTTATTTTATTACTACTAGCAGTTCTTTTTATTGACTATATGTTCGTTGAAGTCTTGTTGTGGCGCGTGGTCATTTTTATAATTCTCGTATGTATTGGTTTTTTGGTATTTTTCAGCAATCTAAGGGCGGCTCGCTATAGCCTCACAATTAGTCTGGAAAAAAACAGATTAGACAG
>ERZ1292633.2183-Hain-H41-02um-R1-2183-length-20288-cov-5_pt1 | contig 20288 bp, 18 predicted proteins | sample MGYA00564406_ERZ1292633 | MGnify/ENA primary metagenome ERZ1292633 (study PRJEB36523, sample SAMEA6512639) | groundwater metagenome | collected 2019-01-08 | study: AquaDiva: Metagenomics assemblies of 32 groundwater samples
TATTGAGTATACTCTTAAAAAAATTTAAAAACACTAAAATCATTAGTAAAAATCCTAGAATTAAAAATACTGATCCAACAGTAATCATTTGGGTAAAGGGTTTAGTAGCTTGAGTTTTTAACCAATGAACAAAAACAAACAGCCCAAAACCAAATCCAATCAAAAAAAAAGTCATATTCGGGGTGTCTTACAAAAGGTAAGTGAGCATGAAGTACAATAGCCGAATAACCAACAGGCATAAAATTTTCTCCCAAAATATAAAAACTTACTCTATTCTAACTCAAAATTTGGTAAGTTTGAAAATAAAAAAATAAAAAAGCTATCTTTTTTAAGATAGCTTTTTGTTAAATGTAATTTTTTTTTTTGTTAAATCTATTAATTTAGATATTAAACAAAAAATTTACTATTTAATGATGAGCAGATAAACCAAGCCATGCAGCTAATATTGGAGCAATAAGAAGAGCAACAATATTCATAACTTTAATAACTGGATTAAAAGCAGGTCCTGCTGTATCTTTAAAAGGATCTCCAACAGTATCTCCGATTACAGCCGCTTTATGAGCTTCTGAACCTTTACCACCATGATTACCTTCTTCAATATATTTTTTAGCATTATCCCAAGCACCACCACCAGTTGACATTTGGATAGCCAATAATAAACCTGTTACAATACTTCCCATTAATGCACCACCAAGCATTTCAGCTCCAATTTTAGGGCTAAATATACCTACGCCTAAACCAATTACTAAAGGAACAACAACTGGCATAAGTGAAGGAATTAACATTTCTTTTAAAGCTGCTTGTGTAACAATGTCAACACATTTAGCATAATCAGGTTTATCAATACCTTCTAATATTTTCTTTTTAGCAAATTGATCTTTTACTTCTTCAATAATTGCAAAAGCCGCTTTTCCAACAGCTTCCATACAAAAAGCTCCAAAAACAAAAGGAACAACTCCACCTAAGAAAATACCTGCTAAAACATAAGGAGAATCAACATTAAGATTCAAAACAGATTTTGATGTAGCTGGGTCAATAAATTTATTACCATAATCAGCAAAAAGAACTAAAGCTGCTAAAGCTGCTGAACCAACTGCATAACCTTTTGTAACTGCTTTAGTTGTATTTCCAACAGCATCAAGAGCATCTGTGGTTACACGAGTATTAGGAGGCATTTTTGCCATTTCTGCAATACCACCAGCATTATCAGTAATAGGTCCATAAGAATCAAGAGCAACAACTATTCCTGCCATAGAAAGCATAGACATAGCTGCAATAGCAACACCATAAAGTCCGCCCATTGCAAATGAAGCTACAATTGCTAATACAATAACAATTATTGGATATCCTGTACTTTTTAAACCAATAGCAAGACCAGAAATAATATTTGTAGCTGCGCCCATTTCACTTTGTTTTGAAATATCTTTAACTGGTTTAAATGCTGTAGAAGTATAATATTCTGTAATAACAACCATTAAACCTGTAACTACTAAACCAACTAATGAACATAAGAATAAGTTCATATCGCTAGAAACACCTGTACCATCAGGAAGATTCATCTCTGGTCTATACATCATTTTAGAAACACCAAAGAAACCAATTGCACCAACAATACCACTTACAATTAAACTTTTATATAAAGCACCCATAATATTATTGTTTGAACTTAATTTTACAAAAAAAGTTCCAATTATTGAAGCAATAATAGCGATAGAACCTATTGCTAAAGGAATCATAACTCCTTCTTGAAGAGTAGGAAATTTTAAACTTCCAATTAACATTGTTGCAGTAGCTGTAACAACATAAGTTTCAAAAAGATCTGCTGCCATACCAGCACAATCACCTACATTATCACCAACGTTATCAGCAATAACAGCAGGATTTCTAGGGTCATCTTCTGGAATTCCAGCAACAACTTTACCAACTAAATCTCCACCAACATCTGCTGCTTTAGTGAAAATACCACCACCGATTCTAGCAAAAAGACAAATTAAACTTGCTCCGAAAGCTAAACCAATCATTGGTTCAGTTCCTTTTTCTGGAGCGATATTATGAATTAAAGCATAAAAACCAGTTACACCAAGTAAACCTAATCCTACAACAAAAAGACCTGTAACAGCCCCACCCTTAAATGCTACATCTAAAGCTTGTTGAAGTCCTTTTGTAGCTGCTTGAGCAGTTCTTACATTTGCTCTTACAGAAACATTCATTCCTATATAACCAGTTAAAGCTGAAAAAACAGCTCCTATTACAAATCCAACTGCTGTTAACCAACCAAGTTGAGGAATCATAAGCATAAGAATTGTTATAACTACACCAATAATAGCAATAGTTTTGTATTGTCTATTAAGATAAGCCATAGCTCCTTCTTGAATAAAACCTGATATTTCTTTCATGGTTTGATTACCTTGATCTTGTTTCATAACCCAAGATGCAAGAAAACCACCATATAAAATTGCAATTATTGCACACAACACAGGCACAAATAATAAAACGTTTGAGTCCACGAGATTACAACCTCCACTTCAATGAATAATCTAAATTTCTAGTACTAATTTTTATTGTCAAAAATCAAATTTTTAGTTAAATTTAAATTAAGATTATACCATAATTTATAATCATGGCTACTATTTTGACATTTTTTATAAGCTTTATAATAAAGTGCTTTTAGCCTTGTATTTATAAAATATAGACTTAATGTAAAAAACATTTTTTAATATAGGTTAAAAAAAATTAATGGAATTGGAAATCAAGTATTTTCCTTAACAAATCTAAAATCAAAATTACCTAAAGCAAATAACAATATTGATATAAAAATAAAGAAAGGAAATAGTTCTTGATATTCTTTTTCTTTTGATATTTTACCTTCAGTTAAATTTAATTCGCTCATTTGAGTCGATATTTTTGATTGAATATTATTTTCAAAAGTATCTTTTTGAAAATTAAAATAATATCCATTAGTTTCCTTAGAAATTTTTTTAAGAACATCCGAATCTAGTTTTGTAATAACATCTTGATTATTATGTGTTTTATAAATATTTTGTCCATCCAAATTTTTACCCAAAGGTATTTTAGAACCTTCTTCAGAGCCAATTCCAATTGTATTAATTATAAAAAAATCTTTTTTAGCTTTTATAAGGGTGTCTTCTAAAGCCAAGTTTTTATCAGGTTCTTCACCATCAGATAATATAAAAATTAGTTTTTTATTTTTATCAAAATCTTTTTTTTCCTCATTTTTATCTAATTCAGTTTTTTTTCTAAAAAATCTTTTCATAGATGTTTTTATAGCAGTATTTAAATCTGTGCTTCCAGAAGGAATATAATCAAAAGAAAGATCATTTAAATAAGTTTCAACCATTTCATAATCATTAGTTAGGGGCAAAACAGGAATTGCCATTTCTGAAAAAATAACAATAGATACTTTTTCACCTTTCATATTTTTTATCATTTCTCTAATAAAAGTTTTAGCACCTTCCAGCCTTGTAACTTTAATTTTTGAATTTATTAGTTCTACATCATTGGCTTTCATGCTATTAGAAATATCGACAGCAAAAACTAATTCAATATTTTTATCTTGCATTTCTGTTTCGATTTCTTTTCCTAATGGTCTTGATAATGAAAGGATCATAAAAAAAATAGATGTTATAATTAAATAACTTGCTAAGCTTTTAACTGTTATAGAGTTTGAAAGGTTCATTTTTTCAAGACTTTTATATTTTAAAAGAAGTTCTCTTTTTTTATAAAAATCTTTTTTACCAGATTCAAATAAAATAATTATTATTGGTATGATTATTAAAAACCATAAACACTCTTTGTAATAAAAAATCATATATTAGTTATAAACAGGGATAAAAATATCAAAGATAGAACCATAATCTTTTTTTGAATCAAATTTTACATAACAATCATTTTTGCTTATGTTTATGATTGCTTTTGTTAAACCTAGTCCTTTAGAATCTTTGGTAGAAAAATAAGGTTCAAAAACACGAATAAAATCTTCTTTTTCTATACCACAACCATTATCTTTTATTGAAATTTTAATATAATTTAAATTTTTAACAACTTCAATAGAAAATATTATAGTTACTTTTTCAGAAAAATCCATTGATTCATTTGCATTCATTATTATATTTTCAATAGCTTCATAAATTAGCTCTTTATCAATGTAAACTGAATAATATGATATATTATTAATATTTGAAATAAAATTTACTTCAGATTTTCTCTTTTTTAATTCATAAACTATTTCTTCTAAACTATAAATTTTTTTGTGAACAAAAATTTCTTCTGAAAATGAAAAAACATTTTGGACTATATTTTTTAGTTTATGTGAATAAAAACTAATATTAGATAAATAAGTAATCAAAGTATCTAAATTAAATTTATCATTATCATTTATTTTTATATTATTATCATTTATTATCTTTTTTATATTAAAGTTTACCGATTTAGTTTCATTTATTACTAAATGTAAATTACCAAGAATACCTGTAAGTATATTTAAAATATCATTTGACGTATTACTTTCTATTTTTGTCAAAAAATCTATTTGAGATAAAATTTTGTTATTTTTATTAAAAATATTGTTTTCAATTTTTTCTAAGATTACAGTTAATCCTGAATAACTACCTTTTGGATCTGTATCATAAAGGACTTTTTGAGATAATAATTTTATTTCCCCTGATTTTGATATTAATTGTATTTTTTTAGGATATTTATTATTTTCAAGAATTATTTTATTATCTATATCTATATCACGCTCTATTTTTAATAAATCTAAAACTTTTGAAATTTTTCTTCCTATAATATCATATTCATCATATTCTATAATATTAAGTAAATAATTATTAGCAAAAGTTACATAACCATACTTATCTATTTTAAAAATACCATAATCAAAAGAATTTATGGTTGATTTTAAAGAATATTCACTATTTTTAAGTTCTTTTTCAGATTTACTTTTTTGGAGAGCTAATTCAATCATACGGTGTAGATCTTTTTCTTCAAAAGGCTTTATAATATATCCAAATGGTTCGGTTAGTTTTGCTCTTTGAAGAGTTCCTTCATCAGCATAAGCAGTAATATATATTAGAGGAATATCAAACCTTTTTTTTATTTCATCAGCAGTAGAAATACCATCCATTTCACCTTTAAGTGTTATATCCATGAGAACAAGGTCAGGTTTTGTTTCTTGAACTTTTTTTATTGCACTAACTCCAGAAAAAGCAATTCCACTAACCTCATAATTTAGTTTTTCTAAAGAATTTTGTAAATCCAATGCAACTATATTTTGATCTTCAACTATCAAAATTTTAGGATGATTTCTAATCATAATTACCTCATCATTTTTGATGCATAGGAAAAACTATTTTGTAACTAGTTCCTTCACTATATGAATTTAAATTAAGATCTCCATCTATTTGCTCTGACAAACTTTCTATGAGTTTAATACCCAAAGAGTTATTTTTTCTATCTTCTATGTCTTTTGGTAAACCAATACCATTATCTTTAATTATAAGAGTAAAATTATTATTCTGTGAAGTAAAATCTATAGAAATTTTATTTTTTTCAAGATTTTTTTTAGGAAAAGCATATTTAAGTGAATTAGAAACAGATTCATTTATTATAAGAGCAACAGGTATTGCGGTTTCTATATCTATAAAAATATCTTCAACTTTTATATCAAATTTTACAAATAAAGAATCTATTTTATATGATTTATAAAGAAAATTAGTTAAATTGGTAATATAAGATCTAAAATTAACTAATATCAATCTTTCTGTGTTATAAAGTTCTTCATGAATCAATGCCATTGCTCTTATTCTATTTTGGCTTTCTCTAAATATATCAAGAACAGCTTCATTTTTTATTTTATGAGCTTGAAGATTTATTAAACTTGAAATTATTTGAAGATTGTTTTTAACTCGATGATGCACTTCTTTTAGTAAAGTTTCTTTTTCTCTTAAAGATTGTATTATTTTTTCTTCATCTTTTTTCTTTTCAGTTATGTCTTCTATCAAACAATAAACACCAAATATAGTATTTTCTTCAGAAGTAAGGGGGCTTACATGGTATCTCATAACTATATCTTTATTCCAATTTGTATGATATGGAACATCTCTTATTATTAATGATTTTTCTTTCATACAATTAATAAAATCATCTGGAAATCCTGATGTTATTAAGTTTTTGAATGTTAATAAATTTATTTTTTTTGTAGCTTCTTTTGAAGGAGAACCAAGTATTTTTATAATTCGTTCATTCACTTCAAGTATATTTCCATTTGTATCAGCTAAAAGAACACCTATAGGATTATTTTCTATTAAAGAACGATATTTTTTATTTGTTTCAGCAATTTCTTTTTGCAAAAGCTCATTTTTAAAACTCATTTCTATTTTAAAAAATAAAAATTTTAAATATTTGTTTTTATCATCTTTTAAAATATAAGAAATATTTTTAAAATTAAATTCATCAGAAACACAAGATTCATAATCATCAATTATAAATACAATCGGAGTATTTTTTATTTTATTAATTTTGTTTATATTACTTTCAGAAAAATCATCAGTTATTATAATACAGTTTTTTTCATTTATTTTACTTTGATCTTTAGTAATTAAATATTCTAACTCATTTAAAAAAGAATATTCTTTTATTTCAGAATAAGTTTTTTCGTTATGTAAAAAACTAATAATTAATTTTTCCATATAATTTATTTTCTAATTATATTACCTAAATAATTAATTATATATTCTCTTTTCATAATATATTTCTTTTTTTTATTTTAATACAAATTGGCTCTAAATATAATAACAATAAACTAACAACTTTTTCAAGTTAAATCAAGAAAAGATAAAAATACTTTATAATTTTTTTATCAATATTTTGAAAATCGAAATATATTTTATAAATCTAAAAAATATAAATATTTGTAGATTTATATTTTTTCATAGTAAGTAAAAAAAAAATATTACTATAATATTTTTGGATATCTTAATTTTTGGAGTACAAATTATGTCGAATAAAATTGAAGAAATAGATGGAGTTGGTGGTTCAAAAAGAGCCAATAATATAGAATTAGCAAGAGCTCAAATGCAAAAAAATGCCGAAGCCAGAAAAGCAAGAGAATCAGCAGTTAATGTTGATGTTGAAGCTGATACAGGATCTGGAGCAAGTAAAAATTTTTCTTATTCTCAAAATCAAACACAAAAAGATCAAGAAACATTTGGAGAAAGTTATGATACATCAGGATCTATAAGCGGTGGATATAATGCAGGAAGCACAATAAACTCAAGCCAAGGTTCAAATGCTGATACTGATGGTGGCGGTGGAAATTCTAGTAATAATGGAAAAGGAATGTTTCATAGAACAGATGACTCTGCAAAGTTAGAAAGTAAAGGTATGAAAGAAAGTAAACTTAAAAATACAACGATAAAACTTTTTTAAATTTTAATAGAAAGATTTTTAAATTAGGTATTATAAAACAACAATAAAAGTATAGTAAAAAATAGTAAAAATATTTAATATATTTCCATATAGACGTATTGATTACGTCTTATTTTTTTTGATAAAAATTTATCATATAAGTACTCATAATTAAAATAGAATTCACTCATATCTCAGTAATGACAGGCATAAAGTACTGCTACTACAGTATATTCGTTACCTTAAAGAAACAAAATGCAACTAAACAAGAACTTGTCCGTATCGTGCTTCAGTGCCTATCCACACAAGTTCTTATGATGCTCTAAAATTATTAAAAATGCCAAATATTTAAAATCTTATTTTTATTCTTAAAGTTCAGGAAGTTATTTAATTTCATAGCCTTATATCAAATTTTTACTAGTTTTTTTAGTTATAGTCGAAAAATAAAACCAAATAAGTAACAAACTACCTTTTAAAATAGTTGTTAATCCTATTGCATACCATATTCCCATAACACCATAAATAGAAGCTAAAAAATAAGCTAATGGAACTCTTGCAATATTAAGAGGGAAACCAATAATACTTGCTGGTAAAGTATTTCCATAACCTGAAAAAACACCTTCCATTACAACTTCAAAAGCCATAAAAACTTCTATAAAAATTAAAACTAAAAGATATTGAGATGTATATTCAAATATTTTTGGATCGCTGGTAAATAATCCAATTAAAAAAGATTTAGAAAGAAATACAACTATAGAAATAAAAAGTATTATACTTCCTGCATATAAATTTATTGTCCATGCAAATTTCTTTGCTTTTACATAATCTCTTGCTCCAACACTTTGACCAACTAATGTAGTTGCAGCTATACAAAAACCAACACAAATACAATATGATATAGATTCAACTCTATGCCCCAAACCTAATGCAGCTATTGCTGGAGTTCCAAACTGTGAAACAACTTTTGTAAGAAATAAATAAACTACACAAAAAATAACTCCATTAAGTGCAATTGGGCTTCCTACTAGTGAAATCTCTTTCCATATTTCAAAATCTATAATTTTTTTTGCAGGAACAATTAATTCTTTTTTTTGTAAAAAATAAACCCCTATAAAAAAAGAAACTATTTGGCAAACGAACGTTGCTGTAATTGCTCCAGCCATTCCAAAATTTAGATAAAAAATAAAAATTGGTGCTAAAATTACATTAGAAATTACTTGAATTAAAAGTATAATTAAGGGTGTTTTTGTATCTCCTGAACCTCTAAAAGTAGCAAAATTAGTTAAATTTAATGTAAAAAGTGGTAATCCTACAAACAAAGGGAAAATAAATAAAATACTATTATATATTACGATATTTTCTACTCCCATTAATTTAAGAGCATCTTCAATAAAAAATATTCCTAAGATAGAAATAAATATAGAAATCATAATTCCAAGCCTAGCTCCTTGAACTGAAACTTGTTTCATTTTTTCATAATCTTTTGCTCCATAGCATCTAGCTACTAATGAGTTAACCCCAACTTCTACTAAAGCAGTAGCAGAAAAAATCATCCATATAAAAAAACTAGCCGCAGTTGCACCAGCTAAAGCATCTGAACCTAACATTCCTATCCAAAAAGTATCTACAAAGTGATAAGAACTTTCTAGAAGCATGTGTATCATTGTGGGAAGTGCAACTATATAAATAGTTTTTGCTATTTCTTTGTCAATCAAGGTTTTTTTTATCTCAGAAAAATTTAATACTAGGAAGTATAATATTTATAATAAATAACTTCAAACTACATTATACATCAATAGAGTTAACAGATGAAATAGATTAGAGTTTTTCATGGATGCATTAAATTTTTATAGATAAGCTAATTACAATAAAAAAAATAGCTAAAATACTAATATTTTAAAGATTAAGTTTGTTAATTATTTGAGAATAAAAATATTCAGCTGCTTTGTCTTTTGGATTCTTAGAAAGAATATCTGAAAAAATTATTTTTGCTTCATTATAATTTTCTTCTGAAAAATATTTAACCCCTTTTTCAAAATCATTTTTTAGTAAATTTTTTAAATTAATGATATCCTCATCATCACAATCAAATACCTCATAAACTGAAACTGGTACATTTTTGCCTTTAACAGTTGTTTTTTCCAAAAATCTAAAATGGTAATTCTCTGGATTATTTATTGATTTAAGAACATTCTCACTAATAATAATTGATGATCCATATCTTGAGGTAAGCCCTTCAAGTCTTGATGCAAGATTTACAGCGTCAGAAATGACTGTACCATCCATTCGTTTTTTTTCTCCAATTGTTCCAAGCATCAGATTTCCAAAATGTATTCCAGTTCCTGTATTAATTGGAATCAAGGCATTTTCTACTCTTTCCTTATTGTATTCTACAAGAACTTTTCTCATTTTTATTGAAGCATCAAGTGCATCTTGAGGTTTTACAGGAAAAAGAGCCATTATTGCATCACCGATATATTTATCAATAAAACCATTTCTTTCTCTTATAATTGGACCAATTCTTTCAAGAAGAGTATTAATAAAATCAAAATTTTCTTTTGGAGTCATACTTTCTGATATTTTTGTAAAAGATCTTATATCAGTAAAAAGTATTGTCATCTCTTTTTGTATCTGATCTCCAAGTTTTACATCAATAATACTTTCTTTCTGAAGAAATTGTAAAAACTCACTAGGTACAAAACGTCCATAAGCTTCGGTTATTTTTGCTAGATGTAAATGTGTTTTTATTCTTGCTAATAATTCATTTTTTGAAAAAGGTTTGGTAAGATAATCATTTGCTCCAGATTCAAGACCTTCAACAAGATCATAAGTTTGATCTTTTGCTGTAAGTAGAATAACTGGTAACTGACTTGCGTTCCATTTTTCCCTTATTTTACGACAAACTTCAAAACCATTCATTTTAGGCATCATTACATCAAGAACTATTAAATCAGGAACTAATCCATTTTCGATTAGTTTTAGCGTTTCAAATCCATTTTGTGCTTGAATAATTTCATAATCATGTAAACCAAGAATATTCTTCAAAACCTGAAGATTTACTGGCTCATCATCTACTATTAAAATCTTTCCGCCTTCTCCTTTTTTGACCATAACCTTCTCATGTCTCGATTTTCTTCTTTCAGGCCCGTTATAAGCTTCTTTTTGCTCATTTTTTCTTTGTTCAAAATTATCAATTTTTTCTTCAAGATAATTATTTTCACTCAAAGAATCAATATTTGCTTCTTCATTTGAAAAAGGAAGTGTAAAAATAAATTTTGAGCCTTGCCCTAGTTGTGATTCTACTCTAATATTTCCTTTATGTAGTTCAACAAGGTGTTTTGTAATCGATAAACCAAGTCCAGTTCCTCCATATTCTCTTTCTATTGAAGCATCTCCCTGAACAAATGATTGAAAAATAAGCTCAAAATTTTCTTCAACTATTCCAATTCCTGTATCAGAAACGGTAACTTCAGCAATACGGTTTTCTTTATTCCCTTTTATTTCTGCTGAAACTGAAATTTTTCCAGATTCTGTAAATTTTATAGCATTATCAACTAGATTTTGTAATATTTGATGAAGTTTATTTTCATCTGCGTAAACTTCAGGAAAATTTTTATCAACATTATTAACTAATACTAAGTCTTTATCTTTTATCAATGTACGATAAAAATTCATTGTAAGATTAGCTGATTGGTTTAAATCTACAGGTTTTTGATTTATTACAATATTCTGGTTTTTTAATTTTGAAAAATCAAGTATAGCCATAACAAAATTAGCAAGTCTTTTACCACTTCCTATAATCATTTTAAGGTTTTCAATTTGTGTATATGTTAATTCTCCAGTTGCTCCATCAACCATTGATTCTGCTATGCCTATTATTCCGTTAAGAGGTGTTCTTAACTCATGTGAAGTGTTTGCAAGAAATTCATCTTTCATAACATCCAGTTTTTTCAATGATTCATTTTTTTCTTTTAGTTCTAATGAGAGATTTTCTGATTTGTTAAAGGTAATAATAATATTTCTAGAAAGTACAATTGCCTGAAAATTTATAAATAAAAACAAACCAATTGGAAATAGCTGTGGAGTTTCAATAATAAAATTAAGGTTTAAAATATCATTAATAACTGAAGTGAATAAAAATACCCAACCTATAAGAAATAAAAGAGAGCCTTTCTCTTTTTGATAAAATCCTCTTGCCATAACAACTATGCAAAAAATACCTGAAATAAAGGTATATATCTGATAATATGTAAGATAAGCCGTAAATATTTTTGAAGGTAAAAAAATCATTGCAGAAAAGAGAAATCCAATTAAAACGATTACTTTGCTAATATTTTGTGGAAAACTTTTTTTAAAAATGGAACTTACAAATAATACCCAAAAAGGTATTGAAAGATAAAAACTTAAATATTCGAGTCTTATATAAATTTCCCAAGGTAAATTAGGAAAATATTGAGCCATAACTCTTTCACCAGTAGTTAGGATTCGAACTGTTATTAATAAGCAAAATATTCCAAAAAATAATTGTGGTTTATCTTTTTTTCTTAAAAGATACATACTCATGTGATAAAAGCTTATTACTAATATGCTACCTATTAAAAACAATTCAAAAAGTAAATTATTTTCTCTTTTTCTCTGAATTTGGCTATAATTACCAAGCCAGATTGAATTTATCATCCCTCCATTTTTATGTTTAAAACTCGATATTTGAAGAGTAATATAAATTTCTTTACTATTATTTTCAAAAAAAGTAACAGATGGAAGATACTGTGGAACAAAACTATCAGGTTTTTGGCTGACGTGACCGTTTGATTTTACAAGAACATTTTGAATATAAAGATTATAGGCAGATTCTTGATCGGGAAGATATACCCCTAATTGATCTGGTTTACCATCTAATAAAACTTTTATATGATAAGTTGCAAATCCTGAACCAGTATATTTTTGTCCTTTTTCATAATAATTCCAAGGACTCGGGGCTTCTATATAATCAGGTGATTTTGTTCGCCAAAGTAGGTTTGAAGGTGTTACAAGTTCATTCCAATAAAATTCCCAATTCCCCTTAAGGCTTACAGGGCCATTATCTTTAAAATCCCAGTTTCTTAAATCAATTACACCTTTATTTATTTCAGGTTGTTTGTTTTCAGATTTACAGCTTATTAAAAACAGAAATAGGAATAATGGAAAAATAAAATTTTTTTTTAAATACATTTATATTGTTTAGCTTCAATAATTAAAGGTTACAAAAATTTCTTTCCGTTAAATACATTTTAAGTATAAAGCAATTTTATTATTTTGTATAACCAAAAATTTTAAAGATTTTCATATTAAAAATGAAATTTTTGATAATAGGAGGACTGAAATACTTTTAAAAATTAATTGATATTTTTTATGTTTAATAGTTATTAACGCTTCTCTTAATCTGTTCGGAACAGTTTTAAGACTGAAAGACATAGTTGTAGCTTCTTTAATCAGTGTTTTTCTTCATTGAAATCATAGAAATATTCATTAACAAAAGACATATCTTTTCCGCTAACACTGTCTTTAATAGCTTTTTGTTTGGTTGTAAGTAATATAAAAAAATACCAATCACCGTATTTATCAAACTTGCGTGTTGATGTTATAATCTTTCCTGAAATGCCATATTTTAAATTTATTGATTTTGCATAATTCTTTAATCTTTTTGCAAAATCTATATCTTCACCAAAATGCAATTTTTCATTAAAACCATTAATTTCATTGTAATATTTTTTGTAAAACCAAAAAGCCCCACATGATAAACCAGATATTTTAACATATAGATCTAATATCATTTTTGTTGCAATAATTCCAAGTGATTTTCTATTAAATTCGACTCGTGTTCCTCCTCCTGCAAATTTCCCACTTTCAATATTAGTGATAAATTCAGAAAGGTATTCTTTTGTAATGATACTATCTGCATCAATTGTAATTATTATGTCACCTTTTGCATTTTTTATTCCTGCGTTTCTTATTTTTGCTAAATTTCTACTGTCATCAATAATTAATTTTGCACCTAGCTTTTCTGCTATTTCTCCTGTTTTATCAGTACATCTATTAAGAACAACAATTATTTCAGGGTTAATATTGAAGTGAGTACAATGCTCATAGATTGATTTGATACAAAGTTCAATAAATTTTTCCTCATTATGAGCAGGAATTACTATTGATAAATTCATTAAATTTACTTCCTTTCTTTTCTTCTTTTTTGCTCGCAGTTCTTATCATATTCTTTTGCTTCTACATATCCAATTAATACACAATTTCTAATTAAATAAATATAAGTTTTTACTACATACAATGGTAATAATGATATTAATATTAATATCATTGATAATACTGTAAATTTAACATATTTTCTTGGAAATATTAAGCTAAATAAAAATATTACAAATCTTACTATAGTCCTAAATACTAAAAATATAATACCTAATGATATTAAAGATAAAACAATTACTTTTAAATAATAAAGCATACTTTCTAACATACTTATTTTTTATTAAGTAATTTATATCTATAACCAATATTTATATTTATTTTATGTATCAATAACTTTTTACTCTGTATTTTTTATTTACTCTTTTATTTATTTAAAAATACTAATTTAATAAATTTTCAATTAATGGTTTTTCTTTAGAAAATTCAGGTATATCTAAATATTCCTTCCAAAAACTTCTTGTTATAACTGGTTCTGTATTATTGGGAAATTTTTCATGATAAGGATTTGCTTCAGTTTTAATTTCTTTATAAAAAGCAACACCTCTTTTATATTGAATTTCAAAATCATCAAAATTTATTTCTTTTTGGCTAAGAAGCATTTCTTTAAGTTCTGTTGTATTTTTTTTATTATATTCTTTTTGAGAAAAATTTGCTCTGGCAACCATTTGAATTGCATTTCTTGTAGCATCCCATTGTCTCCAAATGAAATAATTTATTACTTCTTCTTTAGATATATTAAATGTTCGTGCATCAAATAAAGCATAATTTTCAATATCATTAAACAATTCCTGATATTTTTTATTAAAGAAAAATGTAAACATTGAAGCGGATACAGATTCTATCTTACTTTTATTATATCCAAACCAACCTTCTGTATTTTCATTATCCCAGTCAGTTATTAAAAAACTCGCTTCATCACTTTGTGTAAAAGAAAATTTACAACCTGAAATTTCTTTTGATACTTCAATAGTAGCATATCTCATACAAGCTAATAAATTATCATCAAAAGGTCTTTTCATTTTACGTGTAAATGTGTGAAAAGCTTTGCCATCAATTCTAAGAATTACTGGAACTTTATGAGTTAAATAAACTCTTCCTGTATTTTCATAAGACTTAATTCTATCACCTAATGATTCGAACTTTTCATTCACTTCTAATTTCTCCTTTTAATTCATACAACATATGTATATTGATATATTTCAGATATATTTTTAAACCATTTGAGTATAACATAAAAATTCATATTTTATTCATACTCTAATTGCGAAACAAGTTGTTTCGTAATTGAATAATTATTCCAAAAATTATATTTTTAGAGATAAAAAAAGCCAAGTGTTAACCTAGTTTTTTGATTTTATTATTTAATCTATAACAAAAATAGATTCATCACTATAACTTATTATGTCTCTTACAGAACTATCTTTTCTATGAATAAAAAATCCACTTTTTTGATTCTTTGCTATTTTTCTAGCAATTTTTATTGCTTCTTTTTGATTAAAAGTTTTTTTATAAATTACTATCAATAAAAGCTTTTTGATTCCAAATAGCAAAATGTATCCATTTAATTTTATTTTCAAATTTATATTCTTTATTCAATATTGCTTCAAACTCGAAATCATCTTCAGTTTCATTATCTTCAAAAACTTTATGAAAATACCAAGGTCCTTCATCTAATTTACATAATATCTTAAAAGATTTATATTCTATTTCTTGAAGGTTATTGGCAGTTATTTCTGATGATAATGTAATATCATAATGTTTATTATCATCAAAACTATTATTTAGACTTAATTTTTCTATTTCTATAGCTTTATTATCAATATTAGTTTTAAAATCCTTTAATATTTTATTTGCAATTTTTTTATTAATTGCGTAAATAGATAATCTCCAATAAACTTTTTTTGTTATCATTATTTTTTTATTATATTTTCCTTTTTTTAGTTTCAGATAATATTTTGGAGTTATAAGAAGTTTTTGATTTCAAATTATAAAACTTTTTGCTGTAACAAATTTTCATTTAACCACTAAACCTCCAATTTCTTATCCAATTTGTCAGCGGTAATTATTCTATTAGTATAGGAATTAATTGTCAGTCTAATATTTCTTTTTTTGTTTGTTATGTAAATATTTTTACCTGTTTTTTGAAATTTGTTTTCGTCTGTTTCCATGATAATTTCTGAAATCATTTCTTCAATTTTGTCTTTTGAAAGTTCTTTATTTAGTTTCTTATTAATTCTTCCATAAACAAGTTCAGTATAACAAATTTTATCTAAAATTTCCTTTTTATAATTTTTCATAATTACTTTTTTTTTTGAATTACTTTTAACAACCAAATATACTCAACAATTATATAAATTTTAATTCTACTTTTAAATTTATTTTTCAAAAAAACTAAATTCAAAAAAACTAAAATTCAATGATATAAGTAGTTTTAATTTATTCTATCTCGTTAGATTTAATTTTATCCAAAATATTTCCAGTAGTAATATCAAAAATGTATGTTATTCCTTCTATAGTACTTAAATAAAATTTGTTATTTTTCATATTAAAATTTTTTTCATTATAATCTCTCCATTGATAATGACTTATACTATGATGAACAGATGATGGATTTTTAATTAAATCAGAAGTATAATACATTTTTAAAAGATTTCCTTCCTTATAAAAGGCAACTGCAATATCTTTAGAATTTAAATTAAACTCTCCTGATGGCCAATCTCCCATTCTAACAAGATATTTACCATCTTGTGAAAGATGAACTTCATAAGAATACCAACCATTTGTTCTCCATAATATTTCATCTGTATCATTTTTAGTAATTTTATAACAAATTCCACGTCCAAGATCCTTAAAATCTTTACCTGGAATCATTTTAAAGTAATAGTTATCTCTAAATTCAAACTTAGTTATATAAATATGTGGTGAAGATATAGTATCTGCCCAAGCAAAAGTAGATATTAATATTATTAATATAAACAGGGTTAATTTTATAAAATAATTCATTTTTTATTTCTCCACATTTTTTTATTTTTTAGATGTTTCACAAAAGTAGTGCATGTGTTTATACTATCCATAACTTTTTTATCTATACCTCTCTGGCTATGTATAACACATGCGTAGTGTTCTCGGACGTTTTTATTTTATTTCATAATCTAATAGTTCACTTACCATAAAATAACTTCCATTTTCATTTTTTAAAAAATCACCATTTTCGGCTATATAATACAAAATACATTCAAATACTATGATTTTTTTATTTTCATACATATTATAAATTGGATTTTTTATTTTATATACAACACAACCTATGTATTTATCTTTTTTTCTAAGATATACATTATATGGTATTACCATATCTTTTATTTTACCTAACTCATTATAGTTCTTATTATATTTATACCTATCTAAATATAGAAAATCTAAGTATGGCGGTTTTTCATATCCATTGTAATAGTTACTTAAATTATTATATATAATATCCCAGTTTGGATTATCTTTATATTCATACAAATTAAATACTATTGGTTTGAAAAATTTCTCTTCCATAATATGTAATGAGTTTCTTATAGTACTTTTTTTTGCTCGTTCTTTAGCCTTATAAAAACTTGGAAAAAAAATCATAAGGAGTAAAACTAAAAAAATAAACAAGCTAAAAAATTTTAATTTATTTTTAAAAAATATAGTTTTCATATCTAGTAACATACTTTAAATATATCTCGATTTTAGCTATGACAAAACTTAAGTTTTTATAGCTAAAAAAATGTAAAAACATAAAAAATCTAATGAATAAAGTCTCTTAATTTTATACTATCTTGAAGTTTTTGTTTATACCAAGGATCTGCCTGATATTCTTTCTTAGTTTCTTTATCCGTAAAAATAACAAAATTATGTGCACCTGATAACTGGGCATATTTTTCTATATCAAAATACTTTGTAAAATTTGACTCACCTTGCATCATATCACCAATTTTTCTTTGTAAATCTTGGCAGGAACCAAAAGAGGATTTCAGATCATTTTCCTCTGTTTCAAATTTTAGTGCTTGTGAAAAATTTTTAGATGCTCCTGATAAATATGAATAATCTACAGAATTATTTAAACCATTTAATAGCATGGGATCTGTATAATAATTTTCCAAAAATTCTTGAAAAACTTTTTTTTTATCTCCTTTAAACTCTCTTAATATTGGATCGGTCTTAGCATTTAATAATCCATTTTTTATACTTTCAGATGTTATATTATGTTTTAAGTTATCAATAAAATCTTTTTGATTATTACTAATATTTGAACCTAACCCATTTAAAAGATTGCTAACCCATTTTTGCTCAAAAGTTAATTTAGTATTTAAGTTTAATGATGAACCTAATTCTTTTCTTAATTTTGATATATCTTGAGCCTCTATTTTATCTTTTGATTTAATTAATGTAGACAGTTTATCTATGCAAAAAGATATTTTAGGAAAATCTTTTTTAAGGTTTTGCATATTTATTTCATCTATATTAGGAGAAGGAGCTGGTGGAGTTGTAGTTGGGTGTTTATATTTATTTGATAATTTAGAATTTATAGAATTAGAGTTATTTTCAGATGTTTTGTTTTTTTCAGTGGATAGTTTTGTTAAAGATTTATCTAAAAATGAATTTATTTCCTTTTCGCTTTTATTACTTATTTTATTCAAAACATTTTCAAATTTATTAAATGTTACAGAATCACTTAATAAAGATTTTATAGTTAGATATTTGTTATGTATTTCCTCAGAAACTCTATGATTAGGCTCATTTTTACTTTTAAGACTTAAAGATGATGGAGTTAAACACTCATTTTTTTTACATTTCAGATTTTCTATTTTTTCATCTGCTTGTTTAGTTATGAATACTACTTCAACAGGATTAATTTTACTTTTTAAATTTGGTATTTTTGAAGTTATTTCATCTTGTACAACTTTACTTGTTATTCCAGTATTTTCAAACTCTGAATCACTTAGTACTCCATCTCCATCAGTATCAAGTTTTTTTATTTCATTTAGATTTATTTTACCATCTTTATTTTCATCAAATTTTTTGAAACTATTCCAACTATTAGCTTCTTTAAAAGAATCTCTAGATTTATATTCACTATTAAGCATTAAAATCACCCCTAAATATTTATAGTTGCTTCATAAAAAAAACTTGCTTAGGTTTTTATTTTTCATTTTCTTAAATGTCCGACAACATCTGTACATACCAACTAGTTCATATATTTCACAATTATTATATTAAAAATATATCAAACAAAAAGTTCTAATCCACATACAACTTCTTACATAAATACAAACTTCTGAAGATGTAAAATAAAAAAAATAGTTTTATTGATACATAATTTTCTTAATGAACAAAAACAAAAAATTCAAATGTATTTGAAAAACATTATAACATACTCTTTATATTTTGTTTACTTTTATTTCATCTAAAATAAAATTATTTTCTAATATATCAACTGTATTTGTAATTTGATTTACAGAGCCAATACATTTCAAACTAAAAATATCTTGATTTTTTATTTGTTTTTTTATCTCTTCTGCAACAATATCACCATGTATTACAAGATATGGTCTATCATGAAAAAAAGAAGTATTTGTTAAAAGAGGCTTTGTTATACCTAACTTGTTATGCAATTTTATAATAATCTCATAAGCTTTTGATAGATATTTTTCTCTATCTTTCCAATTTTCACTTGAAATAATTTTATGAAAAACAGGTATAAGCTTCTTGGCACATTTTAATTTTGAAAAAGCAAACCCAAACCACTTGCTATAAGGTGCATACTCTTTTTCCATTAAAAAAGAAATTTTCATCATTGATTGTACTAATCTTGTTGCAATAATCTTTGAACCTAATTCATCTTCTAATTCTCCACATCTTCCTACAAAGGGCTCTTCTTGACCTATTTTAGTCCATTCAGATGCAAGAAGATAAAGCCAAATATCATTAGGATAGTATTCAAATTTTTTTTGAATATTTTTTAACCCAATTTGATCATAATAAATTGCACCACTTTTTATAGTTCTCAGTTTTTGCTCTGAAAATGAGAGCCAATCAAATATTGTAAATTCATTATCAATATTAATATTAATATAGTTATAAAAAAAAGACTTTATTGTATAAATTTCAACTCTATGATTTATAGATTCACCTTTTTCTAATTCTAGCAATAATTGAACTCCATTTTCATCAGGATTACTAAAATTAGTTGAATATCCATGAAAAGTTGTAGGCAATTTTTTGTTTAAAATATTTAAAATTTTATCTTTTTTGAGGAAATCTTTTTCTTCCAAAAATAACATTACACGAGGTCCCCAATCATGATCCATTGATCTTTCTGTATCAAAACCTAAAACTTCAGAACCTGCTCCAATTAAACCTGCTGAATATTTTAAATCGGGAAAATTTGTTTCAATTATTTTTTTTACAACTTCATTGAAAAACATTTCACAAAGTTTTATTCCTTTTATAAATTTTGGCATAATTTTTTCATCATGATTCACTAATAACAAGCATTTAAGAAAAATATATAATTGAAGATTATTATATATGATTATTTAAAGTGTTAATGCAAAAATATTTTTAGATATTAAAAAATACCCATTTAATTA
>ERZ1292633.2184-Hain-H41-02um-R1-2184-length-20276-cov-5_pt1 | contig 20276 bp, 17 predicted proteins | sample MGYA00564406_ERZ1292633 | MGnify/ENA primary metagenome ERZ1292633 (study PRJEB36523, sample SAMEA6512639) | groundwater metagenome | collected 2019-01-08 | study: AquaDiva: Metagenomics assemblies of 32 groundwater samples
TTATTTATTTTATTACTTTATGACTTAATCATACAAGGGGTTTGATGAATCAAACCGCTTTTTTTATTTTATGATTTTAAAAAAGTTCAGAATGAGATCCAATTGCAACAAGAGTTAGAGCATTATTTTCTATTTTATATAGTAATAAAAGATCTGGTTGAATATGACAGTCTCTAAAATCTTTCAAATTACCTTTTAATTGATGATCTTTATATTTCTCATCTAATTTCTCATTATTTTTTAATTTTTCTAAAACAAAATTAAATTCTTTTACTTCATTTACTTTGTGCTTTATTTTTTTTAAACCTTTTTTAAATTTAGTAGTTTCTATAACTTCAAGCATTTTTATTTATTTAATGCTTCTAAAAGACTTTCAATTGTTCCATCATATTCAACTTTATGAAGATTTTTTCCTAATTCTGATTCCATAATTGTTTTTAAAGTAACTTTATTAGGTATATTACATATTTCATCATTTTTTTCACAAATAAAATATTCTTCTAAAACAGCGATTAAACTTCCTTTTAATTCTTCTATTGTTAAACCAGCTGATCTAATTTTATTCATTTCAATAATCTCACCATAAAACCAATCAGGCTCTCTTTCAATTATTATTGAATACTCTTTACCATCAAAAACAATTTTATCTTCAAAAATTATCTCTTTTTGAGAATAAGTACTATATAAAGATAGTATTTCTTTAACACCATTTAGTGATTCTTTTTCAAGTTGAGTTAATTCTGTTTTTCTATGATTTTTTAATTTTTGTTCTAATAAAAACTTAAAATGTTCATAATTATCAGATTTATTAATTTCTAATTTATCTAATAAAATTATAAGTTCTTTGAATTTTGCAAGTTCATATAAACTAAAAGCCGTTAAAATAAGAATTTTAATAAAAAGTTCATTATCTTTTTTGTTCTTTTTATTTAATTTAATAACTTTAAAAAGGGATAAAATTTTTTCAAACTCTAAATTTTCAAAATAAATTTTAGTTAAATCATAAATATCTTTAATATCATTTGATTCAATTACCATTTCTTCAAGTTCATTATTCTCAATAATTTCTAATGCTTCAAAATATTCTTCCATAGAATAATAATTCTCAGCATAGTTTATCCAAAACTTTCTATATGTCTCTTTTCCATAATTATTTAAAACTTGTGGATTAACTTTTTTATAAAAATTTAAAGCTATTTCATAATTACCTAAATTTAAATTTGCAAGAGCTTGAGCATAAATATAAATATCTTTATTTGCTGAATCTGTTATTTCATATTCATTTGATAGCTGTATAGCTCTTCTACATGAGAAATTACCAACTTCATTATTCAGGTTATTTAGCAAATTAATTACTTGGTCAAGTTTAGTTAAAGGTTCAGGTGATATACTCATAAATTTCATTCTCCAGTAATATTATAACAAAATAATTAAGAACAAGAAAATTTTTTGGTCAATTTTGATTTGTAGCTTGTTGTAGGGAGTAGGTTTTAAACCAATGGCATTAAGTTAAGGTTTAAATATAGTTATATAAAGATTGTAGGTGCTTATTGCATAAGCACTTTTATTTAAAATAAGATAAAATTATTGTTTATCAGTAAAAATTTTGCCAATAATAATAATTACGTTATACATTTTATTATATTTACTGTTTATTTATGCGTATGCAATACGCATCTACGTTAGAATTGAAAACGATTACAGTGATTTTATTTATTAACTTAATGGCATTACCGATACTACATAAACCCATAAATGTTTTTAATATTTTTTTATTTTAGGAAGTTATTTAATTTTAATTTTTAGTACTTATAAAAAATACAAAAATAGTGTAAAATTATTTTATAAAAAAACAAAAATTACGCAAGTTTATTTAAATAATTGCTATAAATAATTTAAGTTTAGGTTAACTTTAGAATTTAAGAGGTGAAAATATGAATGACATTCCTATAAATAGAATTGTTAATGATGCAATGAATAGATATGACCAAAATAGAAATGGTGTTATAGATTTAGACGCAAGCCCTTATAAAGATGAAAGTTTTTATGATGAGTCAAGAACAGAAAGACAAGGAAATACAACATACAGAATAACCGATAGATATTCTAATGAAGATCTTTTTATAAAATCAGATGTTAATAATGATCAAAAAGTTACAAAAGAAGAGCTTTCAGATTTTGTTTCTAAATATGATACAGATAAAAACGGTAAATTAAGTGTAAGAAGTTTTTGGGATACAATAACTGGAAAACCTAAAGGAGAACTAGATATTTTTAATAATCAAGTTCCTGAACGTAGAAGAGAAATTTTCAGACAAGTTATAGCAGTAGATCCTATGCCTCCGTACAACCCGAACGTTCCTCATAGAGGGAAGTTTTAATTTAGAATATATAGTAAAAAAGGAATAAAAATGAAAGTTTCAAAAAAAATTGCAGGTTTTTTGTTTTCTGCATTATCTATAAGTTTAGTAGCTAGTTGTCAAAATTCAAATATTGCTTCTAATAGTGATTTAAACCAAAATTCTGAAATTCAATCATCTAAAAAACAAAGAGCTAAAAAGTTTTTTGTTAAAATATCAATAAAAGATAAAAATCAAGGTCTTGAAATTGCCTCTGAAGGTATTGATGTATTTGGTTCTGGTGAAGGTGGAAAATTTGATGCTTATATCACTGATAAACAAGCAAGTACACTTAAAGCTAAAAATGTAGCTTTTACTACTTCTAATAAAAATGCATCTATAAACGATGAAGGTAAATTTCCTGGTGGATATCATTCAGTTGATCAAGTTTTACAAATAATGAAAGACTTAAGCCAAAAATATCCAGATATTACACAAATGGTTGATATTGGAGATAGTTGGGAAAAAACTGCTAATAAAGGTGGTGGAGATATAATGGCTTTTGTAGTTAGTAATAAAAAAGTAACTACACCGAAAAAAGCTGCTGTATTTTTCTCTGGTGTTCATTCAAGAGAACTTGTTACAGTTGAAGTAAATATGAGATTTATGGATATGCTTCTTACTGGTTATGGAAAAGATAAAGATATTACTAATTATCTTGATACAAGAGAAGTTATTTTTATCCCTCTTGCAAATATTGACGGAAGAAGAGCTGTAGAAAAAGGCGAAAGTATGTGGAGAAAAAATCGTCATATAGATAATACTTATGATGGTATAGATCTTAACAGAAACTTTGATGGACATTGGAATTTTAATGGAGTTCCTATGACACCTACATTAGAAAGATATAAAGCTAATTTACAAGAAAAAGATAGTGATATATATAGTGGACCTTCAACTTTTTCAGAACCAGAAACTCAAGCTTTAAATAAATTTTTGACAAGTAAAAAACCAAGCGTAGTTATGGATTTACATGCTTATGGTAACATGATAATATATCCACCTGGATATACAAATGCACCTATTTCTATTACACCTACACTTAAAAAAGTAGCTCAGGTTTTATCTTCTAAAAACAAATATAGAACAGGAACAAGTATGGAACTTTTATATCCTACCTGTGGAACTTCTAAAGATTGGGCTTTTGATAAATTTAATGCTCTTTCTTTTACTATGGAAATGGGTAATGATGGAGATGGTTTCAACCCTCCTTTTTCAAGAGTTGATAAAATATGGAGTGAAAACAAAGATGGTTTATTATATCTTGTAAGTATTGCTGATAACCCTTTGAGAATTAAATAATTTTTTTTTAATATAATAATTTTAGATCGCTTCAGTAACTTGGAGCGATTTTTTTAATAAGAATTTTAGCCACGGATTTCATGTTATGCAAACAACAAGTCTATTCATTACACAATTAACTTTATTGTACAAAAAAAATATTATTATTATATAATTTAATAAATTTAATTGTTTGAAAAGTATGTGAATAATGAGAGAAATTTGGAATAAAATAGAAAATTATCTAAAAGAAAATGCTCCAAATGTTTTGGAAAGCTTACAACAAGGTGCAACTGACGAAGAAATAAAAAAAGCTGAAGATTTTATTGGAATTACTTTTCCAGAAGATTTTAAAGAATCTTATAAAATTCATAATGGTCAATGTGAAAATCAATACTTGAATTTTATTGGTGGACAAGAATTTTTATCACTTAATGAAATAATGGGTCAATGGAAAATTTGGAAAGATATTGTTGATTCTGGAGAATTTAATGGTTTAAAAAGTAATCCTATTGAAGAATCTATTAAAAATGATTGGTATAATCCAAAATGGGTTCCTATTACTCATAATGGTGCAGGAGATCATTATTGTATTGATTTAGATCCTAATGAAGATAGTAAATCAGGACAAATTATTTCTTTTTGGCATGATTTTGATGAAAGACGTTTAGCTTCAGAAGGTTTTAAAAAATGGATGAAAAAATTTGCGGATGATTTGGAAAATAATAAATATAATATTGATACTGAATATGGCTTAGAAATAGAATAATTATGGAAAAAGAATTTTTAATAAAAAATTTACTTGATCAATCTGAAACTTGTGGAAAAACATCAGATTTATATAGAGATATGTTGATTATAATATCAAAATCTGAAAATTATCTTGATCTAATGATAGATATTTTTAATAAAAGAAAATTTAATGGAGCTATTGAAATATGTTTGCTATTAGCTTCTTTTTTTCATAATTTAGCTTTAGAAAACAAGCATAATGAAATTAGAGGCTTTTTTAAAACTTATTCAGGTAATTATGATCAAACATTATTTAATCAATTAAAAACTACATTAGAAGATATTTTTAAAAAATATGAAAATGAAATATCTGATTGGTTATTAGAAAAAAAATTGCAAACAAATGAAGTTGCTAGAAGTTCCGTTATTTATCCATTACTATTAAGTTTAAATTTAGAAAAAATAAATCTTTTTGAAATTGGTTGTAGTGCAGGGTTATTATTATTTCCTGATAAATATTCTTATAAATACAAAAAAAATAATGAGTTTTTTGAAATAAAAAATGTTAATTTAATAATAGAAACTGAAATAAATGATTTAGAAAAATTAAAAAATATTTTAAAAAATCAAGAAAAAATCCAAATAACTAAAAGAATTGGATTTGATTTAAATCCTTTAGACATAAATAATAGAGAGAATCAAAATCTTTTAAAATCAGCTATTTGGGATGATAAAGAAAGAGAATTAAGATTAGATAAGGCAATAAATATTTTTGAAAAATATAAAAATGAGGTTTATTTAGAATCGTTAGATTATACTAAAAATCTTGCGGAAAGAATTTCTTTTCTATCAACTCCAGATTCTGAAATAGTTGTTTTTACTTCTGTTTCAACTTATCAAGTAGATAAAGAAAGTCATGATAAATTGATTTTAGAATTAGAAAAAACAGCAAAATTAACTTCTAAAAAAGTATATTTTCTTCAATTTGAAGGTAAAAGAAAAGATCAAGATCTAACAATAGAACTAACCGAAGAAGAACCTTTTTATCTTTCTGTTACAATTTTTCCTGAAAAAAAAGAAACTTTTTTTGCTAAAGCTCATTTTCATGGTAAAAAATTATCTATATTATGAAATATATGAAATAAAGGTTCAAATTAAGTTAAAAAAACTAATAACAAGAAAGAATCTAGTACAAATTAGATTATAAGGAAATAAAAAATGAAATTATTGGACAAAAAATTTTATGACAAATTAACGAATCTTTTAAAACAGGTCAAAATTAACAATTTATTTGCTCGTTCAGTGATTGAAAAGAAAATATCGGGGCAAATATTCGTTGACAACGTTGAAAATCCAAAAACATTTTATGTGGTTCATCCATACGGAATGTCATTACTATTTGGTGATTCACAGAATATTGAATTTAATAATAAATTCTTGAATTATTCCTTGAATACAAACAAGATACGAGATAAATATGAATGGATGCAAGCTTATCCGAGTGATTGGGATAAAGTACTTTCTGAACTTTACAAAAACTGTATGATTAAGGCAACAGAGAATAATGAGAATAAAGAAGTTGGTATTATTGAATTTAATACACGACTTAATTTTGTATTTAATCGAGAAAAATATATTGTAAATAAAAAAATGATTCTCCCACAAAATTGTGAGATTGTACAAACAAATAAGAAAATATATGAAGAAGCATCAGGTAGTGTGATACCGTCTTATTTTTGGAATACTGTAGATGATTTTATTAACAATGGAATTGGATTTAGTTTATTATGCAATAAAAAATTAGCTGCTACAGCATATTCAGCATTTATTCATGATAACAAATTAGAATTAGGTATTGAGACTATTCCTGAGTTTCGAGGAAAAGGATTTGCTCAGTTAGTATGTTCCAGATTGATAGATTATTGCATTGAAAAAGATTTTGAGCCAGTATGGGCATGTAGATTAGAAAACATAGGTTCGTATAGATTAGCAGAAAAACTTGGATTTGAAATTTATAAAGAGATACCATATTATCGATTAAGTAGATAAAATGACAAATTAGAATTTAAAATTACCTTCAATTTTAACTGAATGTTCTGTACCTGTTGTATCAGCTTTTAATTTTAACGTTTCATCAGGATTTGAATATGATAAACCTGCTTTTAAACTTGTTTTATTCTCTTTAAACTCTAATCCTGAATTTACTTTGAATCCTGCAAAAAGATCACCTGATATTTTTGCATCATATTTATTTTTTGATAAAATTCCATTTGTTTCAACACCACTAGAAAGAGATATAGAGTTAAACTTAACTTCACCGCTCAAATTTCCGCCTAATTTACCTTTTTCATCAATATTAGTTCCTGTTGTTAACTTAATATCTTTGAGCGGTTCAAATTCACTTTTTATTCCAGCTTTACTTTTAGAGTTTTTTAAAGTAGAAAAATCGGTTCTTTCATGTTCCAATTCAGTTATTACTTTTAAATTTCTAGCAAGTTTTGTTTCTGATTTTAGCCCAGCTTTTGTTTTACCATTATCATAATTTAATGATGATTCAGCGGTTATATCTTTTGTTATTTTTAATTTTGCTCCAGTTCCTAATTTAGTCTTTTTATCTGTATCAATTTGACCTTCTGTTGTAATAGTAAGTGATTCATTAGCTTTTAGCTCTGTTTTTATATTTCCAGTAGTTTTACCAAGTTCAAACGAATCATTTGTTGTTTTTGTTGGTTGTTTTGTTACATTTTTATTAACTGTTTTAGTTGTTGTAGTAGGTGTCGCAGAATTACTATTATTAACACCTGTTGTTACTTTTAATCCATAAATTTCAGTTTGACTTTTTACATCAAATTTAGGTTTATTAAGTTCACCAGATACATTACCTGTAAGAGATGTTGTATCTGAAGCTTTAAGTTTGAGTTTAGCATTCTCAATTTTTGTTTCAGATGTATCTATATTTTCAGATAATTTTAGTTCAAGACCATTAGCATCAGAACCTACTTTTACTGTTTTTTTATTAACATCTGTACTAACAAAATCCAAATTTGTTTTTGCATTAGGTGTTTTTAAATTTTTATTTAGTTTTACTGAATCAGATTTTACACTTGGAGTAACGGACGTGTTGTTTACTACTGGTACAGAGACTGATTGAGTAACTTGAGATTTTTGTATCTGAGGAGTTATATCTAAAGGTTTACCAATACTAATAACACACATATAAAAAGTCCTATTGCAATATCTATAATGATTATATGATATTTATGTTATTTCTTGCTAAAAATTTATTATCTGAATTTTGGTTATATTAAAAAAATTAAATGTTACAATAGAATTAACGTAGATGTTATAAGAAATACAATATATAAAGAGAATGAATAATAATAACCTCGAAAAATTTTACAAGTTAAAAGAAAAAACAAATGAATTAAAAAAATTTGGTTATAAATTCAATCTTTGTTTATCCGAAAAAAAAATTAAAGGTTTTGAGAAAAAATTTAAAGTTAAACTTCCTGAAGATTATAGAAATTACTTAAAAATAATTGGTAATGGTGGAAGCGGACCTTCAGAACGTTATAATTACTATTTCCCATCTGGTTTTAATCATATTTATTCATTAAGAAATACAGGAGCTCTTTACCATTATCATTATCATTATGATGAAAGAACCTCACTTAGAAAATTGGGTAGAAAATTTCCTTACAAGAAAGATAATACTGAAAATCAAAACATTTTTGAGAACCTATTTACCAGAATAAGCGATAAAAAAGATAATAGTTATCAAGGTGCTTTAATTTTAAGTCATCAAGGTTGTGGTACATTTTTAATAATGGAGGTTACAGGAGAAAATTCAGGTAGAATTTGGTTTTCTGAATTTTCAAGAGACATAGGTATTTCTGTAGTTAATGACTCTTTTTATGATTGGTTTAATAATTGGGTAAAAGAAACATTAGAAATTGAGTATATTGAGCGTGGAATTGAATATTCTGATTTTACTATAAAAGATTCTAAAGCTTACATTAATTTGGGAAATACTTATTATCAAAAAGATATGTTAGATCAGGCAATTAAAAGATATGAAAAATCTATTTCTATTGATCCAAATTATTCGAATGCTTATTGTTATTTAGGAACAGCTTTTTCAGAAAAAAAGATGTTTGATGAGGCCATTGAGCAATACAAAATAGCTGTTTCTATTAATCCAAATTATTCAGATTGCTATTGTAATTTAGGAAAATCTTTTTCAGAAAAAGAAATGTTTGATGAGGCTATTGAGCAATATCGAAATGCTATTTTAATTTATCCAAATGATTCAGATTACTACTATTATTTAGGAAAAGCTTATTCAAAAAAAGAGATGGTTGATGAGGCTATTGAGCAATACAAAATAGCTATTTCTATTAATCCAAATGACAAATATTATTATAGTAATTTAGGAGATATCTATGAAAAAAAAGATTTGTTTGATCATGCCATTGAACAATATAAAATAGCGATTTCTATTGATCCTAATGATTCAGATTACTATTATTTTTTAGGAATTGTTTATGAAAAAAAAGAGTTGTTTAATGATGCCATTGAACAATATAATAAAGCTATTTCTATTGCTCCAAATGATTCAGTTTACTATTATAATTTAGGAATTGTTTATGAAAAAAAAGATATGTTTGATGAGGCTATTGAGCAATATAAAAATGCTATTTCTATTGATCCCAATGATACAACTTACTATTATTTTTTAGGAATTGTTTATGAAAAAAAAGAGATGTTTGATGAGGCAATAGAGCAATATATCAAAGCTATTTCTATTAATCCTAATGATTCAAATTATTACTATTATTTAGGAAATGCTTATTTGAGAAAAAGTATGTTTGATGAGGCAATAGAGCAATATATCAAAGCCATTTCTATTAATCCTAATGATTCAAACTATTATAATAAATTAGGAAAAGCTTATTCAAAAAAAGGAATGTTTGATGATGCCATTGAACAATATAAAAAATCTATTTCTATTAAGCCTGATTATTTATATTCTTACTATTCTTTAGGAAATGCTTATTTGAGAAAAGAAATGTTTGATGATGCCATTGAACAATATAAAAAATCTATTTCTATTAAGCCTGATTATTTATATTCTTACTATTCTTTAGGAAATGCTTATTTGAGAAAAGAAATGTTTGATGATGAAATTGAACAATATAAAATAGCTATTTCTATTAATTCCAATGACTCGAATTCTTACTATTTTTTAGGAAATGCTTATTTGAGAAAAGAAATGTTTGACGAAGCAATTGAGCAATATAAAAATGCTATTTCTATTAATCCTAAATCTAGTTCAAATTTTTATTATGAATTGGCAATTTGTTATAAAGAAAAAGGAATGTTTGAAGAATCTATAAAACAATATAAAAAAGCTGTTTCTATTAATCCAAATTTAAATGATCACTATAAATTAGGAAATTAATAAATAAAATAGAACTAATTAAGTTAAGTCACTAAGATAACAAATATGTAGGTTTTAGATGTGTTGGTAAAACATCAATTAATTAAGTAATAAATTGAGAGAATAAAAAATGAAAAATATTTTTTGGGCTGGATATAGCAATAACGAAAGGCATTCAGAAATAGATAAAATTACTCATATTATTGAAAAGTATGGAGATATCGTAGATTTTAAGATGTTTTCAGATATTTCATTGACTATTAAAATTGAAATTGAAGAATTAAAAATTGATATTTTGTATAAAGAATTAAAAGATAATATAAGAATTGACAAATTTGAATACTTGAATTCAATTTCTAAAAACGAAAGAAATGTTTATTTTAATATTACTTTTACAAAAGGAACTGGAGAATTAATTATAGAAGTACCATCTGTGCCAGGTTAACAAAATAAAAAATGTAATTATACTCTAATATGATATAATAATTTTGAAAAATTTGATTTTTAACTAGAGAAAAGAGTTTTTTATATAATCTTTTCTAAAAAATAAAAAATATATGAAAATACTAATTATTGAAGATGACCTATCTATTTCTGAAATTTTAAAAAAAGGTCTTGAAGAAGAAGGCTTTATGACTGATATTGCTAATGATGGTGAAGAAGGTTTATATTTTATTTCAGAATTTGTTTATGATGCTATTATTTTAGATCTCTCTTTACCAAAAATAGATGGATTGGATATTTTAAAAATAATTCGTGATAAAGAAAATAAAATACCTGTTCTTATACTTACTGCTAGAAGTGAAATAAGCGATAAAATAAAAGGTCTTAATATTGGAGCAGATGATTATTTAACTAAACCTTTTGATTTTAATGAGTTTTTAGCGAGAATAAACGCTTTAATAAGAAGAAGTAAACATAAGGCATCACCTATTATAAAATTAGATAATCTTGAAATAAATATAAATGAAAAAACGGTAAAAAGAAATGGAGAAAATATTACTTTATCATCTAAAGAATATAATTTATTTGAATACTTTATGATGAATATTGGACGAGTCATTAGTAGAAATGAAATATTAGAACATGTATATAGTTCTGAATTTGAATCTGATAGTAATATAATAGATGTTTATATAAGTTACTTAAGAAATAAAATTGATAAAAATAGCGAAACAAAATTAATAAAGACAGTAAGAGGACATGGATATATTATTTCCGCATAAATGAATATAATTGAAAAATTTAAAATAAAATCAATAAAAAATAGATTATCCTTATCTTATTTTATTTCATCAAGCTTTCTACTTATTTTTCTTTGTATTATCCTATATTTTCAAATAAAAAGTACTATATTAGAATCTTTTGATAGATTATTACATTCAAAACTTCAAATGTTAACAGCCAATCTTATAGAAGAGAAAGGTGAATTAGAATTTGAGTTAGCCGAATTAAAATCAGGTGAATATACAATAAAAAACTCAGGACATTATTATAAAGTAATAATAGATAAAAATATTATAATTTCCCCTTCATTGGGAAAAAAAGAATTTAATTTTGAAGAAATAGAAAAAATTTATGTTGATAAAGAATTAGATGAAACCTATTTTTCATCTTATGATCTAATAAATCAAGAAATAAGAGTTTTAAAAAAAACTTTACAGATAAAAAATAAAAAGATAACTATTTTTTTAGGTGAAACCTTAAAAGAAACAAACTTATTAATAAAAAGATTAACTAGTATTTTTTATATAATAATACCTTTAGGAATATTTATAATTGAATTTTTAGGTATAAAAATAGCTGAAAAAGGACTTAAACCATTAGAAATTTTATCAGAGAAAATAAAAAATACAAGTCATGAAAATTTAAATGAAAAATTATCTTTAGATAAAAAATCAGAAGAATTAGATAACATAGTAGATTCATTCAATGAAATGTTAAAAAAAATAGAAAATGCTTTTGAAACAGAAAAATTTATTTTATCAGAAGCCTCTCATTATCTAAAAACACCTATAACAGCAATAAAAACAAATTGTGATGTTATTTTAAAAAAAAATAGAGAAAAAGACGAATATATTGAAGTAATAAAAAAAATAAGGTCAATTTCAAATAAAATAAATCAATTAATAAATGATATGTTATCTCAAGCAAAACTAGATTCAGAAGGATTAAAGATAAATACTTTTAGTAATATTAATTTAGCTGAATGTATTACAAATGCTATTTTATTTTCAGAAAGCTTAGCTTTAAATAAAAATATAACAGTTAATTTTCAAAATAATAACAATAATATATTTTTTTATGGAAATAATGAAAAAATAACTGAATTATTTTCAAATATAATTGAAAATGGCATAAAATATAATAATAAAAATGGTTATATCAATATAAATCTATCTGAAAAAGATAAATTAATAATAATAGAATTTAATGACAATGGGCTAGGTATAAATAAAGAAGATTTAGATAAAGTATTTAATAGATTTTATCGTTCCAGATCTATAAATATTGAAGGAACTGGTTTAGGACTTAGCATTGCAAAAAAAATAGTTGAAATACATAATGGAAAAATAGAAGTTGAAAGTGAATTAGGAAAAGGAACTTCTTTTAAAATAATATTTTCTAAAAATAGTGAAAAGTGATGAGTAATAAGTGATGAGAAAAAACTATATATTCTTATCTTTTTAATTTTTACTTTTCACTTAAATATAACTTCTAATCATTCCTTAATGTTCATTTTGATATGATAAAAATAAGATTAAAATTTTTATAATAAAGGAAATCAATTATGGACGCTGTACATTTACATCTTTTTGTTAATCACTTACCTGTTATGGGTTTATTATTTTCAACTTTAGTAATTATTTGGAGTTTTGTAAAAAAGAACGAGGAAATATTAAAACTAGGATTAGTTACAATTGTTCTATCAGCTTTATTTAACGTTCCTACGTATTTTTCTGGGGAAAATACAGAAGAAAGAGTTGAACATTTACCAGGTGTTTCAGAACGTATAATAGAAGAACATGAAGAATATGCAAAAATTGCTTTTATTTTAACAGGAATATTAGGAGTTTTAGCTATATTAGGAGTATATACAAAAAATAATAAAGCTCTCTTAAGTATCATTTTTCTTTTACTTTTAGTAACAGATTCTGTTATAGCAAAAACAGCTAATTTAGGAGGTCAAATAAGACACACAGAAATAAGAGATAATTCATCTAATAGTAAAAATTATGGTGGTAAAAATAATAAATCGTCTAAATCTGGATCTAAATCAAGTTCTAATTTAAACTCTAAATCAAGCCCTAAATTAAATGCTAAACCAACTCAGTCAGCTAGAAATATTGGTAAATAACGGTGAATCTTCTTTGTATTAACGTCAAAGTAAAGATTTTGAAACAAAATAAAATTTTGTTTAACCTCAAAAAAAAGCTTCAAGTTATTATTAATAAAAGAAATAAATTAATTATTTTTCATGATGCTATCCTAAAAAAATATTTTGTACAATAATATTTAAAATCAAAGATATTTTTTAGGTAGCATCTAGTTTTTTTATTGATAAAAATATTCTAATAAGCTTAAAATATATACTTTATGTTATAATTGAATTCTAAATTATTATAAAAAAAATTTATTTACACTTCAAAATTGATGAATTTGATCGGTTGTTTTAAATGAATATTGAATCTTTTATTCCTAAAAATTTTAATAATGAAAAAGAACTTTTTCATAAAACAAAAATTGCTTTGTACACAAACCTTTTAACATTAATAGCTGGAATTATTTTTTCTCTTTTATATTTTTTAGTAGGAAATAAATTAGGTTCTATATTAATATTTCTTATGCCCATATTTCTATTAATTAACTTTAAAATATTACAAAAAACTGAATCTATAACACTATTTTCAAATTTAGTTTGTTTAGGCGCTTTTTATGCTATAGACTGTGCCATTTTAACTTCTGGTGGAGTAGAAAATGGATTAGCTTTTTGCTGGTCTTTCGCCTTATCAATTCTAGCATTTGTACTAATGCAAAATAAATCAGCATGGATTTGGATTTTCATATCTATTATCAACTATTTTACAATATTTTTTATTAATAGAAATTATTTTATTATTCCTAATTATGTAATGGGTGAATATTCTAGTTATATGAATTTAGCAACTATTTTAGGTTCTTTTTTGATAATGGGAGCTTTCGCACAAATTTTTCAATCAGGAATTAATAATTCTAGAGAAGAATTAAAAAATGAAAAAGAATTAGTAGATATGAAGGTTCATGAAGCTATAGAGGAAATTGAAAATAAAAATCTTGAAATTCTTATAACTAATGAAAAAATAGAAGAACAAAATAAAAATCTTGAATTAAAAAATAAAGATTTAGAAGAATCTTTAAAAAGTACTGAAAAAACACAAAATGATTTAAATTTAGAAAAAGAAAAATTAAAAGAAAATCAATTATATTTAGAAAATAGTATTAATAATATTCTTGATAAAATGAATCTTTTTTCAGATGGAGATCTTACAGTTAAAATAAATTCAACTAATAATGACTATATAGGAAAACTCTATGATGGTTTTTCTGATTCAGTATTAAAAATGAAAAACACTATAGAGAATGTTATAGTTACAATTAAGGAAGCAAATAAATTATCTAATACTATTCAAGAAATGAATTCATTTTTAGTTGAGAATATTGAAAAACAAACAAATGAAATTGAATCTGTTTCCTCTTCAGCAGAAGAACTTTCTGTAATAGCAGAGCAAAATTCAAAAACATCTTATGATACAATGCAAAATTGTAATAAAAATAAAGAAATAGCTGAAAAAAGTAGTGAAATAGTTTCAAAAAGTATTAATAATATTAAAGAAATTGGTAATTTTACAAAAAATTCTACAAATAAAATAAATGAATTAGAAATTTCTATAAAAAAAATTAGTGAAATTATTTCTGTAATTAATGATATTTCAGATCAAACAAACTTATTAGCACTGAATGCTTCTATAGAAGCTGCTAGAGCAGGAGATGCAGGTAGAGGTTTTTCTGTAGTAGCACAAGAAATAAGAAATTTATCTGAAAAAACTTTAATATCTACAAAAGAAATAAATCTCATAACAAATTTAATTCAATCGCAATCAAAAGAATCGGTTTTAATAATGAAAGATGTAAATAAAAAAGTAAATGAAGAAATCTCTTTTTCTAGTAAAGTGTCAGATTCTTTGGATAACATAATAGATAGTTCAAATCAATTATTATTTATGGCAACTCAAATATCATCTTCAGCAGAACAACAGTCCTTAACAAGTAATGATATTACTAAAAGTTTATACCAAATTGGTGAGTTATTTTTAAGTTCTCATAGTAGTTTGGCGGATATTTTTGATGTAAATAATAAAATGATGGAATTAATGAATAATTTAAAGATAAAATCAGAAACTTTTATTATTAAATAGAATATAATAAAATAAAAAAACTCTATATATTTTTCTTATATAGAGTTAGCTAATCTTTTATTTTAGTATTGGTGTAATTTACCAGTTGCAGGTCTATTTTTATTTAGAGACCAAACTGTTTCAAATTCAGGTGAATCCATAAAATCTTCATTTGTTATTAACTTCCAACCTAGTTTTACTTTATGAGGGAACATTTTTGGAGCTTTTGTTAATTGCATTAATGATTGATAAACAAGCTCTGTACAATAAAATCTGGTATCAGAATTCATAAGAAAAAGAGTATCATAAGTTTTACCTATTTGTTTGTTTGCATAATCAGCAACTTTTTTCATTTCTTCAGGGTCAAAATTTTTGTATCTTAAAACAACAAATTTATCTCTTTCAGATCTAAATAAATATTCTCCTAATGTTTCTCTTATAACACCTAAAACTTTACCATCTTTGCCTTTTGAAGCTAAAGAATGAACAATAACATCATCTCCTAAGTATAAAATAGCATGAACAAAAGAAGCGTTATTACCACAAAGAATCATATCACCTGGTTTTAATAAAGCTTTCATTTGAGTAATTTGATCACTTGTTATTCTTGGAGTTGAATCAGATTTACCTGGTTTATTCATCCATCTTTTTACAGGACCATCAGCAAAAAAATATCCTATTTTTTGAGCAAATTTACTTTTATTTAAAGTGTTAAAAATCATTCCACCTTTAGTTTCTAGGCTAGAAAGCATATTTGTAGGTAATGTTGTTACATTTTTTAAAGGTCTTTCTATATCATCAGCAAAATTTTCTAAAAAAAGTGATTCAGCAGAAGATGCAATAAAATCCTTTTCTTCATTTGCAGTATTTTCAGCTTGTGTATCAGAAAGGGTTTTAATTTCTTGCTGTTGATTTTCTTGTTGATCTAAAGAAACTGTTTCTTGAAGACCTCTTGAGCAAGAAGCTAAAACTAACAAAGACAATGTCGTAAGAAGAATTTTTTTCATAAAAATAACCCAAATTTATAACTCTAGTATATAATAATGATAACATTTTATTTATAATTTTATGATTAATAAATGGTTAAATAAAGTTAAAGCTTTAGTTAATTTAACGGCTTTTCTCAACACCATTTTGTTGGCAAAAACTAGTTAATTTACAAATACTACAATGAGGAGAAACTGGTTTGCAAAGATTTTGACCATAACAAACTAAAAAATCATTAATTTCTAGCCAATATTTTGTAGGTAAAATTTTTCTTAACTGCATTTCAGTTTCTTCAGGAGTATTAGTTTTTACATAGCCCCATCTATTAGTTATTCTGTGAACATGAATATCAACACAAATGCCTAATTTATTGTATCCCAAGGTTATAGTTAAGTTTGCCGTTTTTCTTCCGACTCCTTTTATTTTTAAAAGTTCATCTAGTTCATCAGGAACTTTACCTTCATATTTATCTAATAAAAGTTTACTTATTTCGAGAATATTAATAGCTTTTCTTTTATAAAAACCTGTAGGGTATATAGCTTTTTCTATTTCTTCAGGACTTATTAAAATCATTTTTTCTGGTGTATCTGCTATTTCAAAAAGTCTATTAGATGCAACCTCAGTAACAGCATCTTTAGTTCTTAAACTTAAAATAGTAGCTATAAGTATTTTATAAGGATCTCTAAAAGCGGCTCCAACTACTGGTTGCTTCCATTGTTTAACTTCTTCTCTAAGAATATCAAAGACTGTATCAAGTTCAGTATTATTCATCTTTTAAAATCTTTATTATTTTACCTTTAAAAATATCTGCTACTTCTAAAAAATATTTATCTTTTTTTTCTTTGATTTCTAATTCTTTTTCTAAATCTAAATCTGTATGTTCTAAAGTATAATTAGATAAAACATCTTTAACTGTATTTTCTTGAACGGCTCCAATATCATTAATTTCAATTAATTCTTCATCTTTTTCTGTTGCAGAAATAACTTTTTCACTTTCTATATTTTGAGGTTTATCATTAGTATTTTCTTCAATAATTTTTACTTCGGGTTTTATTTCAGGCTCTATTAATTTTTCTGGAACTACTTTAGCCTCATTATTAGTAGGAAAATTTAATACATTCTCTTTATTTGTAATTGTGTCTAAATTTTCAGTTTGAATATTTTCTTTTACATTAACTGTTTCGTGAGAAGTTTTAGCTACAGATTTAGTATATTCTTTTTTACCTTTTTCAAGAATCAAACCATAATTAACGCCAAACATTACAGAAAGAACTTGTTCAACTCTATCTTTTTTAGTTTTTAATAATTCTATATATCCATCACTTTCAAAAATAATAGTAATATTATGTCTTTTTTGATCAATATCGATTAGAAAACCATGACATAAAATAGCATGAGTAGGAATACTCTTCTTTTTTACCTCCATTAATAATCTTTCCCAAATTCCTTTAAGATCATGTTCTGAAAAAGAACTTTTAGTTAATTCATTACTTAAATTGCTAATATCTGTAATAGGCTCAATTCTATCAATAGAATGGCTTCTTTGAGTATTTTGGTTATTAGTTAAATTATGATGGTTACTTGAATTATTATTATTTAATTTTATATTATTTAAATTAGTTTCTAATTCTCTTATTTTATTCATTAAATATTTTATTTCTGATGAATCTGAAACAGCAGATATATTATTTTGCTCAGTTTTTTGTTCAATTTTTGGTGTGTGATCAACCGAAACGGAACTTTTTTTCTTACAAAGAACCACAAAATTTATTTCAAGCCATAATTGAGCAGTTTGAGTTTTCTTTATTTTTTCAGATATTTCATTTAAAGATTCTAATTTTTCTATCATTTCATCGGCTGAAAAAAGTTCTGCACATTTTTTATAAATATCTATATTTGACATAGGAACTTCTAAAAATTCTGCACTAGAAGAGGCTGATTTTACAATAAGTAAATTTCTAAAAAAATTAACGGTTTCTGTTATTATTACTGTTGGATCATTTCCTTCTTTTGAAAGTTTATTTAGAGTTTCAATAATATGGATATGATTTTTTTCTGCAATCGCTTCAATTAAACTTACCAAAAAATTTATTGAAACTAAACCTAAAACTTGATTTACAACATCTTCGGGTATTTTTCCATCACCTAAAGAAAAAGAGCTTATTTGATCTAATAAACTTAGAGCATCTCTTAACCCACCGTTAGATTTTCTGGCAATAGCTAATAAAGATTCTTCAGAAATATCAATATTTTCTTTTTGAGAAACATATTTGAGTCTATTAAGTAAAATAGTAACTGAAATACGATGAAAATCGAATCTTTGACATCTTGAAACTATAGTAGGAAGAATTTTATTTCCTTCGGTTGTTGCCAAAACAAAAATTACTTTTGGTGGTGGTTCTTCAAGGGTTTTTAATAGAGCATTAAAAGCTTCATTAGTTAGCATATGAAACTCATCTATTATGTAAACTTTATATTTTCCAGAAACAGAGGCAAATCTAACTTGTTCAATAAGGGTTTTTATTTCACCTATACCTCTATGAGAGGCAGCATCTATTTCTATTACATCTAAAGAAGAACCTGAGGATATTTCATGACAACTTCCACATTCATTACAAGGAGATCCATCTTTTCTATTTTCACAATTAAGAGCTTTAGCCAAAATTCTTGCTGTAGTTGTTTTTCCTGTTCCTCTTGAGCCACAAAACATATAGGCATGAGAAAGTTTTGAATGATCAATTGCATGTATCAAAGTTGTTGATATATGTTCTTGTCCAACTAAATCTTCCCAAACCTGAGGTCGCCATTTTCTATAAAGTGCTACCATAATTTTCCCCTAAAAAATCTTATAAAGCTTGTTTAAATTTTCATAATACCGATGATTACACCTTTACTATTAGAGAAGACTTGCCCAGTCATCTAAAATATTTTATTAATTGGTTTCATTCATTTTATTAATTATATCTCATTTTGTTAAACCCTAAGCAGACCTTCGAGGTATTATTAATAAAATAAAATATGTTTTAGTAAATTTTTCTGATATATTTTTAAGTACTAAAATATAAAATTTTTGACGTTCACTCGGGGCAGAGCCACCGAGGATTCTTGAAGCACACCGAACCTAATGATTTTTGTGTATAGCTTCAGGAGTCCCGCCCGAACTCCATTTTTTTAAAATATTTCTACTTGCATTAACATCTCTATCATGAGTAACATGACATTTAGGACATTGCCACTCTCTAATTTTTAATGTTAATTTGTCTAGTCTAAAACCACATTCATTAGTTGAACAATTCATACTAGTATATTGTGGTGAAACTTTTACAAAAGTTCGACTATACCATTTAGATTTATAATCCAACATATTACAAAAAGTACCCCATCCAGCATCCAAAATTGATTTATTTAAACCAGCCTTAGCTTTAGCTTTGTTTGGTTTAAATCCTGTTCCAGATTCATTTGGTTGTGCTTTAGGTTTTCTAACTAGATTTTTAATTTGTAAGTCTTCAACTACTATAACTTGGTTCTCGTTTATTAGTTTTGTTGATACTTTATTCAAAAAATCGTTTCGTACATTTTTTATCGTTTGATGTAATCTTGAAAGTTGATTAACTAGCTTTTTTCTATTGTTACTGCCTTTTTTAGTCCTTGATATTTTTCTTTGGTATTTAGCTAACTTTTTTTCATGCTTTCTATATGTTCTTGGATTTTCTATTTTTTCATTATTTGATGTTACAATAAAATGTTTTAAACCTACATCAATACCAACTTCTTTTTCCATTGGTTCTAATTCTTTTATTTCACCTTCAAAAACTAATGATATGTACCAACCATCTGCTTCTTTTCTTATTGTTGCTGTTTTTATCTTTGATTCTATTGGTCTTGAATTAAAAAACTTTATCAATCCAATTTTTGGTAATTTTACACAATTCCCATATATCTCAACACCTTGTTTTATCAAAAAAGATTTAAATTTACTTTTTTTGGCAAATTTAGGAAAAC
>ERZ1292633.2186-Hain-H41-02um-R1-2186-length-20245-cov-8_pt1 | contig 20245 bp, 19 predicted proteins | sample MGYA00564406_ERZ1292633 | MGnify/ENA primary metagenome ERZ1292633 (study PRJEB36523, sample SAMEA6512639) | groundwater metagenome | collected 2019-01-08 | study: AquaDiva: Metagenomics assemblies of 32 groundwater samples
AAGCAGCCAATTCTCCGCCCGATAAAATATAATCTCCAATTGAGATTTCTTCCATATTCCAATGATCTATGACACGTTGATCAACACCTTCATACCGCCCACATAGTAGGATGAAGTCAGCCTCCTCTGATCTGGACAATATTTCATTCACTTTTATTTGCGTCAATGGTGTGCCGCGGGGGGAGAAATAAATAAATTTAGGATTTTTATGTTGGGCGGCTGTTTTGGTTAATGCTGCATCGATAATATCAGGACGCATAATTAAACCATGTCCACCCCCCAAAGGTGAATCATCTACTTTTTGATGATTCAAATTTGAAAAATCACGAATATTAACAGTGTTTAAATTCCATTCTTTTTTCACCAGTGCTTTTCCAGCCAAGGAGTGTCCTAAAGGTCCTGGAAACATTTCTGGAAAAAGGGTTAGGATTGAAACGTTCAATTGATACATTTCACACCTTTAAATAAAATTTTATCTTAAAGTTAAGAAAATATTAACTATTTTAACTGTACGAACCATCAGTTTATGATTTATAATAAAGCATGGGATGGATTTTCTGTTAAAAATTGTCTCACGATCGCATCAAAAATTTTCCCAATTGTGTACCTCTTTTATCCTTTTCTAATGCAATTTTAATTCCTGAAAGTTCCGAACAAGTTACTCTTGAGGGACTTCACAGTTTTTCTGTTGTTGGTGAGGTCATAAAAAATGGTGGCTATGTTGGCGTTGTACAGTCTTTACAATGTTTAGAAGATACAGATTTTTTCACTACGGGAACGCTGGCACACTTGACACTTGCGGATATGACAAAAACAAGTATTACCTTTAATCTAAAAGGGCTTACGCGTTTTGACATCCAAGAATTTATTAAAACACCGCATAATTTTTATGCAGCGCAAGTCTGTTATGGGCGATATCCGAATGATGCATTGGTCAAGAAAATGGATAGAGAGTCGCTTCTTCATACGTTCCAGAAATTATTGTCTTATCTAGAGTGCAGCGATTTTGATGTGGAATTGTTTCGTGAACACTCTAACGAGCGACTATTGAAAGAGCTCATTAAAATGTGCCCCTTGGGGCATATTGCCAAACAACATATTTTAGAAACGTCAGCCCTAGAGCAGCAATCTGATTTGTTGCGCCAGTATATGGAAGAGACCATGATGGGCCCACTTGTCGCATTCACGCGTCATTAGATTTGCTGATTTGCTGGAACAGGGTATACAATAATCTGGTAATGTTTTTATTCATGGAATCACGGATCCGATGGCTGATCAGAAATCTGACCTGTTAAACGAATTTACAGGTTTGCGGGCTTTGTTGTGGCCCATTCATACCTTCGAGCTAAAGAAGTTTATCCCTACCGCATTGATTATGTGGTGCATTTTGTTTAACTACACCGTTATGCGAGATGTGAAAGATACGCTTGTTGTTAATGCGGCTGGTGGCAACGTGATCAGCTTTCTTAAGCTTTATTGTGTTACACCTGCAGCAATTTTATTTGTTATTGCTTACGCGAAGCTATCAAATATCTTCAGTTCTGAAAAATTGTTCTACATCATCATCACACCCTTCGTGTTGTTTTATGGTTTATTTGGATTTGTTTTGTATCCCAATGTAGAGTTGTTACACCCTTCAGCACAATCGCTTGAGCATTTACATGCAACGTACCCACGTCTATCAGGATTCATTGATATCTACGGACACTGGACGTACGCTTTATTTTATGTGCTTGCCGAAATTTGGGGTAGCGCGATGATTGCCTTAATGTTTTGGCAATTTGCAAACAAAATTACCCGTGTGCATGAATCTAAGCGTTTTTATGGTTTGTTCGGTGTTATTGCTAACACATCTTTGATTGTTTCTGGACAAGCGCTGGTATTTTTCTCAACTGGATTGACTCAGAATTTAACAGGTGTTGATCCATGGACACATTCTTTAAAATGGCTTTGCGGGATGATTGTCGTGATGGGTGTATTGCCGATGCTTATTTATCGTTGGATGCATACCAATGTTTTGACAGATCCGAAGTATTTTGATGCCACGGAAGAAAAAGCGCAGAAGAAAAAGAAACAGAAACTAGGATTGATGGAGTCCGCTAAGCTGATTTTGGCATCGAAAGAGCTTGGTTATATCGCTTTGTTGCTGATAGGGTACGGCATTACCATTAACTTGGTAGAAGTTCAGTTTAAAAGCCAATTAGGACTTTATTTCAAGGGTGATTGCAATGGATATACTGCCTTTATGGGGCGTTATTCACAGCTTACAGGTGTTTTGACAATTGCCTTTGGATGGTTAATTGGAGCTAATGTTCTAAGCCGTATGTCTTGGATGTTTTCAGCTATTGTTACCCCGCTTTTCACACTGTGTGCTGGTGGTCTTTTTTTCTTCTTCATTGTGGGAAGAGATATGGCTATGAAGCTGCTTGTGGGCATGGACCCCATCATGGTGGCAGCTTTCCTTGGCGCAGCACTTGTGATTATGTCTAAATCGGTTAAATATTCATTGTTTGATCCTACAAAAGAAATGGCATACTTACCTCTTGACCCTGAATTGAAAGGCAAAGGTAAGGCTGCTGTTGACGTGATTGGTGGACGCGCAGGTAAAGCGGGTGGTGCGCTTATTCAAAGCACAATGGCTATTTTATTGGCATCGAAAGATGTTCTTCTGTACGCTCCTTATACGGCTGTTATTTTTGCGGTTGTTTGTGGTGCGTGGTTGCTTGCTGTGAAAGGCTTGGATGGCAGCATCAAAGGCGCTATCAAACGTAAAGAAGTTGAAGAACTGAAGCGTGAAGTTGAAGCGAGCGATAAGTGACATTTGTCATCCTCGACAAGTGGAGAAACCGCGGTTTACCGCGGAAGAGCCACGCGATCGAGGACCCATTAATTATTTTAAAAACTCGGATAGGAAATGGATCCTCGGTCTGAGGTTCCTACGTCGCCTCGCCGAGGATGACGGGGAGGTGAGCATTGGCAATACAAGTTGTTAGTACGGGTACGGCGATGTGTAGCTTTGGAGCTTCTCCAGTATCCCTGACTTTTTTACCTACGCATAAACTAATTTCTTCAAACATGCCTGCCGGTAACATCATGGATCATGTTCCCATGCTGAACATAAAGCCCTTTGGCATGTGTACAAGCATGGCGAATCCTAAAGTTGCAGCGGCAACAGCTAAGTCATTTGGTGTATTAACGCCGCAACCTTGTATGCCTGAAATTCCCGCGCCTTGGATTCCTGGTAGCCCAACCGTTATGCTGAACAATATGCCAACCCTAAGCAACAGCTGCAAATGCATGTGTGTCTTTGCGGGAATAATTAACATCATCGTGCCGGGAGAGTTTACCCAAATGGTCGCATAATATTTTCGTAGCGTTAACGTAATTTTTATTTTTATTGCGATATACTTTGACATAAATTACGTATTTAGTCGTTGCTATGACATCTGCACCTGTAACAATAACTCTACCTCCTCTTTCAGAGGGACAACAAAATGCACCGTGGGAAAATATAGATCTTGAGGATATTCCTGATACTCGGATTTATATCACCATGAAAAATGATGCAGGAAAACAACCAGAAAGCACAATACGAACAACAAATAAACAGTATTTTTCAGGGATATATCACCATGATTATGTTCTTGAATCCAAACCACAAGCTGTTTCATTAGGAACCACAGTTTCAACAGCAAGTCAAAGTGGAGGATTGGTTGTTGTTATAGCAAGAAATTCAACCAATCTTCCTTTTATTTCCATGATCAAAGCATGCAAAGGCAGTGGAGAAAAAGTTTCAGTTGCAATTATTGATCAAACAGAAAAAACTGCTAGCTCAAATGCACTTGCAGTATATGGTTTTATCACACAGTCTGGTTCAAAACGAAATGGAAAGGTGTTTTTTTTCCGCGTGCAAATCCATGGACTTGTTGATATCGACAGACCAATATACGCAGAACCAGGAAAAGTAGAAACAGCTAAAGGTAATTTGGTAAATCTAACTTACAATTGTTCCGATCAAGATTCATCAGGTAAACCACCGTTAGATAAACTACTGTTAAAATTTGCGCAAGACTCCATCAAGGCTTTAAAATAACGTCATTCCAAACACAACCCCCACACATACCGCCAAATTCAAAGATCTTTGTTGTATGGGAATGCGGACTTTGTGGCTGTTTGGGTTTGATAATAGACGTTGCTCATCTTCTGGCTTAATCCCATCACTTTCTCGTCCAAATATAAAAATAGAATTGGCAGGCAGAACAAAATCGCACAAAGACGTTTCGGCTTGCGTCGACAATATGATCATAGGATTTGCAGGGTAGGCTTGTAAAAACTGGTCGAAATTATCATGCAGGCGGACGTCTGTATGGACATCATAATCCATATGCGCGCGCTTGATACGCTTATCATCCCAAATAAATCCAATGGGGTAGATGATATCCAAAGGCACCCCGAAACAAGCACATGTCCGCATAATCGTCCCCACATTTTGCGGGATTTCCGGGTGGTATAGGGCTATGCGCATATCAGATCGTGAATTTGAAACTGTAACCCATACGGACTGTTTTTCAGGTAGCCAATGCAGGTATAAGTTTGCCTTGCATCAAATAACGCAGGTTTTAATCCATAGCGAATTGCCCGAAAGGACATGGCTGGTAGGGTAGTGCCCAATCCATCAATCAAATAGCATTTGACATGCTGATCTTTAACGATGGCAGGCGCTTTAATATGAATGTTTTCAATGGCGATTAAAGGTTCTTCATGACCGGCACCAAAAGGTTCAAGTTTTGAGATGGCTTCAATCAGATTAGCATCGATGCCTGCTAAATTGCGTTTGATGTGGATTCGATCAGGAATATGTTCTGGTGGGGCGTGTAGTAGTTGTTGATTGAGAAAATCATACAGTGCGGATAGAGAGGCTGGAGATGACACGCACTTAAATCCACCCGCTTTGGCGTGCCCTCCACCTGAAATAATCAAGCCAGCCTCTAACGCGCGTTGTAATAAACCGCCGATATTCACGCCTTCAATTGACCGTGCGCTGCCCATGGTAATACCATTGTCTTCACTTCCCGCAACAAAAGTGGGTTTATTATAAATTTCACGTATGCGCGCGGCGATAATGCCCACAATGCCGGCATGCCAGGTAGGATTGAATACAAGAATGCATGGTTGTTGATCTAAGCTTTCATCTTTGACATGGTTTATAGCTGACTCTAAGATTTGTTCTTCTAGTTTTTGTCGTTCTTTATTAAGTGTGTCTAACATTTCTGCTAAGATGACAGCTTGCCGTTGGTCTTTTGTAGTTAATATATTAACCCCTAAATAAGATTGTCCTAACCGTCCGCCAGCATTGATACGCGGTCCAATGACAAATCCCAAATCATATGTCGATTTGACAGTACGCAATCCCGCGACTTTGCACAATGCTTGTATCCCTAGATTTTCTGTAGTCTGTAATGTTTTGATACCTTGTTTGACGAAGGCGCGATTTAATCCTTTTAAAGGCATCACGTCACATACTGTCGATAATGCGACTAAATCTAGCAATGATAGTAGATCAAATTTATGTTCGCATAGCCGGTTTAGTCCGATCAGGAATAAAAACGTCACCCCGCCTGCGGATAAGTTTTTTAAATCACTGGCCTCTATTAGAAGTTGAGGGTTTATAAGTGCAAAAACATCAGGGATGGCTTCCGATGGCAGATGATGATCTAACACAATGATATCAATATCATGATGGTTATTAAGAACCTGCGTGGCTGCCGTTCCGCAATCTACGGTAAAGATGAGCGTGCATTTTTTATCCCTAAAAAATTGAAAGGCAAGGTCATTAGGGCCATATCCTTCTTTCAGGCGATCGGGAATATAGATTTCAGGATGGATACCATGGTCTTTGAAAAATCGGATTAATAGTGCGGAAGAGCATGCTCCATCTACGTCATAATCACCTAAAATACCAATTTTTTCTTGTTTCTCAATTGCTATCAGCGCGCGCTTGCATGCTTTTTCCATAACGGGTAAAACGTAGGGATCAGGTAATAAATTTTTTAATTTTGGATCTAGGCAGTCGGTGATTTCTGAAGGCGACATGCGGGCCAAAAGGATATGGTATAAATCTTTGGGTAGTCCATGCTGTGTATCAATGACAGTGGATTCTTGCTGTAAGTATTCATATTTTTTGCCACGCAGTGATTTCATGTCAGACCTTTTTCGATTGCCAGCGTTCCGTCCACAGCTTAATTAATGTAGCTGTGATTGGATATGCCAAGAACATGCCAAGGATACCGAAGTAATAATTGATAACGACAATGGCTAAAATAAATACCAATGGGGGGACGCCTAAGCGCTTGCCAATGATACGCGGAGATAATATCTGTGTTTCAATAATGCTTAAGGCAAAAAACACAGTGCTAATGCGTCCCAATAATGCCCAGGACGGATCGTGTTGTGCAAAGGCAATGAGGGTTACTAGAAAAAACCCGATCATAAAACCAATATACGGGATGAAAGAGAGCAGCCCGACCAAGATTCCCAGCATCAATGCGTATTTGATGCCGATTAAATGTAATAATAGCGCATAAGCCAGCATAAGTGATACGCAGACCAAACTTTGACCTGTGAAGTATAAAAAGAAAATTTGATCAAGATCTTTAAGAATTTTTTGATATTTTACATGCGACGAAAGTTTTCCAAAGAATTTTATGATTTTTGAAAAATCAATCGACATGTAGTAGATCATAAATGGTAAAATTACGCAGTAGTACATCATATGGGTGATATCTATATTCTTCTGAATCCACCACAGAATTTTGGCCAAAATTTCTTGACTGATTGTGACAATTTGATTTTGCATTATATGGCTAAATTTCATAGCTGTAGAGGGTTCCATGCGTAAGAACATACGGTGACTTAATGAATGAAATTGTGTTTCAACATAATCCAAAAAGAATGGGATTTTTTTAGATAGTAGCAGCATGTTTTCATTTATGAATGGTAAAATGATCATCATGAAACCGATGAATAGTGATATCAAAATGACAATAAAACAAAGCGCACTGATTGGTTTTGCAATATGATATTTTTCAAGGTAAGAGATGGGTTTATTTAGGATGTAAGAGCACACAATTGCAATAACAATTGGTTTGAATAGTGATGACAAGCCAAACAAACAAACGCCAATAAAGATACCCCACCAAATTTGCGGGCGGTACATCGCATAAAAATAAGATAAAGCGCTGAGCATGATCGGTATTCCTTTAGGTTGTTTTTACAAATATGGAATCATCGCCTTCAGACATCAAGTTGCACGATAAAGCGTGTTTGTTTTTATCTCCAAGATAGCCCAGGTCAACAAATGCAGAATAGGAAGAAGAATATCCACCAGATAATTTGTAAGCATCAAAGACAAAACGGTTGCCGTTTAAATGGGTTAGTTTTACCCACTTTTTACGATATTCCATCCATAAAACATTTTCTTTGATTTTCAGGATAATATCGCCATACAAATGATTTTTATAGTTGCCGATGTAAGATGTTAAATCTTCATGAGGGTGCGGCATTAATATTTTCTGTTGTTCGAAAAACTGTCTGAATTTTAGATTGGATTCGTGCGCATGCTTTAAAATCACTGCATTCCAATCTGTATCATCAATGCCTAAGGCCAAATCAAGACATTTAAATGTAATGGCTTCAGGTGCCATACAGTCTTGGTTAGAGCCTAAATTCGATAGGACAACAATTCCTAAATCAAGCTCGGGCGCGAAAGACATACGGGCTGTGCCTCCAATCCAAGCTCCGTTTTGGATATACAACTTTATTTTTTGATCTTTCCCATAAGGGGTCAGCATGGCACCGTAACAATAATCAACGGTATTCGTACGTGTTTTAGGGAAGATATAGCTGTTTTTAGCTTTGATCACATAATGATTTTGTGGAACACGCAAACGGTCAAACCATGCTTGTTTAAGCAGCGCGGGATGGTTGTACATCAAAAATTGAAGCCAGCGTCCCATATCTTCAATGCTGCTTGATACACCCATGCTGCTTGGGTAAACAAATACTTGTTCAACATTTGGCAATTCGAAAACAGAGCCGTGAAGTGTATGTGGTTTTGCAAATTCATTTGGTAATTTTTTTGCGCCGCTGCATGCTGAAAGCATTCCACCTTTTTCATGTTGGGGGGCGTAAGTTGTTTCACTCATTTTCAAAGGATCAAACAGTAATTCTTTGGCGGCTGTTTCAAAAGATTTTTGTGTAACTTTTTCAACAATTTTTTTCATCAAGCCGTGGAAATGATTGCTGTACGTGTAATCTTTACCTGTCTGTTTTTTAATAGGTAGCTCTGCCAATATTGGCCATAATTCTTTTTCAGAAAAACCAAGCTTCAAAAATGAATCACCCGCAAATGCTTTAAGCCCCACACTTTGGGCCAAAACATTGCCAATTGTTACTGTTTTTGTCGTTTTTGAATTTGATAATTTAAAATCAGGGATATATTTAACAATTGGATCATCCAAAGAAATGCGGCCTTGCTCTGCCAATTTCAACATGAGAGTCGATGTCATGCCTTTTGTCAGAGACATTACTTGAAAGCGCGTATGTTCGTTGATGGTGCTGCTATCTGATATTGATTTTGTACCTTTTAAGATAGTGTAAACTTTTCCTTTGTGGACGATGACAACAGCAATGGCAGGAACATTCCATGATTTTCTTGTTGTCTCTGTATATGCGTCCACGTCCGCAACAATTTCATCAATATTTTTTTTCAAAACCACATCAGCAAGTACAGAAAATGGGATTAATAGAAAAAAAGCTAAAATACGTGCGATAAAATTCATCAGATTTTAACCTGCATTGTTTAAATTGATTATACAGTATAGTTCCATTGTAAAGGTGTAAAAATGGTTACCTCAAGGGGGGCATTCTTTTTAGGATTGTCACTTATTATCTGTGTTGCCATGTTAATTTATGGACCGCAAATCGGAAAGTTTCGTTATTTAACAGTTCCTACCAGTCAGGGGCTCTTCATTTTGGATACGAAAACACAAATGATGAATGTGTGTACAGATAAGAATTGCCGTATCGTACCGCATGAAGCGCCTGGAGTATTAATGCCAGGGATGCAGCCTACTTATGGTCAAATGCAGATGGCACAAACGAATTCTCTGGGTATTGTTGAAAATAATAATATGCCTTTTGGATTTAGTTGTGGGAATGGTGTGTGTGTTATGCCGATGCCGCAGCAATCTCAACCGCAGCAAATCATTCAGATGCAACAACAGCCAAAACCAGTTGAACCGGTCATTGTAGAAAGCGAAAGACCCGTTATGCCAGTAATGCGAGAGATAATGGCTCCGCAACCCGCCACGCGCCAGCCCGTGGTCGAACCAGAACGTCTGATGGAAGGTGCTCCTGCTGCCGAATCATTTGTTGCGCGTCCAATAGTGCCCGTTGTACAGACGCCGCCAGTCGTCAGACAACCAATGCCAGCAGCAATGCAACCATCTGTTTCTATGCAGCCACAACAGCGTCCAATTGATTTTCAACCAGCAGCGAGAGCTGCGTCACCAATTATGGGACAACCAAATTCTGCAGAAGCGCGCGTGCTTGCAGATGAAAGGAACTTACAAGCAACAGAGCAGGCATTAGGACTTGGTCGGTAGATAGAATTGAGAAGCTATCTTCATGAAAACAAGTTCTATTAACCCATGTGCTGCTGATTAGGATCTTCTAACGCGCTGTTGTTGCGAGATTCAAAAATATCACCGGGGTGTCTGCATGCAACAGTCATGGGACGATGCGGTTGTTGATTAATGTCATCATGAATCTTTCGCATGTCTGCGGCGGTTGTGTTATTCGATGGTGGACAGCCACCTTGCTCAATGCGTATTGCTGTACTTTTGTAGTGGGAAAAACTTTTGGGTTTGGAGGCTAATTTAAGATGCTTCATGATAGCTTTGTTTTTTTTCTTTTTGCCTGTGATTGCATGATTGATTTCATCTTCTGTTTCTTGAATTTTTTTAAATTCTTCGTCGATTGCTCCTGTTTCTGCGCAAACAAACAAAAAGAATAACATGTATTGATAGCATCAATTTGAATCGACTATTTGAATTTTAACAGATATTTTTGTTCTAGAAAACTGGTGCTCCCAACGGGATTCGAACCCGTGCACCTGCCGTGAAAGGGCAGTATCCTAGGCCTCTAGATGATGGGAGCCTGGTTCTTTTATAGTATTTTTTTAGTCTTTAGGCAAGAGATTGTCCTAGATTCGGCTCAGTTTCCGTAAGATTTTTGCGAAAATAGATCATGCTGGCATCATTCATATAGCCTTTTTGTTCAAATTCGATCGTATATCCACACTTCAGATAAAAATTTTTGGCCTCAAAATTCATGGTTGTTAATGTGGCAAAGGTGCAGTGTTGATCTAGAGCCCAAGACTCTGCCTTTTCAAGCAAGATGCGCCCATAGCCTTGCTCCCGTAAGAGGGGATCAATGTAAATGTAATCAATGTACAAAGATCCATAAAAATTAGAACCTTTAATACCACCTTTGATCTCTTGGACGTCGTCATATAAAAAAAATGCAAAAGGTGTATGCTTTGGGAAGCCGTAGATTGTCGCTTCCGCTGTTATGCCATCCAGCAAAAAATTTTGAGCAGCGTAGCTTGGGTTGGATTCTAGGCGGATGTACATTTAAGGCTCGCTAATTGTCATCCTGACGAACGTCAGGATCCACAAGAGAAAACCTGAAGAATCGTATCATTCTGGATCCTGACGTTCGTTAGGATGACAGATAACATCTGGGATGACAGTTGTGAACAGGATGGTGTAGCCTACAACATATGTGACCACAAATAAATATATGTTTGAAAGCAATAATACCTGGCCGGTGGTGTTGGCCAGGCAACTGGTAGAACGCGTAGAAAAAAATCCGCCCGCCAAAGGCTTTGTGTTGTTTGAAGCAGGATATGGTGCCTCGGGTTTGCCCCATATTGGCACGTTCGGGGAGGTCCTTCGTACCACCATGGTACGTTACGCTTTCATGCAAATGTCTTCTATTCCAACGCGTTTATATTGTGTATCGGATGATATAGATGGACTTCGGAAAGTGCCAACCAATGTGCCGAATCAGGAAATGCTTAAACAGTATATTGATATGCCCCTTACAAAAGTGCCTGATCCATTTGGTGAATATGATAGCTTTGGTACCCATAACAACACGCGTATGCGGGCATTTTTAGATTCTTTTGGATTTGAGTATGAATTTAAAAGCTCAACCGAATGTTATGCCAATGGTGTATTCGATGATACCCTTAAGCTGATTTGTGAAAAATATGAACCCATTATGAATGTGATGATGGCAAATTTGCGGGATGAACGCCAGCAAACGTATTCTCCCTTTTTGCCGATTTGCCCGCGGACAGGAAAAGTATTACAAGTCCGGATGGAGTCAGTGGATGCCAAAAATCATACGGTGACATATAAGGATCCACAGACCCAAGAAATGGTGACTGTGCCGGTGACTCGTGGACATTGTAAGTTGCAGTGGAAGGTCGATTGGCCGATGCGGTGGTGTGCCTTTGATGTGGATTTCGAAATGTGCGGAAAAGATTTGATCGATTCAGTACGCATTGGTTCTGAGATTTCAAAAATTCTAGGACACAAAGCGCCCGTCAATGATTTTACAGAATTGTTTTTGGATGAAGACGGACAGAAAATTTCAAAGACGAAAGGCAATGGTATTACGATTGAAGATTGGCTGAATTTTGCGCCTAAAGAAAGTTTGGTATACTACATGTTTCAAAATCCAAAGCGCGCAAAGCGGTTGTATTTTGACGTGATCCCTAAAGCGTGTGACGAGTATATTGATTGTTTAGCGCGCTATCATGAAGAGGACGATGTGAAGCGGTTGGCTAATCCCGTGTGGCATGTACACAGCGGCAATCCCCCGCGCTATGAAACGACTCAGATTACGTTTTCGATTCTGCTGAATCTGGCATCTATTTGTAACGCCGAAACGAAGGAAATTTTGTGGGCTTTTGTGAACCGGTACGATCCGGATGCAACGCCTGAAAAAATGCCATTTTTGGATAACATGATTGATTGCGCGCTTAAATACTATAAGGAATTTATCATCAAAAAATTCAGACAACCGACAGAGCAGGAGCGTGTAGCCTTGTTAGAGTTGGCAGCAGAATTGCACAAATTTCCAAACCATACCAGCGGGGCAGATATTCAGCACTGCGTGTTTGAGGTTGGTAAGAAGCATGGATTCACTGATCTGAAATCGTGGTTTCAAGCGCTTTACCAAATCTTACTGGGCCAAGACACTGGCCCACGTATGGGGACGTTTATTAGTATTTACGGATTGCAAGAAACCCAGCAGTTGATCGCCATGCGTGTTGGGTAATGTGAGGCTTGCCAAGTCGTAACTATTTGCAACCATGCCTCATTAGTTATACCATTTTGGAGCGTAGGTACTGATTATGCTAAAAAGAGAACCGTAATTATGAAGGTCTTTGGAATGGTCAGATTGTATAAACAAACCGTACCCACGCCTCGATGCCTTTGCCCAAGTATCCATGGGGGGATTCGTAGTGGCGGTTTGTCAGGTTTTTAATTTCGCACAATACCGTCCAGTTTTTGTTCAAAACATGGGTGGTGCTAACATCCAACAAGAACACGCCTGGCATTTCTTTTGGTTTCCAGGTTTCGCGGTCTCCAGATAGATAAGGGCCTTTAAAATGTGCGCGCAGGTCAATAAAGCAAGCATCGCTGAGATAAAAACGCTGCCATACCAAAAATTTCCAAGCAGGTCTACTCAATACAGGTTGCGATCCGTCAAGTGTACAGTAAGTGTGTGAGTATCCAATTTTATAGCGATCAAAGCCGTCATATCCTATCGACTGATCAATTCCAACAGTGTTGAGATTGCCAATATTGGCAGAACAATTAGTTTGGAGGGAGAATTCGATCAGATTCGTAACATGATTAATGAATAAGGTTTGCTCAACTGTCCAATTCGATCTTTCGAAGCTATGGATGATGTTACAGTGGTAATTATGTTCTGGTTTTAAATCAGCATTTCCAAATGGACTAAAAAGCTCCAGGTCGTTTGGCAAACGATATGCACTTCCGCATACGATTTTAAGTGGTTTTGCTAACTGCGTTGTAATGTCAAAAGGGCATAAAATATGACGTTCTGTCTTAATAAGGCGTGCGGATGGATAAAATGGTCCAATTTTTTTTCCACCGTAAACATCATACTGGTAAACTTTATGATTATTGATTTGTTGAGTAAAAACACCAAAATGATGTGTTGATTCTGTTTTACAAACGCCGGCTGTTAGCACAATATTTTGCGTTCCAGATTGTTGCGTTAGTGTGGTCTTCCTGCCATAAAGAGAAGTAAATCCTCGCCAATTTTGGCGTTCATAAGAAACACCAAGCAAATTAAAAAAAGATTCATTTTCTTCTCCGTCAAAAGCATCTGGTAAGTTTAGGTTGTTATTGATGCCTTGCATATATTGGTTCACGGATGAAATGGTCAGGTTTTGCTCTGCATCTTGATGGCCTGTTTGAAAGACACCTTCAAGTGATGCAGCCTTATTTTTGATGCCGGATTGTCTGTAACGCCAGGGTGTGCGGTTCCATCCGCCATCATTGTTATAGATCATCTCTCCTGTGAAAAAATGGTTGTTTTTTTCGGTGTGAAAATTAGTATGATTTTGCATGCCAGCATTTGTACTAACGCCCATCGTGGTTTGAAATTTGTTTTTGGGTAAGGTGTATATCATGGCGCCTGCAAGTCCGTTGCCCTTTGTGACCATTGTTGGTAATTTATCCAGGCGTGCTTCACAACCTTTAAGGGAAGTTGGAAGTGGGAGATCGTCAAGATAATAGGCAGTATGTTCTGCGTTTAATCCTTTTATGAGAAGTTCTGTAACAACGCCTGCCTCTACTTCATCAACAATAGGTGTTTGTTTTATATCAAGATCTTTTATCAGTGGTTTCTTTTTTGTGGACTTGATATAGGTTGTGGGTAGCACTATAGTCAGAGGCATCATCTTTCGAGAATGACCCGCTTCAACTTGCAGAACAAGCATCAATAACATTCCGTTTCTCCCCTTGAATGTAGACAGGGGGAGAAAGATGCAAAATTTAGAACAATTCTAAGACCTTACAACACTCCAGCACACCCCGTCTGGTTTTTTTTCTGTGTGTATCTATGGCAGGTTTCCTGGCTTACGACTGTATCTTAAATCGCCTTCCCAGTTTCCCAGTGGCATATTGATTAAGCATAGTCGTTTACAGTTACGGGGGTAGCCTCGGCGTTGAACCGAATTCCCTTTTCACCCTTACGGGCACCATATTAACGGGTTAGGTTAGCACATTTTTGATGCATGATACTGATTTTGATGACTAAGATTTCCTGTTTGTCTTCTTCTTCTTTTTTGCTTCCTGCTTCTTCATCCACTCATCCTCAGACAGCCCATCAATCGATTTGATTTTGATAGGACAGCCTTCAAAAATACGCAAGCTGGCTACGTTAATGATCAATTGTCCTGCTTTTATTCCTTCATCAATAACGCGCTCTTTTCCAATTGCGAAACTTTTTAAGACTTTTTTCTTAACCGCTTTACCGCGTTCAACGATAAAGACGAAATTTTCTTCACCCACTGAAACGATGGCGGCTTCAGGCACTTTGAAGGCATCTGTTTCAACGCCTGTGATGACTTGCACATCGCCCATCATGCCGGCCTTTAAGCGTTGATCACTGTTGTCTACTTCTGCCCGCAGAAGAATCGTACGCGTTTCCTTGTTAATGACAGAGTCTATAGCCGTCACTTTACCTTTAAATTCAACGTCAGGGTAAGCTTCAACTTTAAAGATGATGTCTTGATCTTTGCTGATCTCATTGTAACTTTTAGAAGCAATAGGCACATCCACATAAATGGTTTGGTCATCTACGATGGTGACTAAAGGTGCGTCTGGTTTTACGACTTCTCCTACACGGTAATTTTCGACGATACCAACGACTCCAGCAAAAGGTGCTTTTAATACTGTTTTATCAAGCCTTGCTTTTGCTTCTGCCTCTTGGCCTTTGGCTTGCTCAAATTCACTTTTGGCTTTATCGAATTCACTTTGACTGATGCTTTGTTTGGCGAACAATTTTTCAGCGCGTCCAAAATCGGCCTCTGCCTTTGTACGGGCGCCGACAGTTTTTTGATAAACGCCTTGAGCCTCTGCATCATCGAATTCGATCAGCGTGTCCCCTTCATTTACCATTTCACCCTCCTGCAAAGGTAGTGATTTGATACGTCCACCTCCATATAGTTCACATTTGAACGTCACGGCCGATTTGGCTTTAATTTCACCAATGGCATAAAGTCTTCTATAAATTGTTTCTGATTTACATTCATTCACGTCAACAGGGACTGCCTGCAACTGAAAGGCCTCTTCTTTTGATTCGCGCTCAAGAACCCACCTACAAAAATGTTTAAGGGAAGGGGCCAGCAACCGTGACACCATGCCAATGGCCACAAATCCAACAACAATACCAATAAGTATTTGCTGTGCTTTTTCTTTATCAATATTGTCCCAGCTCTTCTTAATTTGTTGCAATATATTTTCTAAATCAAATTTGAAGCGCATGTTCTTAAAACATTATCTTAATCGTCGTTATTGTAACATAAAAATTAATGGTTAAGGATTAGTTTAAAATTTGAAAAACGATTTGTTACAAAATGCCTATGACGCTGGCTTGTCCACCGCAAATTTTTTCTCCGGTATGAGTTTCGCGCCGATAACTGAAGAATTTTTCAGGTTGTGAATATGTATCTTGTTCTATGTGATCAATATGAACGATTCCATAATCTTGCATAATTTGATCTGCCAATGCACGTAAGTCAAGGTGCCATTTTTGCGGTGCGTCATCTTTGACAAGAGCGAAGTTCGCGGTTGAGGATCCATTTTTCTGAGCCAACTGATACACATCTTCCCCAATCTCATAATGTTCAGGGGCGATACAAGGGCCAATCACGCAAACCAGGTCGTTGATAGTGCATATTTTTTTTAATTCATCCAATGTTGCCTGAATAATACCGGAGAGACTGCCTTTCCACCCGGCATGTACAGCGGCTACCACTGGTTGCGTTTTATGAGCGATCAAAATAGGCATGCAGTCAGCTGTTTGGATGCCAATCAGCAGTTGGGGAGTTTGCGTAATCATCGCATCGCCGTCTTGAACGAGACCAGGTTCAGTGATGTGGTGTACCATGGTTGAATGTGTTTGATTGTTAAATTGCAAGGCGTCGAACCCCAACATGTTTTTAATGCGACGTCTATTTTCAATAACATGCTGCGGGTTATCAGTTTTTCGCTCTAATGTGTTCAGTGTGGCATAATGGCCGCAGCTGATGCCACCATTGCGCGTGAAAAATCCATGGGTGATATGTGGTATTTGATCTAGCAATTTTGATTTAAAACAAGGTAGCATGATACGCATTTTTTATCCCCAGTCGATTTATAAGCTACTAGAGGCGTTGTCAAAGCACAAGGTGTATGTGGTGGGGGGATTTGTACGGGATATGCTGCTTGCTGGGCACGGAGGGGAGTTTGGTTCTGTCATCCCCGGCAAAGGCGAGCGCTACGCAACGCGTGGTGAGAAATTGTTTGCTTCTCTGTATTGTCATCCTCGCGAAAGCGAGGATCCATTCAGTAGAGGTTGTTCCGTATCGTCTCGCTTTCACGAAGATGCCAAAGACATCGACCTCGTCACCTCAGATCCCTTAAACACATTCCTGCCCACAGTTCAGCAGTTATCCAAGCGCCACCATATTATGCAGCACTATCAAGCTGTCCAATTGAGTTTCGAAGATTATCAGGTCACATTGACCCGTCTACGTTACGATGCTTGTTGTGATGGACGTCAGGCTGAGGTTACTTTTGTGAAGACACTCCAAGAAGACGTGTGGCGCCGTGATTTTACTATCAATGCACTGTATGCCGATATGCAAGGGCAGGTGATCGATTTTGTGGGGGGATATGAAGATCTAGCGCGAAAACAAGTACGCTTTATCGGTGATCCTGAAACGCGTATCAAAGAAGATGTCCTGCGTATTTTACGCTATGTGCGTTTTTGTAGTTTATTAGAGGTACCAATGGATCAGGGCATGTTAAACGTGATGCGTCCGTATCTGTCCCATCTGCAGTCTATCTCTCCGGATCGTTTGCAGTATGAAATTAAAAAAATCCATAAACTACCCTTGGGGGAAAAGAATCTCGAGCAGTTGATGAATCGTCATCCTCGCGTGCGCGAAGATTTATAGCGCGTGTTTTTTATAGGCTGCGAAAAATTAATCAGTTTTTTACTTTCTGTTTTTATTTGTGTCTACATGTTTTTTTTTTAGATCGTTTAAAAATGATTTTTTGTTTTTTTCTTTTCGCTGTAGATTTGTTAAGCGCTACACATAAAGGGACAAAGGTTTTTTACCGTCAAAATCCACCAGCTGTTGCTTCTGTAAGTGGTACGATTAAAGAGGGCGAAAGTCGCAATCAAGCAGAAAAATATATAGCGCAATTGGGTCAATCAACTGATGTGTCTAGCGGTGGCACAACAAAAGGTCAATTTACAATTACTGGCAGTAAGGTTGTAGATGGTGGGATGTTGCTTGAATGTTTTAATCGTGAAGGCAAGAAATATAAGATGTTTATAGCTGAAAAGAAGGGGTTAGCTGATGTTTCTATAGTAAGTTTGAGATTTTTCGAGCAGTTATTGAACGATAAGGAAAATATTTTTCAAGATCAAATAGCAACAATAGAAGCCCACGTAAGCCCGCATAGAGATAGACTCAATCAACAACAAAAAGATATAGATGGATTAATCAAAGGGGAGTTAAGAAATGCGAATGAAAAAGCTGAGAAAGCAAGGAACTTTTTTTTGGGCAGCGAGAATAAAATAACCAGAATACTAAAATATATTGAGGAATATCTTAAAGAGAAAAGCAGCCAACATGCTTTGGCATGTTTGTATGTTTTTAATCGTAAGGAGTTATTGAAGTCAGGAGATATGTTGAGAGAAATCAATAACAAATTAATTCATTTTGGGTACAAAGTGCTTGAGTATGATGATGAGTATGGTTCTGATAAAAAACATGTTTTAAAAGAAGTTGATCAATCTGTAGGTGTTCCAGTTTTAGGTGCTAAAGTAATCTTCTGATTTGCAGACTTTTTTCTTTTTTTGTAACTGCCCAGGTCTGTTTTTCCGGACCCTATGAAACACTCGGCAGATGTGCTGCCATAGTGTTTCTTGGGAGCTGAGATCCAGTACTTGCTTCCTTATTTTCTGGATCACGGTTCTAACAGACTCTACACGCGAAGCGCTAGAGTCTGTAATGTCCGGGAAGACAGTTTGGGCAGTTACCTTTTTTAACCAAATCTTCACTTTTGTTTTCTATTTGAAATTACATGCTTTGTTTTAGATCGTTTAAAAATGATTCTTTGTTTTTTATTGTCCGCTGGAAATTTGTTAAGTGCTAAACATGGAGGGGCAGATATTTTTTATCGTGAGAATCCCCCTGCTGTTGCTTCTGCAAAGAATGAGAAGGATGCCCGTGAATATATTGATCAGCTAAAGCCCGGAGCCAATATTAGTGGAGGTGTGCTAACATCGCATACTGTTGGTGGTAAAGCATATAAAGTATTTATTGCCAAAAAAACTGTAGCTTCCCCAAGGGATTTGAGATATTTCGTGGGTTTGATTGCAAATAAAGATCGTATTTTCAGAGAGGCGATGGTAGCGCATCGAACTGCCGTTACCGAGGCAGAAGAAGCAAGAAAAATTGTAGCAGAACACGCTGAACGTCAGAGAGTAACTAACCTACATCGGGTAGCAGTTGAACAAGTGGGGAAAGGAGGATATACAGATCCTAATGATAGGGGTAGGATATTGGGGTATATCGAACGTTCAATCCAACAGGGAGTGCGACACGCACCAGATTTGCTGCCAGTTGTTACAAACGAGGATGACAAGAAAAAAGACAGTGATGTAATACTAATGAATATTAATGATATTCTTCGCAGTAATAATTATAGATCACTCAAAAAAGTTGGTCTGCTAAACCCTGGGCTTAAGGAAGTAACAGATGAGAAGAAACCTGATGAGAAATGGGTTCTTGGTAAAGACACAATCCACTAAAATGTTACAATTGACTCTATCATCAAACCAAATCCAAATTTCGCTTGATCCCGTGGTAGCCAATTGTTCCAAAAACAACGCTGCCGACCATAAGAACTGTGATGCATATCCAAAATGGCAAGAAGCCCTGTTGTCCAAGAACGGCTACGCGGGCGGCCTCATGCGCGTAGGTGTGGGGGCTAAGCAATCCCAGATAACCAACATAAGGGTTTAGGTCGTATATTGTTTTCCATGCGAATTGGAATCCGCCTAAAAACCACAAAGGGAACATCAGACGCATGAATAAATGTTCAACTTGCTCTGTTTTTTGGGCGCGACTAACAAGCAATAGTAAAAAACACGAAAAGAAAAAGCACGTGACAATCAAAGCAATAAATAGCTGTCCCCAAGCAATCGTCGTTAGATCCATCTGGTTCCACAGGATTATTTTACACAGTGGAACCATGAGGACACTTAAAATGAGCCCATTGATGGTATAAAAAAGGACTTTTTGCGCAAAAACAAGACTGATGGGTACAGGTAAAGTGAACAGGTAGAACAAGTGTTTGCGATGTTCAATATTCATAACCAACAAAAATAGCTGATGATAAATTTCAAATCCTACGACGCCCACAAGTATAGTGGCTGCCTGAAACAACCCAAAGCCCTTTAATCCCAAAGCAGGCATGACGTGTGCCATAACAATCAACGTAATTCCGCCCCAGATTAAAGCATCGATGGCTTTATCTTTCAGTTGTGCCAGTAACAATTTCAAATCGGTGTGCATCAGTGCCCATAAAATCTTAAACATTATTCCTCCTCCGCTGTCAGCTTTATAAAGATATCTTCCAGATCCTTTTGCTGGTGTTCGCTTTTCAGCTCCGCTTTTGTAGCGATTTTTAAAATTTCACCCTCGTCCAGAATACAGATTCGATCGCATAGGATGTCGGCTTCTTCCAGATAATGCGTGGTCAACAATACGCTTTTGCCAAGTTTCTTCAATTCTAAAATAACATCCCACAATTTTTTGCGAATGGCAGGATCCAGACCAACCGTCGGCTCATCC
>ERZ1292633.2187-Hain-H41-02um-R1-2187-length-20244-cov-19_pt1 | contig 20244 bp, 18 predicted proteins | sample MGYA00564406_ERZ1292633 | MGnify/ENA primary metagenome ERZ1292633 (study PRJEB36523, sample SAMEA6512639) | groundwater metagenome | collected 2019-01-08 | study: AquaDiva: Metagenomics assemblies of 32 groundwater samples
CGTTGTCGTTGAACGCGCCGAAGAATTGCGCGATCAGCAGGCCGCGAAGGGGGTGCGAAATAGGGCTGATATCTGAAGGTTTGTGCTGGAGACTGTCCACCAGGAAAGGCCTCGTATGGTCCGCAGTGTGCCAGTGTTTGGAGTCGGAGGCAAATGTTTCCTTTCCCGTAGTTTGTATGAATCGCAAAACGACTTGTCTTCACAGCGCCAGCCAGAATAGTTTCATGCGAGTCTGTTCCTTGGCCCTGTCCATTCCCACCAGCCCTCCGAAGAGATCCCAGGAGGTTCCCCTCTCCGTCTCATGCCGGTACCGATACAGCGGGATGATCGGATTGCATTCAAACACTGATTCTCTGGGAGAGGTCATGCGCCGGACCACGGCCATCTTTGAACCTCCGAGGAAATGGAAGTTGGAATGGTCTGCATCCGGATGCTCGTATGAGATCAGCCACCATAGCAGATTGACCGATGTGACGGTGCCTTGCCGGCTTTTGTAATCGACTAGCGGCCAGATGAATGAAAACTCCGCGGTGCCGGTTTCACGCGTGGACTCGTACTTGTATAGGGGAAAGAGACGGTCGGTCGTGCCGGCCGATGTCGTCCGGTGTTCGTAGAGCGAGAAGTTGCCAAGGCCCAGTACATTGAACCGACGTTCATTCTGTTCATCGCGGCGCTCGTAGTCCCACAAAGGGATGAAGGTGTCTTTCGAGCCGGAGGAAGACTGCTCGTGTTGGTAAGCCAATAGGATATTCGTTCGTGCCACGTCTTGGCTGAGGTCCTGTTGGTAGCTGTAGAGGGGGAAGAGTCGATGGCTGCGGTAAGTCGGTGTCGTTTCTTGACGATAGATCGCCAGGTGTGAGACTCCACCGATCGACAGGACTGACTGGTTCCCTTCGTGCCGGTAGTCATAGAGCGGAAAGAAGAGCCCCCTACTGCCCTCAGGTGTCCAGGTATGGCGAGCCCAACTCATTGGAATAGCGGGTTCGAGTCCAATCAAGGACCAGCTTGTTTCGCCCGTCGTCTCATCCTTCGTCATGCTTCCGATGGGAAAGAGACTGGTCTGACTCATGGTCGGTGATGTTGTGCGCCAGAACATCCAGAGTGCGGAGAATGAGGTGGTGTCGGTTGCGTCGTCTGCACGATAGCTATAAATCGGAAACAGCCGATCATGCACGGTGGAAGGCGTGGTCTCGTGTGCATAGAGCGACAAGGCAGGCATGCCGCCGATCGAGGGGAGGCCGATGGCCGAAAGGCGGTGGGCTACACCGGCTTGTTGGTAACTGTAGAGCGGGAAGGCATGGTGAGCATTCTGTGTGGGGCTGCTCTGAGATCGGAAGAGACTCACCGGTTCGATCCCAAGCAGATTGATCGTGGTCTGCCCTGTTTTTTCATCGTGAGCATATCGATAGAGTGGGAATACACGGTTTGTCACGCTGGACGGAGTTGCCTCGTGGTGAATGAGGGAGGCTGACCCCATTCCCAGCATGTCGAATTCTGACGCCTGCCGTGTTGTGTCCCTCCGGTAACGGTAGAGGGGGAAAAAACGGTCGTTCACTTCCGTTGTGGAGTGGTCATGCTCGTAGAGAGACCAGGCTGCAAGCTGGCCGAATGGTGGTAGCCCCAACGCGCTGAACCGGGTTCCTCCATGTTGCTCGCTACGATAGCCGTAAAAAGGGAATAGGTGGTCCAACGTGTGCGCGTCGTTGCTGTCGTGGCGATAGAGTGCCATGGACTCAATTCCGAGAAGGCTGAGACGCCAGTCTGTTTCGGTGGTCGCTCCGGCATAGTCCCAGAAGGGGAGCAGTCGATCGGCCGTCTGGACCGGTGTAGCCAAATGGCGATACAGAAACAACACGTCGAATTGTGTTTCATCCTTTGCAAGATCGTGCCGGTATCGATAGAGCGGAAACAGCCGATGTTGGAATAGAGAGGGGCTCGATTCCTGACGGTACAAGGAGATTTCTGATAGGCCGAGAAGCGATAAGGAGCTGTTGTTACCGTCACGGAAGTAGTCGTGCAGAGGCACGAGCCGATCTTCGGTCAGATCGTCTTGGCTCCGGTGGAGATAGAGAGAGAGGCGACGATAGCCAACGGCAGAGAGCTGTGAAGATCCATCCTGGCTGCGATCGTAGTTGTAGAGACCGAGGAGTCGGTGTGTACTGTGGTGTGGGTCGTCTTCATAGCGAAACCAAGAGGCGTCGCGATAGCCGAACAGATCGAATTCACGGCTCTGGTTGGCGGTGGCGCTCTCGTATCGATACAACGGAAAGAATCGGTCGCTGGTGCCGGAGGGTGCAGTCTGATGACGGTATAGGAGGAGCGCATCGAAGGTGCTGCTGTCATCTGTGCCTGAGACATAGTTGTAAAGCGGAAATATCCGATGACTCGTCTCGTCGGCCGTCGTCACATGCTCGAAGAGCGCTAAGGAGGGTATCGTGGTAAATCCTTTTGCCGGCGGCAAGCCGAATAAGGCGATCCGCTTGACCTGGGCCAAGGTGTTGTCGGCATAGCCATAGAACGGGAAAAGGAAATGGTAGTGTTGGGATTGGTCGTCAGAGGAGCCGTAGAGCGGCAGGAGATAGCGATAGGCCTCTCCCGTCAATTGGTCCTCGCCTGACCAATAGAGCGGCAAGAGCCAGCTGTTCGACGAATTGAGGTCCTGTCGATAGTGAAAGAAAGGAAAGAGGAGATCCCATTGCGTCAGGTCGGTGCGCGCGTCGTGCGTCGTAATCAACAGAGGGCCGAGCACAAAGTTTTTGGCATAGTACTCGCCCATGACATGGCGGCTGAATAAGGGAAAGAGGTGGTGCCATGCGCTGTCTCCATGAATCGACTTCAGATAGAGTGGGGCAGTGAAGGTCCACTCCTGGCCCGGCCGTTCAGAGTGCCAGTAGAGCGGAAAGACATGGGCCCAGGCTTGGGCGCCCCTGCGCTCATAGGTCCCTAATGGCCAGAGTATGCTCTGCCGCAGCAAGTCATGCGTCGGATCTTCTTCCATAGAGTACAGCGGTCGCACAGCCAGTCGGGAATAGCTGCCTCGCTCCTCAGACGAATAGAGCCACAGCAGGCCATCGACTGACGAGCCGCCCCCTGATCGTTCGGTGCACCACAAGAGTCCAATGCAATGACGCCTGATATCTTGCGGTTCTCCATTTTCTTCGGCCAATGCTCCGAATGGAAACAGCATGGTCACGACAATCAATATTCCTAGCTTCAACATGTAGCATCTTGACATCGTCATGGCGATCCTCCTTTGCGGAGCTGGTGAGTTCATGACGATCAGTTCAGCAACAGTTGTGCCTCTCATGGCACAATCGAGCGGAAAGCGTAGGTGGGCGTCAACGGAGAGTTTTAGGGAATAGCACCATGCTGGATTGCTGGCCGACGACAGGATGTGAAATTATCTCGCAGAAAAACTATGAACGCTTGTTCAGAGGATGGCGCCGGTCGTTCAGGGGTAACTTCAAATCTAGTCGGACGTATCGTTTAGTCTGTGGTGACATCAATTCGCCAAAGGTGAGCATCGCCTGAGGAGTTGTCAGTCCTTGCCGGTTTCAAAGCCCATATGGCGTTCGATCCCTGTCCCAATTGAACCCCATCATGTCCGGAACAGTAGGGTTCTGGCGGAAACACCAGTCTATCGATCACTTCATCGCGCTGTGGATCGATCTTCATCAGATAACATGGGCTTTCTTTGATGATTCCTTTGCGTATGTCGCCTACCCAGCTAAACCCGCTGCGCACTGAGACCCAAAGAAACCCTTGGTAGCTGGTCATCGAGTACGGCCTTCCCTGAAGGGGGATCTTTGCAACGACTTGGTTCGTCGCCGGGTCGATTCGGAAGATGTGCCACCGCGTGGCAGGCGAGATGCGCGCATAGTTCAATGCTTCAGTAACCCAGACTGCATCTGCACTTGCCGTCAGGCTTGGGAAAGGCATCCAGTCCCACTGCTGGCTGTACCCAGTTTCGTCAGGCATGAATAATCCAGCGAGCGGCATAAATAGGCCCATAGGATGGAGAAGCGCCAATAGGGAGAAGTCCCCGCTCGCCTGCTGTCTTCTTTCCTCCTTGGAGGGCCCCACGCGAATCTCTGCGACCACCCGGTTTGTTGCGGGATCAATACGGTACACCATGGCATCCATCATCTTTAGCACCCAAACTGCTCCTGTCCCCACGCTAATGCGGTCCCAGGTATCTCTCCCGACCGGAATTCGCGCCACCACCTCATTGGTTTTCGGGTCTATTCGGGTCACGGTATTACCGGTGCCGATCCATACGGCTCCCTCTCCAATCGCGATTCCCTCGCTGTAACCATCCAAGGGGATCTCCGCTACCACTTGGTTCGTTGCTGAGTCGATCCGGAAAAGTATTGATTTGGAGAGCATGGATGGCAGGGTTCCACCTCCCCCAACCACCCATACGTCATCCTTTCCCACATCTAGGGTAGCCATCAAATGCCATTGACTGACAGGAGTGGTCGCCATGATCTCCAAAGTGCGAGGGTCGAGTTTCAGAACGCTGTTGCTCGGGAGCCAAAATCCTTTATCTGGCACAAGCCGAATAAAGTTCTCTCCGGCATGGAAACCGAAAATACTACGATCGAGATCGACCCTTGTAAGGCGAGCAGTGTTCCCGCCATCCCAGGTTTTGACAGTTGCCACTATCTGGTGTGAGCTCGCGCAACCACTTTGTCCGAAGAGGATAACGGCGGCGATTGTACATGCAAATATTCCGAATAGACGACGTGGCATGGCGGTTCTCCTATTTAAGAAGTCCATCCCGGTTCGCATCGATGAGGAATTGGTAGTAAGTCGCTTCAACGGCCTTGGTAGGCCTTGGGTCCACCCAGCGACTGACCAAATCAATGGGGAGAAACCCAACCCACGCGATTGCCGCATGTTTTATCCGGTACTCATATTTCTTTGGCGTCCGGTCTGGAGGAGACACGGTGTACACGACACCATGTTCCTCTCCAAAGAATCCAGGAAGAGCCAAGAGAGTCCATGCCGCAACAAGGTCATAAAGCGTTTGATTTCTGTCTGACGGATAGCCACCAACCTCGTAGAGCTGCACCTGGCAGTGAGGGGATTTATTGACGGGGGTGGAGCCCTCGCTCGGCTTGATTTCTTCCATGATCGCTCTTAGCGCAGTCTTGGTGCCGGGGAAATCAATAATCGGTACATCCGAATCAATTGTGCATTTAAGCGGAACTGTATTCCTCAACCTAGTGGCCTCTTGGATATTGACGGCGGGATACTCCCACGACGTAACGATGCATGAGCACATGGCGAATGCACAGACGCACAACCCGAGTAGCCGGCAGTTCACGAGGTGGTGCATCACATCCTGAAGCGTTGTTAATTTTCCATCCCTCGCCGAACAAGCAAATTGGGTTTTAGCCAGAAAGTTGACCGTCGTATGTCCGCGCATGGGGCACCTCCTTCAGAGCACTCAGTCCAGGTTCACTCTGTCGCCTGAGCAAGGAACGCGCCGAGGACGGTCCGGCTTAGCGGTTTCGTCGAAACGTGTGGTTGAAGGGACTTTGCGCGATTGGCCGGATCGGAAGGTCACCAGGGTGGTGGGATCATCAAGCCCGGACTATGAACGGCGGTTCAGAGCACCTGAACGGCCGTTCTCAAGGGGTACGACTCGAATTCCAAAACATGATCCGACTATGCGATGTGGCAACAGGATCGTTACACTGCCGAGCCAGAGGGTTTTCGATTCATTTTGGTTCATTGCGAGACAGGCTAGGGTCGAGCAAGATCGTTGTAGGCCTTGGCGCTAACGGCTTCCTGACGAAGTCGGGCATTGCACGGGGAAGCGACGGAATGGTCGAATCGAGAAGGGCATGGGGGCTTCCGCGATCCTGGCCAACTATAGGCCCTCGTACTCAATGAGATCACCGTTTACTTTAACGGTTGTTTCCATGCCCGGTTACTTCATGAATGGGGCAAATAGATCTTCGACTAGTTCCGCAAGTTCCTTCTGTGAGAAATCGGGGGGGAACATGGGAGCTGTCCCAGTCTGGCGCTCCCAGAGAACCTCGCCAGTTGTACCATCAACGAACGCCATGGAGATGAGGGCACCACCAGGAGGTTCTGCGAACTGTGTGACGATCCCCAATGTCAAAATGGCAATCAGGGTTTTCACCGCCACTTCGCCTGCGACATCCGAGCCGGATCGTGTCCATCCCTGAAAGGACACAATCACCAGGGCATCCGTCTTGGCCCGTTGTGCCATCTCGCGGCGCTTGGCCCCGTCTCGCGTGTACGCGTATATGTCATTGAGTGCTTGGGATTCAGACGTGCCGACGGTCTTCGAGGTCTTTACCTCGAACCCCCGCCGGGTCAATTCGCTTGCCACAAGGACCGTAAGCTCGTTTCCTACTCTCGAAGCGTCCTCCAGTAACGGCATTTGGGAGCCTCCCCACTTCTTGCGGATAACATTCGCATCGGGACGAACGACTCCGACTGTTTGGATAAGCCCAATCCGGGTCGTAAAGTCAGGATGTTGGGTGAACTTGGGACCAGCGCAGGCGAAGAAGATAGGAAGGAGGGTTGCTCCCAGAAGAGCAGTCTGCAGCCAGAATCTCGGCTGGTGTTGCCGAGCCTTGGTGTGTTGCTCAACCATAACAGTCTCTACGGCAAACTCCTGGCCTCGTGACCACCGCACGACCGCGCCAGGATTGACGAAATTTCACCATGGGATTGTAGGACGACCCTGGGCTTGGAGATAGAGCGTGACTCCAGCGCCTGTGGCCCACGGGAACACCCATCCTGGCACAGCGATGAGCCAGAATACCCCAAGGCAAGGCCCTCATCTTCCCTGCAAGTTTGCTCAGCATGATTCAGCTTTCCTTCACCTCTGCACGAAGCGGAATGACAATGCAGCCTGCCACCAGCCCACTCAACAGAACTACGAGCACTCCGGCGCGAGTGCGGAGCGACAGGGGCCACTCCGACCTTCGTGTGCGGTTGGTCATGATCGTAGCCAACATAAGAGCCTCTTCCCTTGAGACAGGCATCAACATAACCCGTGCCGTCAAAAATTCTGAAAAGACCGGGAGCAATTCATAACAGGAAACGGTTCCTGGAACTGTTTTCTCTGCACACATTGCGACTGTTACAGCCACAGGTGATACATTAATTACTTAGGCACGTCATTAGCTCCTGTAAATTTACACTCCTTAATCTCTTCCAGCCCCTCCGCCAGGTCGACGAGCTCGCCATAAACGTGCCCGACAAAAAAACCCATACTGACGGAGAACCGCACAAAGCGGGTCTGTCCTTTCTCTAGGACAAAAGTGACCTTCCGATCGACCTCGGTGCTGGTGACAACTTCGTAGTTGCCCGGTGGACGGTCGACATAGAAAAATCCTTGTGCGACTGCATTACCGACTTTGGTCCCATTAAGGTTGATGTCCGGCTGGAGTGCTGCACCCAGGACCGTGGTGCGGTAGAAGAAAATTCTCCCGGAGTCTTGATCTTTTGGCATGGTGCTGGGGTTCATTACGGTGAATTTGACGCCGGACGCGCAAGCGGAAAGTGTCAGAGCAACGAGGCAGCAGGCAAACAGTCGAAATCCTTTGAGCATGGGCAGCCCTCCTTTGTTTACCGCTCGATCGGAAGTGCAATTGGGGGTGAGTGGGGTACAAATCCCTTCTCGAAAGGAAGAAAGAAGCCTATGAGTTTGTCTCCCGACATGACCAAATAGGCTTCGTGAACATTGGAACATTCAAGTGTCAGGACTTGATCTTTCGAGCGAAGCACGTCTCCTTCTGTAATCGTTCCTACTTGGTCCCAACGGGTTGTCTTGCGCAGAGTTCGTGAGCTAGAACAGGGGGTACCTGTCAGCGCCACGTTGTTGGAGAGCACAAGCGTGCGTGTCGCGTTTTGCGTCGGTTGAAACGTCGCAGTCGTGTAGGTCACATGCGCGAGGTCAAAGGCGCAGGCCGCGCACAAGAATCCAGCCATGCTGGCAACAATGGCCATCCGCCCCATCGAAGTCCACCATCCTTTCTTGAATGAATGTTCGAATACTCTTTCCCAATATCGCGTCAATGCAAAAACGCCAGATTGTAGGGGGGGTACAATCCTTCTATCGAGCGAGAACAGGGCGGCCCCCCTCTTTTGCGATCTGGTGTTTCTTGGAGACGCCCTCCGCCGCCGCCACGTTCTTGCAATGGTCGCAAATCCAGTGTCCATATAACAGAGCTGGTCCTCGCTGTCCGCAGATCAGGCAATGACTGGGTTTTTCGACCGGCAGCGTCTCTGTCGTGTTCTCCTCCGCTCCCTGTTGAGTTGCTTTCTCTTTCTCTGACTTCACGAAAGTCCCCTCACTGGTTGCTGAAGTGCCAACCATTTGTCTTTGAGTACCCCCTTAAAAATGAAAGCTGATGCCTCCGACAAAATGGTTGGTTTGTAACTGCTGTGTGACTTCTCCGGTCACGAAACCGGCAGCGATGTCGTGAGAGGGTTCGAAGTAGGTGAACCGGTATTCACCAAAGAGGCCGATGTTTTTGGTGAGAAGATATTTCAGACCTCCTCCTAGCTTTACTCCGACCGACGCTGCTTTCCCCTCTGTAAAGCCTGGCAGCTCCAAAGTCGAAGAAAAAATGGCCGGTCCTACGGTGAGATACGGCTGCATTTGACCATTGGGCATGCCTTCCTTCACCAGCAGAGGGTAGCGAGCCATGAGGTCGAATGCGACCCCAAAATTTCCTGTTTTGGCGCCAGCGGTCGCATTAGAGTTGAAGTACAGCAGGTCGAGGCCGAGGCCAAAATACTGGTTGAGCCACAGACCCAATCGACCTCCACCCGTCAGGGACGATTTGTATTCGGTGGTCCCTGAAATAGCGACTCCTCCCGCACTCACGGTGGTCTCTCCATCAGCTGTGGTGGCCGCCCCTAGATAGAGATCGGCAAACGGCTCAGCTTTGACATCTGGGGGAGTGAACAGAAACAGGAAGGCGAATGCCGTAATAGAACCGATAGAAGACAAGGTTTTCATCTTGGCCTCCTTTTTAGCGAGACATCCATGCATCTTTTCGGCATGTGCTGGGCGACCAGACAGCATCAGACAAACCAGTCTCACTGAACGACTACATAGTCCAAGCGCGTTACCTAAGCGTCGCATATGCCACCTCCTGGTGAATGAGCGATCCACATTGGACGGTGATTCGGAGAGGAAGAGCTGAGAACCGAGGTGCGGTGAAGACCATCGCAGTTCCTTTTGTCAAAAACCTAGAAACCGACGACTCGTATTTAACCAGGACTAGCCATGGGGTCTGACCCCGTAACCTCAACGCAAACCACAGATGCTCAAGTGATTGAGCAAGAAGCGGGCCGGGTCGCTGAAGGGGGAAAGAGGTTGCTCTAAAACGGTAGAACTATTTTCATTGGCAATTCATTGGCAAGATTGGTTTCTGCTGAATCTATTTGAATGCTGGTGTGTATCAAATCTGATCCAATGAGACCAAGCAGATTAGGAAGACAGGAGGTTGTGGTAGGCGCTGTGCAAAGGAAATTGACCAGCATACGTTGCTGTCTGCGAACGATCGTTCACAATCCATGAACGATCGTTCATAAGATCCTCGTGCACAATGCGCGCATTTGCTTTTTGGAGGCTCAGTGCGGTTACGATTTGGCTGAGGGGTCGTGCCCTGGAGATTGTGGTCCGGTCATCTCGCTTTCCAGCTTTCGGAGCCAGCGGTAGGTGCGCCCGAGGACCTTCGCGGCGCGGCTCTTGTTGCCGCCGTATTCGGCGACGGCGCGGCGCGTGATGGTCCATTCGAGGTAGTTCAAGAACCCGGTGAGCGATCCTCGCGTCTCTAGAGTTTTTAGCAGCGCACTCCAGGCGACACGGTCCACGAGCTCGGCAAGATCGAGCGAGGGTGCCGATTCCGTGGTCGAACGTAGATTGTTCGGGAGCAGGTCGGGAGTAACCCACTTCTTGCCTTCCGGCGCCAACGTCACGGCGCGCTCCATGACATTTTCCAATTCTCGGATGTTACCAGGCCATTTGTAGGCCAGGCAGAGCTTCAGGGCATCAGGAGTCAAGCCTGCGATGGATTTTCCGGTTTTTTCGGCGAATCGCTGGACAAAATGCTGGGCCAGTTCAGCAATATCCTCCGGACGTTCCCGCAAGGCCGGGACATAGAGCTGAATGACGTTCAAACGATAGAACAGGTCTTGTCGAAATTGATTCTGTTCCATCATCGCCAGGAGGTCCCGATTGGTGGCGGCGATCAGCCGGATGTTCGCTTTGAGATCGGTCGTACCTCCGACGCGCTGAAACTCTCGTTCTTGAAGCACTCGGAGCAATTTCACCTGCACTGCTGGTGAAATGTCCCCGATCTCGTCGAGGAATAATGTACCCCCATCGGCGAGCTCGAATTTTCCTTTCTTTTGAGCTATCGCGCCGGTGAACGACCCTTTCTCGTGACCGAACAACTCGCTTTCCAAGAGTGTTTCAGGCAATGCCCCGCAATTCACGGCGACGAAGCGTCGGTCCTTGCGTCGACTCAGTTGGTGAATCAACCGGGCGGCGAGTTCTTTCCCTGTCCCTGTTTCCCCAGTCACCAACACGGTTGTGTCCGAAGGAGCGATAGTTCTGATGAGTGAAAGAAGATCGAGAAGTAGAGCGCTCTTGCCGATAATGCCGCCGGTTTCTTGCTGCGCAGACAGCTCCTGCTTCAGTTGGATATTCTCCTGTATCAGTTCTACATTGCGGAGGAACATGGTGAGCATGTGCCGATGTGTCGTCTGCAGGTTTTTCAAATGCGAGAAGAGCTGGAATGCGAAGGCGCGCCGGTCCGTCAAGAGGTCCAAGCGGCCGGCGGCAGCGGCGTTGTTCGCCTGTGGAGGGCAATTCGTCCAGCGCAGGCGATAATGTGTATAGGGCGCGTTGTATATCGAGCCGGCCTTTATTGTAGTGCTGAGCGAGCCAACCGAGAGGGTACCGCCGCGTTCGATGCGGATAGCGGTGCAGTGATCGTCCGGCTTGGGGAATTGTGTCTTGGATATTCGGACCGGTTCTTCAGCAGTCCAGATCGAGAGATGGTCCTTCCCCTCAAGTGTGGCGACAAGTTGTTCGTCGGAACCATGCGGAGCGGGAATATGATCGGCTTTGATGGGGATCAGCGTATGAACGAGACGAATCGTTCGTCCCGTGATCACGACTTCGCCCGTCGATCGGCGGGCCACAGTGAACCGATCGTTCTTCGTGGTCATCTCGTAGGCGTCGCCGAACTCATTGACCAGGGTTTCTAAGCGGAGTTGTGAGTAGGCCTCTTCGCAGGTGGCGGTTTCGACGGAGGGATCCAGTTTCGCAGTGCCTTCGAGATTGCCCTGCACCAGACGCATATTCCCAAGTCCGGGATCGACCGGCGGCAAGTTTCGGGACAGAATGTGCAAGGTCTGTGGTTCGTCCGGACAGACGAACGACTGAAGTTGGAGATAATTCGTGTAGGCTGAGGCCCAGTTGCCGACAGAACGAAAGACCGATTCTACGTCGTTGAGGAGGATCGCAATCGTTTCAATAAGTGTCGGGGTCTGAGTCTTGACAGCTTCGTAGTAGGCCAGAGCGGCCTGATAGGTGAAGTCCTTCTCGCCGGATGCCAGCTCACAGGCCTTGATCAATTCGCGAAAGACCGAAACGGGTACCCAATTGCTTGCATCAGTCAGAAACGCACGGGCATCCTGAATTTCCTGGAACGAATCGGCTGCCCCCATAACCCGTTGAAGATCGACCTTTGATGCCTGTTCGGGGTAGCGAGCTTCGAGATGGCGGATGAGTATTCCGCTTTGCAGGCAGGTAATCCAAGGCTGGATGTTCATGGCGCTCCTTAAGCCGGCGAATGCGCTCGGATCGTGCGCAGAGTCATAGCACAACAATGGCATCTTAGAAAGTCTACGAAGGATAGGTGGGAAGCCCCGATCACTCAAAACGAAAATAGCTTCAGAGTTGACAGGGACTTGGGAATTGATAGTGTGGTCTCACGACTGTCATCCGAAGGACTCACGATGATCAATAGGAGAACCTTTCTCAAGCTGGCCGGGGTTGCAGCCTTGGTGCCCTGGGGCTGTACCCGGTGGCATACTGAGCCGGCCGGTGTGCTGTTGAACGATGTGCATTCCGGACTGAATCCGACGACCGTTCGCGATGTGATTTCTGTGCGATCGTCTGAGGACATCCAGCGTGTAGTTGAGCGTGCGGTTCGGGGCCGGACGGCTATTTCTGTTGCCGGCGGTCGTCATGCGATGGGTGGGCAGCAGTTTGGAGCGGACACGCTGCATGTGGATACCAGGTCGTTTAATCGAGTGTTGAATTTCGATTCGGGCTCCGGTCTGGTCGAAGTTGAAGCGGGCATTCAATGGCCTGAGTTGATCGAGGCGACCCTGAAACATCAGCAGGGCGCACCGCGGCAATGGGGCATTGTCCAGAAGCAAACTGGTGCGGATCGGCTGAGCATGGGTGGCTGCCTGTCGGCCAACATCCACGGGCGAGGGCTGAGGCTCAAGCCCTTCGTTGGAGATATCGAATCTTTCAAACTCGTCTCAGCCGATGGACAGGTGGTGATGTGCAGCCGGTTGGAGAACTCCGATCTATTCAAGCTCGCGGTTGGAGGGTATGGTCTCTTTGGTATCGTGTCGTCGGTCACGCTCCGGCTCATGCAGCGGAAGAAGCTTCAGCGTGTTGTAGAGCTGGTCAAAATCGACGACGTGATGCAGCGGTTTGAGCAACGGATCGCCGAGGGATTTCTCTATGGAGATTGCCAGTTCGCCCTCGATCCTGCCTCCGAGGACTTTCTCATGCGCGGGATTTTTTCTTGCTACAAGCCGGTCGATCCCACTACGCCGATTCCAGATCAGCAGCGGGAAATCTCCGAGGAGCAATGGCTGCGCCTGCTCTATTTGGCCCATGCGGATAAGACGAAGGCATTCGAGGTCTATTCCGGTGAGTATCTGACGACGAATGGCCAGATCTATTGGTCCGATACGCATCAAGCGAGTTATTACCCCGAAGGCTATCACCGATCGCTCGACAGCAAAATGAAGGCGGGGATCCCCGGGTCGGAAATGATTTCAGAACTCTATGTGCCTCGGCATGAACTGGCGTCATTCTTTGCGGACATGCGGGAGGATTTCAGGACACACAACGTCGAAGCGATTTATGGCACGATTCGCCTGATCGAACGGGACGACGAATCGTTTCTTGCCTGGGCAAAGGAGCCATGGGCTTGCACTGTCCTGAATCTTCATGTGTCCCACACCGCGGACGGTATCGAGCGAGCAGCGGCAGCGTTCCGCCGTCTAATCGATCTGGCGAGGAAGCGGGGCGGCAGCTACTTTTTGACCTATCACAAGTGGGCGACTCGCGCGCAAGTCGAAGCCTGCTATCCGCAGTTTTCTGAGTTTCTTCGGTTGAAGCGGAGACACGATCCGCAAGAACGGTTCCAGAGCGACTGGTATCGGCATTACCGAACCATGTTTGCCGACCGTTTATGAACCCGCCACGCCGATTGGTTTGGTTGTTGTGGATGCTTCTGTTCGCCTTTTGCTGCCGCGTGCTTGGACAGGCGTTGGTCGCCTTTTTTGACGTCACATGGCTTCCACCGATGGAGGAGTGGTATTCCGGCTTGATGGCCTATCCGCTGTTGCTTCCGACGCAACTGCTCATCATTGCGATCTACACCAAGGTCTGCTGGGATTTTACGCGAGGGGATGGCTACTTCGTGCAAGCCAAGCCCCTATTCGGTCGAGGGGTGCTCTGGTTCGGCTATGGCTATCTGGCTGCCATGGTCCTTCGCTACATCATCCATATGAGCCTCAATCCAGAAGCCCGCTGGTTCGGTGGCACGATCCCAATTTTCTTCCATTGGGTTTTGGCGAGCTTCATCATCGCCTTTGGACGGTATCATAGGGACAGACTTACTCACCCGTCGCAGCCATTATAAAGTTAATCCATGTCTTTCTCTGAACCAACTACGATGGTGACAGACTATGCGCTTGCTTTGCTGTGCGGTTTCTTCGCCTGGCGGTTATGGAGGGTGGGGAAGGGGACTGCGCAGGCGAGTGTGTACTCTTGGGCTGCGGGGTTTGCGTGTTTTGGACTGGCTTCGCTCGCCGGCGGGACGGTTCATGGCTTCTCGACGATGTTCAGTGAGGCGGTCCTTCAGGAATTGTGGAAACTCACCGCCTATGCCATTGGACTGGCGAGCTTCTTTCTGCTGACCGGCACCTTCAGCGCCTGCATCATGCCGTCTGTGCGTCGGTTCGCGCTGCTGATCCCCTATGCCCAGCTGATTATCTATGTGCTTTGGATGGCGACCCGCGATGACTTTCGCTATGTCATCTATGATTATGCCTTCACCAATCTGAGCATATTGGCGCTACAGTTGTATGTCGGCATGACCCATAGGACCATGAGTGCCCCATGGCTGGTAGGAGCCGTGCTGGTGAGTTTCTTGGGGGCGGCTGCACAGGTCAGTGGAGTCTCGCTCCATCAGCACTTCAACCACAATGATCTCTATCACGTGATCCAGATGGGCGGGATGTATCTCTTCTACAGGGGAGCTCTCGTACTCAAGGATCGATAACCTTCTCGCCCGTCTTTCCTTGGGAGATCGGCAACCCCTCCAACTCCATAATCCGTAGCGCGTTGGTGGTGGGGCAGGGTCCGGGTCTGAGTTTGTAGTCGAATTGCAGCGCGCCGGCTGCCACTGTTTCCTGAAAGTGGGCATTCCGCAATCCAGGCACCGTCTTGTCGAGATCGGTCAATTCCAAATCGTGGGTGGTGACCAAGCCGAAGCCATTGCCTTGCGAGAGGGCGGTAATGAAGGCACGGCTCCCGATCAATCGTTCACGATTGTTGGTGCCTTTGAAAATTTCATCGATCAGGAAGACGACCGGTGCGTTGGATCGATCCGCCGTCTCATCGAGCAGGCTTTTGAGGCGTTTCACCTCGGCATAGAAAAAAGACAGGCCCGCCTCAAGCGAGTCGTCTATGCGGATACAGGTGGCGAGGCGCAACCACGTCCATTTGAAAAGGCCGGCGCAGACCGGAGCGCCTGCCTGGGCAAGGCACAGATTGATGCCCAGTGTTCGCAGGAAAGTACTTTTCCCTGACATATTCGATCCAGTCACCAGGAGCACGGCTCCCAAGGTTTCAAGGGCGAGATCGTTCGAGACCCGGTGTGTCTCAGGAATCAGCGGGTGGCCGAGCTCCTTGACCAAGAGCTTTGCAGGGGTTCCGTTACGCTGTGGATCGGCGGTGAGTGGGTCCGGCCAGCGATAGGATGGATGGAGTGCCGCAAACGTGGCGAGCGCCGAGGCTGCCTCGACCTCGGCCAATCGGTCCAGCCAGGTCGGCAGATGGGCGGTCACCTGAGCCTGAATCTGTTGGAGCCGGTAGGTGAACCACAAGTCCCAGGGGCAGAGCGCGTTGATGGCCAGATGGATGAGCGGGTGGGCTTTGACGCTGATCGCGTGCAGGGTACGGGCCGCTTGACGGACAAGCTGGGGCGGATTGATGCCTGGCGCAAGCAGCGGCTCCCACAGACCGGCGAGCGCGGAGCGGCGAGGCCGGGCGTGCCGTTCGACAAACCCCAGTACGGCTCCGAGTTTCTCCAGTTCGAGATGCACGCCCACCGCATGCTCCAATAACTCTTCGCCCTGATCGGTCCAGAAGTAGAGTAAAGCATAGGGTGCGAAGGACCACATCCAATAATTCGGGAGCCAGTCGAGCAGCGCACTCAATCCGAGTCCGATGGTGGCGGCAGCCAGCAGGGTTTGAATCGCTAAGACGGTCGTGAGGTGAGGAAATCCGACTGTATGTTGCAAGACGGCTTCGAGTCGTCGTCCGTTGATCTCCTGTTCGCCGATGAGCTGAGCTTCGAGCCCCAGCCGATCGCGAAACAACGATTTCGGAATGAGTTCTTGCACGAGGCGGCGGCGCAAGTGCCACTGGTCCGGTTTCGGTGGCTGTTCAAGCAGCCAGGATCCTAACCTCGCTTGCCCGTAGGAAGAGACGGTGGTATCGAGCAGATGAAGCAGCGAGTGGGGGCCGACGAGATCCAAATCTTTGGCATAGGGGTGGTGATCGGGAACGTTCGACGGACGAGCAGGGATATGAGACCAATCCAGCCGGAGTCGTGCCAGGTGCACGAGCTTGATCTGTTTCCAGAGACGAAGCCGGTGCAAGCGACTTTCGAGCCTGTTATGATAGACGGCCACAATCAAAAACAGGGTAGCAAAGGCGATGAGCGCCCCATTGCCGGCTTGATACCATCCCGTTTTGTAGAGGGCTACGGTGCAGATTGCTCCGACGATGAACAGGATCAGACGCCAGCGGGTGATCCTGGAACTGGTGGAGGTAGCCAGGGCGATCATGCGGTCGAGTTTCTCCACCAGGCGGGTCAGTGCATGGGCTTTCGATAAAGGCGTTATTGGCTGGTGTTGGAGCATAGCGCTGACCTTACTGGATGGGGCTGTTCTCGTCAATTGTCTAGCCCGCATTATTCATGAGCGCTTCTGCTGCAATCGCGGATTCGCTGCTACGACGAGCCTTCGGCGGGCAGGCTCGCCGTTCGCTCCCTCGACGTACTGTTTAAGTACGCCTCGGGGTCTCACGGCTCCGCGTGCCCGTCTCGCAACGCGACTGCGCGATTTCGCAACGAACCGTCATGAATAAAGCGGGCTAGTGTTGTGATGCCGGATGAGTGGATTGATGTGAGCTTTCGGAGTGACGTGGATGCGGCTGAGTTGCTAGGGTTCCTGGCAGATCCATTCGTCCAGGGTAGCTGGCAAGACGCAGGCACGATTCACATCTATTGGCCCAGCCAACGCTGGTCCCAGGATCATGTCGTACGACTTCGGCAAGTCCTTCAGCAGATGGAGGGAAGGGAACAGCCAGAGGCCGACATTCTGGTGCAGTCTCTTCCGCACCAGGATTGGAATCAGCAGTGGGCTCAATCGGTCAGGCCGATTAGGATTGGCAAGCGGATTGTGATCAGGCCGAGTTGGGAACCAGTGGCGCTGCAGGCACAGGATATTGAGATCGTGCTCGATCCAAAACAGGCCTTCGGCACGGGGCATCACGCGACGACCGGGATGCTGCTGGAATGGCTTGAAGACCTCATACAGGGTGGCGAGTCTGTGCTGGATGTGGGGACGGGGAGCGGGATTCTGGCGATGGTTGCGCTGCGGCTTGGGGCAGCCTCGGCCCTGGGAGTGGAATGCGATCCTGTCGCGGTGGATTGCGCGCGAGACTATGGAACAGAGAACGGGTTTGGGAACCATCTCGAATTTCGGTGCGGAACGCTCGAAGAGGTCGATCGGCAAGGAGCGCTACGGCCGGATCTGGTGCTGGCCAATCTCGACTGTCAGACGCTGTTGCTGTTGTGCGATGCATTGGCGCGGTACGCGAATCACGGTGCGAGGCTCTTGCTGTCAGGCATCCTGCTCGACCAAGAGCGAGAGATTGTCGAAGCGTTTTCCAAGGTCGGCGCCATATTGTGTCAGCGGCGTGAACAAGAAGGTTGGGTGGCGTTGGAATTGCTCTCCTACGCCAGAATGCTCCGCCCGGAAGGGCGGGGATGAATAGTGAGGAGAGCCCTCCGAAGCTTGAGCGAAGGAGGGCTGAAGGCTATGGAGAGTTCCGCTTTCCATAGCAGGATGCCCCGCGCGGGGGCGCGGGGAGCTTCACTGATGGCGGAATCTTGCGAAGGAGTGAGTTGATGACTGAGAATGGACGCCCACCCTATCCCCATCTGTGCCAGATTAATGTGTCAGACGGAGGTGTACCGAAACGTCCTGTGCTGGAGGCTGTCATCAACAAGGCCGGAGTCGAGGGCGACCGGCAACAGAATCTCAAGGTGCATGGAGGCCCCGATCGCGCTGTCTGCCTCTACTCGCAAGACCTGATCGAGCGGCTGCAGGACGAGGGCCATTCGATCGAGGCCGGTTCATCCGGAGAGAATCTGACCTTCGCCGGGCTTGAGTGGGAGAAGCTGACGCTGGGAAATCGACTTCAGGTCGGGCCAGAGGTTCAGTTAGAGATTATGAGCTATACGTCTCCCTGCGATAAAAATGCTCAGTGGTTCCGGGACAGAGACTACAAACGCGTGTCCCAGAAACTGAACCCAGGCTGGAGTCGGCTCTACGCGAAAGTGCTGCGTGGGGGCGTGGTGAGGCCGGGGGACGAAGTCACGATCGCGGAACAGAGTAAATAGCGTATAGCAGGATTTGAAAGAAGAGCTGATGGCATATAGCGTATAGCTTATAGCCAGAGCAATGCAGCTGAGTCTCGTCCCAATTTGTGTCCACCATTTGCTATAAGCCATTTGCTATAAGCCATTAGCCATAAGCTCTTGTGAGGTTGGAACATGATGCCGCGTGTCCTGGAGCCAGAACTCATGGACGATCCTGAACAGGCGCTCGTCTATGCACAGGCAGATTTTGAACAGGAGAACCAAGGCTTCGTCGATCGCTTCCGTGAATACTTTCCGGAATTTGCTGCGGGCCACATTCTTGACCTGGGTTGTGGGCCAGGCGACATCCCTGTTCGCTTTGCGCGGGCGCTGCCCTCTTGTCGCATCACCGGCGTCGATGCGTCGGAGCCGATGGTGCGGTTGGCTAAAGAAGCTGTACGGGAAGCAGGGTTGTCCAACCGTATCACTTTCCGCTGTGAACGATTTGAGGATCTCGCCGGAGTGAGTACCGTTGATGCAGCCATCTCCAATAGCCTGCTGCATCATGTGCCGAACCCGTTGCAGTTTTGGCACAAGCTACGCTTGGCAGTGAAGCCCGGCTCGCCTGTGCTGGTGATGGATTTATTGAGGCCGGAATCGCCGGAGGAGGCGCAGGCCATTGTCGATCGGTATGCCTCAGGGGCTCCGGACATTTTGAGAAGAGACTTCTATAACTCGCTGCTCGCAGCCTTCACGGAAGATGAGATCGGCGCGCAACTAGCCCGGATGAATTTGACGCGTCTGTTGATTGATGTCGTCGATGATCGGCATTGGGTGGTCAGTGGAATCATCCACTGAGAAGAAGAATGCTGAAAAAGGCCCCCAACTTTGTTCTCGGCTCGACAAAATCCTCAACGTAGCCCAGAGGCTACGCCTCCGGTTTTCTCTCGCCTGCGGCCGCGTTGGATGGCCTTTTTGAGCATTCTTCCGCGTACGCCTCGGCGTTCAAACTCCCTGCGGCCTTGCTTGGGACAGGGCGCGTCTCGGCGCGCCGGGGTTGGGCGGGTGAGAACATCGATCGTTTTGACCATCCTTCTCCTCCTTATCTCCAATACTGATGCAAAGGCTCAGCTTGATCGGATTGGGAAGCCCAAGGCCTTGGACCAGACGGCTGTTGCTGACACTCCTTTGGTCGAAATCCCGGCAGGCGAGTTTGCAATGGGATTGGACGGGATGCAGGCGTTGGAGGATGAACGTCCCAAGCATCAAATTTGGTTGCCCGCTTTCTTGATAGATCTCCACGAAGTGACGGTAGGGCAGTACGCATCGTTCCTTACGGCCACAAACCACCTCGCACCCTGGGAATGGGACAAGGTTAACCTGTCTCAGCATAGTAACCGTCCGGTGATCGGCGTGGACTGGCCGGACGCCGATGCCTATTGCCAATGGAAGGGGAAGCGGCTTCCCACCGAAGCGGAATGGGAGAAGTCAGCCAGAGGAACGGATGGAAGGTTATATCCCTGGGGCAACCAGTCTCCAAACAAGGATCTGGCGAATTTCGCATTGGGCGCGCGGTTCAGCTACAGCCAGGTCTTGATGCCCGTGCTGTCCTATGAGCGGGGCAAGAGTCCGTATGGGCTCTACCAAATGGCTGGGAATGTGTGGGAGTGGGTGCAGGATTGGTATGGTGCGGACTATTACAAAACCTCGCCGGAGCACAATCCTCAAGGCCCCGACCAGGGGAAATTTAAAGTGTTACGCGGTGGATCGTGGTCCGACCTGCCGAAATACCTTCTCACCTATGGGCGATTCAAATTGCCACCTGAAACCCGCAACAGCTATACGGGCTTCCGCTGCGCCAAATCACAATAGGATGCTGAAAACGGCCTCCAACTTTGTTCTCGGTTCGACAAAATCCTCAACGTAGCCCAGAGGCTACGCCTCCGGTTTTCTCTCACCTGCGGCCGCGTTGGATGACCGTTTTGAGCATCCTATGAGCTGTCTTGGCAGCTCGGGGTGGGCGGGTGAGAAACGTATGCCTCAGTCGCCA
>ERZ1292633.901-Hain-H41-02um-R1-901-length-33130-cov-58_pt3 | contig 20228 bp, 18 predicted proteins | sample MGYA00564406_ERZ1292633 | MGnify/ENA primary metagenome ERZ1292633 (study PRJEB36523, sample SAMEA6512639) | groundwater metagenome | collected 2019-01-08 | study: AquaDiva: Metagenomics assemblies of 32 groundwater samples
GATATTAATAAGCGGCGTTTTACTCGTAATGCTCTGCTTATTCATCTGGCGGCACGATGTCATAAAGAAAACCGTCCGTCATAGGATGGAACTATGAACCCCGTTAGAGATAGGTCGCCGCAGGCGACCGTAATAACGGAAAACTACTGGGCTGATGATATCAGGGAGTGATTTCGTATGGAAGCATCAGACAATAAATCAAAACGCATCTCTAACGGGGTGAACACACTCTATAAATCAATAGATAATGCCGTACTAAAGGCCGTGGCTAATCTTTACTCGCTGTTAATCCGTCAGGATGTTACAGCGAGTTATCCCGTAGCGTCCCTGGCGGGACTTCCTTGGGACAGCAGTCCCGTAGGGGCGAAGCGGAGGGGCTACTCTCGTCATAATAAGATTACTCTATCCGGCTCAAGGATAAATGGCGCCCAGGTGCCCTGCCACGTCTATCAGGCAATCGCCGAACGGATTAAATACAACGCCAACCTGCATAACAAGAAATCTGGTAAAAGCCGGATCATCCTCACTATCGCCGGCAAAACAAAAGTGTTTAAGGTAACCCTCTCCGCCAAAGGTGTATTGGAACTGACAAAACCGGTCAACCGGCCGACTTAAGATATGCCGGCATCTGGCTGATTTTATTTGACTTAATCGCTTATATTATCTCTAATAAGATGGGAATACAACAAGGGAAAATCATCTCTGAAAATATAACAAAGGAGTATCGTATGAGAAAATCGAACATTATTATCATCGTAACCTTTATGATATTTCTGCTGGTCATACCTTATGTAATATCCGAGGTGGTGATTCTTAAAGACGGCAACAAGTACGTCGGCAAGGTCACCGATGAAGGCGACACCCTCAAGATTGCCACTCCGGACGGCGAGATGACTGTCAAGAAAGACCGCATCAAAGCCATTTACAAGGACGCCTCTGCTATCGTCAAGGAGACAACCGATATCCTGACCGAGGCGCAGAAACTCATTGCCGGCGCCAATAAGATTGAAGACCCCAAGGAACGCAATGCCACCCTTGATAAATCACTGGAGATGCTTAACAAAGCCCAGAATATCTGTATGGATGTTATAGACGTCTTCTCGGGCCAGGATGGCAAGTCCATCGGCAATCAACTCAAGGAAATCAACAGCACAATGAAACACGCCCGTTTCCTTAAGGTCATGGATAAAGAAGTTACCCCGCCCAAAGATGAAAAAAAACCCGTTCCCCCGCCGCCTGAACCGGAAAAACCTGAGACAGATAAACCAGAAGTAGAACCCAAGACCGCAGACCCGGAAAAAGTAGAAGCCGCCAAGGAGGTTTATAATCTGGGCTTGGAATCATTCAAGAACAAAAAATACGAGGAAGCTCGCGATTTCTTCCTCAAGGCGATTTCTTACTACGAGGACTATATCGAGGCCTACGTTAAACTGGGAGAGACATATGAGGCGCTTAAGAATGAGGAACTCGCTTATGAAAATAACCGCCGGGGCATAGAAATCATTGACAAACTGCCGGCCCCGCCTGAGGAAATGGTTTCACTGCGAAAAACGCTGATGCGCAAGACCGAGAAATTAAGAATCTATGACGATAAACTTGCCGAGATTAACCAGGAATTTATCAACTCCCTGCTTAATCTGGGCACTCAATGCCTGATGGATAAGGACTACCTCTTAGCCGAAGAAATATTTACCCTGGTCTTGAAGATAGACCCGAACAATAAAACCGCCCTGGAAAATATGGAAACCGTAAAGAAAGAACTCAGTAAAGAAGAGTAGAATAACAATGGAAATAAATAAGATTCTTGCTGTTTTTATATTGGCTCTGCTTTTAGGCGCTTTTGCCTTCGCGGATGATGATGCCGATATGGCCTTAACCTATTACCAATCCGGGCTGGCTCTTCTGAAGGAAAACAAACCTAACGAGGCGACTGAGAAGTTCGTCAAGGCGCTGTCCTATAAAAGCGCTTTCCCTGAGGCGTTCTTTAGATTGGGAGAATGCTACGAAAAACTCCAGAATACTCCGTCGGCTATTAAAAACTATCGTTTATGCCTGAGGTGCCTTGAGTGCAAAACATCCCTCAATAATGAGGAGAAAAACACCCTTCTATCTGCCCGTAAGAACCTGGAGAAAATAGACGCCAACAGCGTCCAGATTAAGAACATAAAAAACAAGCACATCGAGAAACTATCCAAGATAGGCAGTGAGTGCAGCACGAAGAAATATTATAACCTGGCCCGGAAGATTTATAATCTTGTCCTAACAGTTGACCCGGGCAATAAAACGGCATCTGATGCGCTCAACAAGATACCAATAGACAATTCCGGTAATAAGCAAATAGAGGGCCAGATATTCAATGGCGCTGACCTGAATGGCTGGACGTTTAACCGCAATGTCTGGCTGGACCTCTGGAGTGTGGAAAAACCCTATCTGGTATTTAACAAGATACCGGCTGGAGCCAAAAAAGCCAGCGGCGAACCGAGCCCTCTGGTGGTGGATACCCAGTCCCCTCTCCCCGAAGATTATGTCTTATCATTTGAGGTGCTGGTGGAAAAGAGATGGCCACACGCCGTGGCGCATTGCGTGGCTTTTATCTGTGGTGAAACCCTCCAGTCAACCGCAGCCGGACAAAATGTGGTAATGTTTCAACGAATTGAGTGCGACCCCGGTAAAATAGGCGTCTGGCAAACTATTAAATTTACCAAAGATGGGAATAAATTTACCGTGCAGGGACCGGGCACGTCTAAACGCTCCGGCAATCTGGAAAAATCCCATAATAAGGTCATCGGCCTCTGGGCCCAGGGCCTCACGGCTAAATTCAAGAATATCGTCCTGACGCCTAAAAAATAATCTTGATGAAATACGTTGTTGTGCTAACGGGCTTCATATTCCTTGTGGCCGCTTGTCTCCTGCCGGCTGAGAACAAGGATGATATGGCTAACATATTTTATCAATCCGGAGTGGAACTTCAGAAACAAAATAAATACAGCGAGGCGGTTATTAAATTCACCAAGGTTTTATCCTACAAGAAGGACTTCCCGGATGTCCTCTTTAGGTTAGGCGAGTGCTATGAAAAACTGCAGGATAAGCAAAAAGCCGCAAGAAATTACCGCCTCTGCCAGAAATGCCTGAAGAAACAGGCCGGCCGCTCCAGAGAATCGGAGGAATTATTACTCCTGGCCGGCCAGCGCCTGGATAAAATAGACCCCACCAGCAGCCAATTCTCCAAACTAAAAATCGCCTATACTTCCAAACTGATTAATCTCACCAAGGAATGCCAGGGCAGAAAATACCCCCGTCTGGCTTGCTGGATGCTGGAGAATCTTTTGGCAGTTGATTCCTGCAACAAGGCCGCCGGTGATTTATTTGACAACCTCAACCGGGAAATCGGCGGATACAAAAGGAAACTTCTCAGCCCGCAAGAGCGCCGGGCAGAATTGATGCTGGACCAGGGCTATAAACATTTCAAGCAGGGCAAGACGGACCTGGCAATAGAGGAGTACACTCAAGCCATTGAGTTAGACCCGCAGAATGCCGAGGCGTATTACCGCCGGGGCAATGTCTATCTCCAGCAAAGAGATACAACTCCGGCCCTGGCTGACTTTGACGAGGCGATTAAGATAGACCCCAAAAAGGCAACGGCTTATGCCGGGCGCGGCCGGGCATATCTTTACCTTAATGACCATCCCAAATGCATTGCTAACCTCTGTGAAGCCATCAAGATAGACCCGACTTATGATGTTGCATATCTCTATCGCGGTTACTTTTTTATTGTTCGGGGAGACCTGGGCAATCCTATTACGGAGTTTACTCAGGCAGTCAAACTGAATCCCAAAAATATAGAAGCGTATACCCAACGGGGAAAGCGGTATGTAACTCAACGTAAGTTTGATAAGGCCCTGGCCGACTTTAATGACGCCATAAAAATAGACCCTGGCTATGCGCCGGCCTATTATGAACGGGCCCTGGCTTATTCGGCCGACATTAACTTTAAAGAGGCCATTAAAGACGCTGAAAAATACCTTGAGTTAGAACCGGACGGAAATAACGCCCGGCAGATAACCGATTTACTTGATAAATGGCGCGAGCAAAAATAATGAAAACCGCTGACAATCGCGATTGGCGAATATTTCTGCCCATAATCATAGTCCTGCTACCTCTATCATTTCTTGGGTACTATCTCGTCGCCGATGACAATGAATTGGCTGAGGTCTATTACCAATCTGGGCTGTCACTTATCAAACAGAATAAGTATGACGAGGCCGCGGAGAAATTCACCAAGGCCGTCTCATACCGCCGGGACTTTCCGGTTGCATTATTCCGGCTGGGCGAGTGCTACGATAAACTGAAGGAAGGCCATAAATCCGTCCGTAATTACCGCCTCTGCCTCAAATCCTTGCAGGGCAATACGGCCCGGACCAAAGAAGAAGATGAATTACTGGCCCAGGTTTATCGCGTCCTGGAAAGGACTGACCCGAGCGGAACGCAATTTACCAGGATAAAGAATGATACTATCGCCGGATTACTGGCCTTAGCCAATGAATGCCTCAATAAGAAATACCAACGGTTTGCCTATAACACAATCGAAGCCATTCTGAAGATTGACCCGGGTAATAAACCGGCCCGGGAACTATCAACAAAAATAGACAAAAGTATCATTGACGCCCAGAAAGAGAATGAGCGCAAGAAGACCGCCCTGACCGGCTCGCAGAACCTCTTCAACGGCAGGGATATCAGCAACTGGGAAACCGGCACGGCTGAATACTGGCGGGTGACCCAGGGCCAACTCGTGGCCCTGCCCGAGACCTCCAAAACAGCATCCATAAAATGGAAAGGCAAGCCGCCCGAGGATTTCTCCCTTGCCCTCAAGTTCTTTATCTATGCCAAAAACCCCAAGACCATCACCGCGGAACTTGTTATTACCAGAGGCGTCTTTAAACTTGGAAAAAGCACATTCAGCGATGTTCTCACCGTTCCACCGACAAGGTTTCGCCCGGGCTTAAACAATGTAAGATTTACCAGGAGCGGCGGCAGATGCACGGTCTTCACCAATGGTAAATCTATGGGGATATCGACCGGCATCACAAACATAGGCGACGAACCTCCTGCGCCCTGTATTGAACTCGCGGTCCGGAACGGACGGATTCAGTTTGAGAGCATCGTGCTTGGCCCGCTGGAAAGGACTGAGGGAAAGTAGCAACGAATCCCGTGAGGGAAAGTAATAATTATTAAAAAGAAAATACTGATTACGCTGGGGGTTGTCGCCTTTATTGCCCTATTGAAGAAACAATAGGTGGCTCACTTCACCGGATACGCCCCTGCCAGGAATCACGGAAAATATTTATAAATTATATTAAAATACTTGACACAATTATATATTCGTATATTCTAATATTATGGAGAAGATAAGAGGTAAACTCTACGAGATGCATGCCCAGGTCTGTCAGGTCTTTACCTCGCCCAAAAGATTGGAAATCCTGGATGGCCTGAGAAATGGCGAGTGTTCGGTTGGCGCATTGGTAAAGAAACTCCGGGTCTCCCAGGCAAATCTCTCCCAACACCTGACTATTCTTCGGGAAAAAGGAGTGGTCGAGACCCGGCGGGACGGCACCACTATCTACTACTCCCTGGCCAATCCCAGGATTATCAAGGCGTTTGATATTATCCGGGAGATGTTATTAGAGAAACTTACTAATCAGGGAAAAACTGCTAAAGATATTCTGAGTACCCGGAAGACAGGGTAATACTTTTTCGCTAATATATAGGTTTATGCTAATATTAGACACAAAGAATATAAAAGAAAAATTATTAAATAATTTTATATAAATTATTTGACATTATAACATATTCATATATTCTAATATAATTATGAAAAAAATAAGACAGACACCTAATGAGGCGAGTATCACAACTGTGTCCCGCAGGCAATTCTTTAAAAGCGCAGCTCTTCTGGGAGGCAGCGTTTTGCTGTGCGATAAATTGGCATTCGCCCAAAAAGAATTGGACGCGGCATACGCCAGAGGCGAAAATCCATTTGCAGACCCAGCCAGTATTATTCACACTACCTGCATGGGCTGTCACGCTCACTGCGACATCAAGGCGAAAATTTACCAAGGGGTACTCGTAAAATTAGAAGGAAGTCCTTATGGTCCAAATGGCAAACTGCCTCATTTTCATTACAATACCCATCCCAAAGATGAAGCCCTCTATGACGGCAAAATGTGCCTGAAGGGGCAGAGTGGTATTCAGGTCCAGTACGACCCCTATCGTATCACCAAAGTATTGAAACGTGCCGGCAAACGTGGCGAGAACTTATGGAAAACCATTGAGTTTAATCAGGCGGTAACGGAAATATGCGAGGGCGGGGTTCTCTTTAAGGATGTGCCAGGCGAGGAAAACCGTAAGGTAGAAGGATTGCGCGACCTCTGGGCATTGCGCGATCGTCAGGTAATGGAAGAGATGTCAAAAGATGTAATGACACTTCTCCATACCCCGCAGGGTGAAGAAAAGAAAAAGGCGGTTGAAGCATTCAAAACAAAGTTCTCCGATTATAAAGGTAAAAACTATCTAAATACTCTCATTGACCCTGACCATCCTGATTTTGGTCCAAGGAATAACCAGTTCGTATGGTATGGCGGCCGGGTGCAATATGGACGCGAAGCATTTTACCTGCGCTGGTTTGAGGGAGGATTCGGCTCAATTAATTGGGTGAATCACTGCACTGTTTGCGGCGGTTCACAGAGATGCGGTCATGCCGAATATGCCATGCAGCAAAATCCCGAAGACGGGCAATTCAGAAACGAAGGGGGCGGAAAATATAAAGTTGACCATTGTTATTTTTCTACCGACTTTCTTCATACCGAATTTTTGATGCTTTTTGGGCATCTTATTTTTGAAGCCAATTATGGTCCAACACACCTGGCCGAACGCGTAACGGAAGGGCTGGCTTCGGGGCGTCTAACCCTGGTATCGGTTGATCCCCGTCTATCAAAAACCGGTTCCAAATCACATAAATGGGTTCCTATAAAACCGGCTACCGATGGAGCGTTGATATGGGCTATGATACGGTGGATACTGGAAAATGAACGCTACGATAAGAAATTTATGTCAAACGCCAACAAAGCCGCGGCTATTGCCGATAAGGAAACCTGTTGGTCCAATGGAAACTATCTTGTAAAGTATAAAGACGATGGCCCGGGTGATTTCCTGCGCGCTAAAGATATTGGAGCTGTGCAGGAAGGGGATATTGCAAAAGTATACGTTGCGCAAGACGGGAAAATCATCCCAGTGATTCCCGATGATGTAACCAATGCTGTAGATGCCGATATGTTTTTCCAAGGTGAAATTCAATCAAAGGATGGAAAAACCATCCGGGTAAAATCGGCCTGGCAACTCATTAAAGAGTATGCCTTCTCAAAAACATTTGAAGAATGGGCTTCTATCTGCGGTATTGAAACTGAAACAATCACCTGGCTGGCAAAAGAATTTACATCCCACGGGAAAAAAGCGGCAGCCGATTCCCACCGTGGCACTGCCAGCAATGCCTGGGGTACGATGACTACTTTTTCGCTGAATACCCTCAATACACTTATTGGTAATATTGACTGGAAAGGCGGATGGCAAAAGGGGGGTGGCTCCTGGGATTTCAAAGGCACAAAAGACCATCAACCCTATTCGGTTATGGCTAAACTGCATCCGGGTTCGCTTAAGCCATTTGGTATTCCACTTTCCAAACAATGTTCTGTCCGCGGATTAGGTCACCGGGATACCACCTACGAAAACTCAACCATTTTTGCCGGATATCCTGCAAAGCGCCCCTGGTATGGCCCCTCTAAATGGGGAGTGTATCAGGAAGCTATTCCAGCCGGGGCAGAGGGATATCCTTATAAGCTGAAAGCTCTTTGGCTAGCCTGCTGGACAACACCCGCGGCAGCTAACGGAAACGCACAAAAGATAATTGAGGCGCTGGCGGATGTAAATAAAATGCCTCTCCTGTTTGCCAATGATATTGTTATCGGCGAAAGTTCAATGTATGCCGATTATATCTTCCCGGATGTATCGTATCTGGAAGAGTTGCAGACCTCAAAATGGCCATCTTCCAATATGCCTCATAAGGCAAATCCGCTGCGCCAGCCGACAGTAGCGCCTGTTGTTGATAACTGCAAAGTGTACGGGCAGGAAATGCCCATCAGCGTGGATGCGGTAAAAATGGCGATTGCTGAAAAATTGGGTTTGCCGGGATATGGACCCGATGGCTTTGGACCAGGACAGAACTTTACCCATTATGACCAGTTTTACCTTAAAAGCGCCGCTGATATCGGGGTGGGTGATAAACCCGGAGATGATGTCCCCGATGCCAGCGATGAAGAAATAGAGATATTCAAAAAGGCGCATGCCCATTTACCCAAGTCAGTGTATGATTATGACCGCTGGCGTGAAGCTGCCGGCGAACAATACTGGCGTAAGGTGGTAACGATTTTTAACCGGGGCGGCCGCTTCCAGGACTTTGAAAAGGGGTATGACGGCGACAAGATGGGAAACAAGTGGGCAAAGATGGTGAATGTCTACTCGGAAGATTGCGAAAGAACCATTCATCCGGGAACAGGCAAGCGGCTCCCGGGCATTGCTGAATACCGTCCGGTTATGGACTTCTTTGGCAACGACTTATTGGCAATAGATGAAAAAGCCGGATATCCTTATACTTTTATTACATATAAGGTAGTAGGCGGCGCCAACTTCAGAGGCACGGCGGCATATTACTGGATAAGGGAAACCCTGCCCGAAAACTATGTGGTGATGCATATAGAGGATGCGGAAAAAGATGGATTAAAAGACGGCGATATGGTAAAACTCTCTTCGGTCTCCAACCCTGAAGGAATGTGGGATTTAAAGAATGGGCGAAAATATCCTTGCGGCGGAAAACTAAAAACAACTTCTGGAATCCGCAAAGGAGTCATTGGGGTTTCTTATCATTACGGACACTGGGCCTATGGTTCTACGAATGTAAAAATTGACGGTGAAGTCATACCTGGCGACCCGAGGCGCGGTTCAGGAATAAATCCGAACGGTATCAGGCGGATGGACCCGCATGTCAAAGATGTCCCACCCTCCGACCCGATTGGCGGCCAGGAATCAGTACCCACGAAAGTAAAAGTAACCCTTATGACAGAGGAAGATTTGGCGCTGATGCATAAACATAACCCGGCGGCTTTTATTACAAAGGAAATGACAAAAACATATCTCGGTGGAGTATAATACTGATAAATTAAAAAATATGGAAAAGAAAAATGAAATAATAAAAGAAGATGAACAATCTGCCGGAATAAGCAGAATGGATTTCTTAAAGGGCGTTGCCATTGCAGCGCTGGGCGGCGCAGCGCTCCTGACCACCAAAAAATACACAACCTCTCCTGACGTAAAAGCGTTTGAGGGCAAAAAGAAACGTTACGGCATGCTTATTGACCTGCGAAAATGCGTGGGCTGCGAGAGTTGCACCATTGCCTGCAAGTCGGAGAATAATGTGACTGTTGACTCCAGCGGAATGAATGCCCGGCGCATATTCTGGAACCATCTCGTATATACAGAAGAAGGGGGGGAGCATCCTGCCATTCACGCCAGGCCGCAACCGTGCAATCACTGCGAGAATCCGCCCTGCATCAAGGCCTGCCCGGTCGGAGCCACTTATGAAGATGAATCACGGGGCGTAGTGCTTATCAACTATGACAATTGCATCGGCTGCCGGATGTGCACCGTTTACTGCCCTTATTCACGCAGGTATTTCAACTGGGAGAAACCTCACTTCCCTCATGTTGAGCGCCTGGATGAAAAAGGTATGACCGCATCAGCGGGCGGATTCAACCCGTCGGTTCAGGTAAGGACCAAAGGTGTTACCGAAAAATGCACCTTTTGTATCCACCGCATCATAGCTGCCGAGGAAAGGGCTAAGAAAGAATGGCGTGAAGTGCGCGATGGAGAAATCCAACCTGCCTGCACGGCCACCTGCATCGGAGGAACGCGCACCTTTGGAGACCTGAATGACCCCGGCAGTAAAATATCACGGCTGGTAAAAGAAAATAAAGATAAAATAATGCGACTGGAGGAGCACTTGGGCACCGAACCGAAGGTCTTTTTTATTAAGGAAAATATCTAATCTTATCCAGATAAATATTAAAAATTATGAAAACAAATTTCTCAAATCAATTGATAGACCTGCCCAAGAAAGCCACCGGCCGCGCCTACTGGGGATGGTTTACTGTTTTTACTATTCTGGTGCTATTTGGTATTGGCGCGTGGATATATCAACTTGTCTATGGTTTGGGCGTTACCGGTTTAAACCGCCCCATCTTCTGGGGAATATACATCACTAATTTCGTCTTTTTTATCGGGATATCACATGCCGGCACGTTAATCTCCGCTATTTTACGTGTCAGCAATGCCGAGTGGCGCAGACCCGTTACCCGGATGGCTGAAGCCATTACGGTATTTGCTCTCTTTATCGGGGCCTCTATGATACTATGCGATATGGGAAGGCCGGACCGTCTTTTAAATGTTTTTTCACTGGGACGCATTCAATCTCCATTGTTATGGGATGTTATCAGCATTAGTTCCTATCTGTTCGCTTCCATTGTCTATCTATATCTGCCACTCATACCGGATATTGCAGCCATGAGGGACCGGATGACAACCAGAGGCCTGTTGTACAGTTTTTACAATAATCTTGCTTTAAACTGGCGGGGTACCGTAGCGCAGAAAACACGCCTTGAACGGGCCATCGGCGCCAGCGCTATAATGATCATACCGTTAGCCGTATCTGTTCATACGGTGGTGTCTTATGTTTTTGCCATGAGCGTTCAGCCGCTTTGGCATTCAACCATATTTGGCCCTTACTTTGTTATTGGCGCTATTTACTCGGGTATTGCCGTTCTTTTGATCGCTATGCTGATTGCCCGCAAGGCGCTCCATTTGGAATCATTCCTGAAAGAAGTCCATTTCAAATACCTTTGTTACTTGCAAATACTCATGTTCGGCTTATGGTTTTACGCCACCTTTGGGGAATACCTCGTCACCGGCTATGGCAATGAACCCAGCGAGATGAGAGTAATCCTTGCAAAGATTTTCGAGGTGCACAGTTGGGGATTTATCGGAATGTTTGCGGTAATGTTGATGGCATTTTTTATTCTCACTCCGACCGACCGGCTGGTTAGGGCGCTGCGCCTGCCGACCATGAAAATCAATTCGGTTGCGGCATTTGTCCTGGCGCTCGGCGGCTGGGCTGTTTTGTTTTCAATAATTTATTCAAAAGGAATGAATTCCGCCCCGGCGCTCGTTGCCAGCGTTGTTTATGGTTTGCTGCTTTTCCTGGTAGTTATTCCCACCCTCCGGAAGAATTGGTTCAGCATTGCGCTTTATTCAAGTATTTTTGTCGCCATGGGAATGTGGCTGGAACGGTTTACGATAATTGTTCCCACTTTAGCCAGGCCGCGGATAGAGGAAATGATCTGGGGCTCCTATACGCCTTCCTGGGTGGAATTGAGCATCACGGTGGCTGCCTTGAGCGTTATGGCTCTGTTGTTCTTGATTTTCGCAAAGGTCTTCCCGCTTATTTCGGTCTGGGAGGTGGAGGAAGGCGCTGAGGCAATTGAACAAGTGAAGACAAATATGCAGGAATATCTGCCGGATGAAAATGGAATCGGATAAAAACGAATATTAATCGAACAATAATAAACCCGTAAAATAGCTTAAAATAAATATACTATGAATGATAATAGAACAAAAAACCTCGTCAGCCCGGTAATATTTGCGGCATTCGGGGCAATGATGGTATTCATCGCCTATTTGTTGGTCAGAGCATTCTCCGGCGCGGGAATCTTTGAACCCGGTAAAATGAGCGTCCCTCTGTTAGCGCTTCTGGTCCTTTTCTTTGGCGGCGTCTGGTGTACGATTCTTTTCATCGGATACCAGTTACGCAAAATCGCACGGGATGAATGATAAACTAACCCCTTCGGGGAATACGCCTGCCGGGCTCCTTTGTTCAAATAAGCCCTGCTGTCTTATCGGGGAGACATGTAATAGTTAGGTAGGTTATGCAAACTAATTTTATCCGGTCTGCCACCCGCGAATTTATCGGCGCGTTTGGAGATATAGGAACTTTATTACCACTCCTTATTGCGCTGGTGGTTATTAACGGAATAAATCCCTTTGCCGCAGTGCTCGGGGTTGGGGTGCTTTATCTTATTACGGGTCTGTATTACAAAATACCCCTGCCGGTCCAACCGCTAAAAGCAATGGCCGCAATTGCGATTATCAGCCATGCCCCGGCCGGAATCATTGCCGCCGCTGCCCTGTGTATGTCTTTAATCCTTCTCGTGGTCGCCTGTTTTAACCTGGGCTCATTATTAAACCGCATTTTTACCAAGCCCATTATCCGGGGGATTCAACTTGGTATCGGTTTAATTCTTATTAAAGAAGGTATCATTTTCTTATTTTTCCGTTCTTCTTTAGTAGGTTTTAACTCTCAACCTCCCACTTCTGATTTATTTCTGGCATTGCCTTCTTGGGAAAATATCGCCGCAGCTTTATTCTTATTAGTTATTCCGCAAATACCGTTAACCATTGGAAATGCTCTGGTCGCCACTGAGGATGCGGCGCGCTATTATTATGGCGAAAAGGCAAAGAGGGTAAAAATCCGTAGTTTGTCAATTTCGTTGGTATTAGGTAACCTCTGGGCCGGATTAACCGGTGGGTTGCCGGTTTGTCACGGCTCCGGCGGTCTTACGGCGCACTATAAATTCGGAGCCCGGACAGGCCTGGCAACTGTTATCTTTGGTGTCATCCTGATTGTTTTAGCATTGGTTCTTGGAACAAAAGTCATTGCAGTTTTTTCACTCATCCCTCTGCCAATTTTGGGGCTAACTCTTTGTTTTGTCGGCATTCATCATTGTTTACTGATTAAAAGCCTCAGAAGTAGAACTGAGTTTTTTCTGGCTTTTGCTATTGGGTTATTAGGCGCGCTGACAAGTAACCTTTCGGTGGCTTTTATAATCGGGATATGTTTGCGTTATATTTTAATGGGAATTCATTTTGGTGTGTCAAATTACCAGAAAATAACAGTTATTAAAAAGATTTAATTATATTAGAAATGGAGGATTAATATGTTTGGACTTGGCACAATGGAACTGGTGGTTATCGGGGTAATCCTGGTATTACTCTTTGGGGCGAGTAAAATCCCGGCCCTGGCCCGAAGCTTGGGCTCTTCGGTCAATGAGTTCAAAAAGGGAATGAAGGATGTAGACCTGAAAGATAATAAAGATAATTCTAAAAGCGTCTAACAGAATGAAATAGGCATCCTTTTTTGTCATTCCCGCGTAGGCGGGAATCCAGGCCGTTCATCCCGCCAAGGCGGGACTGGACTCCCGCTTTCGCGGGAGTGACAGAGTGAGGAGGCAAATTTATGAATAATCGGAGTTATGGGTATGATAAGAGATAGTTATGGCCGGCAGACGAATTACCTGCGGATTTCCATTACCGACCGCTGTAATTTCAGGTGTCTTTACTGTATGCCGCCTGAAGGTGTTCCGTTTCTGCCTCGCGAAGAGATTCTTTCTTACGAAGAGATAATGCAGGTGGTTAAGACAGCCATTGGATTAGGCATAACCAGATTTAAGATTACCGGCGGTGAGCCATTAGTCCGCAAAGGGGTTGTTGACTTCCTGAAAACACTGGTTCAAACCCCGGGTGTCCAGTGGGTTTCGCTTACTACCAACGGATTGCTCCTGCAGAAATACGCCAGCCAGTTAATCGCCTCTGGCATAAATAGCATTAATGTAAGTTTGAATTCGCTTAAAGCCGATACTTTTACCAGGTTGAGTGGCGGAGTTGACGGGCTAAAAGATGTCCGGGCCGGTATTGACGCCCTCCTGAACTGCGGTTACAAGAATATCAAAATTAATACCGTGGTAATGAATGGTTATAACGATGACGAGATACTGGATTTAGCCCGCCTGACTATAGACCACCCGATTGCCTTGCGGTTTATTGAATATATGCCCTGCGGAGCCGCAGCGGAGTCCCGCCGCTTATGGCGGGACGGAAACTGGCGGAGCCGCAGCGGAGTCCCGATTATTTCGGGGCAGGAAGAATCGTCTGGCTGGACGATATCAACACGGGAATTGATTAGCCAAATCGGCGCGCTCGGACGGCTGAGCCCCACCTCGTTGGGACAAATAGGCCATGGCCCGGCCAGGTATTATCAATTACCGGGCGTCCCGATGCCTTCGGATACGGGGCGCTCCGCTCGTGAGCATCGGAGCGCAAAAGGGGTTATTGGATTCATCACCGCGGTCAGCCAGCCATTCTGCGCCACCTGCAACCGCTTGCGTCTGACCGCAGATGGGCAACTGAAATCCTGCCTGCTTTCCACAGACACTATTGATTTAAAGCCGATTATTAGCAGTAGTCCACAATTAGTAGACGCCTTTATCCGCGCGGCAATGCTTAAGCCGGGCGTTCACCATAACGAAGAACTGGCCGTAATGTCAAGAATAGGTGGTTGACCCCGTTAGAGATGCTTGTATTATTAAGAGAGATTATAGAACAAAATAGGTGAGGAATTTTGTAACAAATAAGGAATAGTTAGGACGCCCAGCACATAAGTCAGGTGCTGGGCTATCTCTAACGGGGTTGATTATGATAGTAATCATCAGAATCCAGGCGCAGGAAAAACCGGAACTACTCTGGAATGATGTCTTACTCAATAAGGACCGGTTGCAGGAGGTGCTCGGCACAAAAGGAAGATTATTATATCTTTCCAAGCGCCATAATTATAACGAGGTGAGTTTATTTACCCATGTTTCAGACACTAATATCCTCGGTGATTTTATCGCCGGGCATCTGGCAAAATTGGAGGGCGTGACCGGTATCTGGCTGATTAATATGCTCAAGCCCATATTCTATCCTTTACCTGAAAATGCAGGCAGGATGAAACGATATACGGTTACTTTAAAGGCGTATTCGCCAAGATTGGATGAAATCTATAGCGCACTGACTAAGTTGCCTCCTTTGGATGAGGTGTCAATCGGGTATCTGGCTTATACCTGCCATCTCTTTGGCGATTGCATCCAGATTTCCCTGCAGGCGCCGGATAGCGCCAGGGTACAGAAATATGTGGACGAGGTAATCAGCAAGGTGCCCGGCGTTTTACGCACCACGATTTGCGAGATAGAGAAAACCAATCCGTTTGTTTCTTACGAGGAATGGCAGAAATATATCTCTATGAATACGGTGCTGGTGGACTGGGATGACAGGCATATGATGGCGCAATTTTCCGCCTCTGGCGGATACAAAACAGATGAAAGGAAACAATAATGCGTAAGTTTTCGTTAGTTGAATTCTCGGTAAACCATCCGCGATGGGTTGTCTTCATCGTGGCACTTATTAGTATTGCCGGTTTGAGCCAGTTCCCGAAAGCCAGGACCGATACTAATCCCAAGAATATGTTACCAGCCACCTCTGATGTCCGGGTCTGGAATGACGAGGTGGATAAGACCTTTGCTCTTTATGAGGATATGATTGCCCTTGGCATAGTAAATGAACAAGGCATCCTTAATAAAGAGACCCTCGGAAAGATTCAGCGCATCACGGAGGAAATCCTGAAACTACCGGGCGTGGCCACGCGCGATGTGGCCAGTTTTACGACCATAGATAATGTTACGGCAGAAGGCGGAACCTTAAAGGTGAGCCCCCTGATGGCCGCGGCGCCCCAAACTGCGGAAGACCTGGACCGCCTGCGCCAGACCCTCTTTACAAATCCGCTCTTTATCAATCGGATTATCTCCAAAGACGGCAAGACCACCGCCCTGTATATTCCCCTGGAGAAAGGGGCGAATGGCAAGGAGATTGCGGACCGTTTAAGAGCCATCGTCCAGCGCGAGAAAGGTTCTGAGCAATATTATATTGCCGGCGACCCGGTCGCCCGCGATACCTTCGGCGCAAATATGTTTTTACTGATGGCGATTTTCTGCCCCATCGCCGGAATGGTGATGTTAATCGTCCGCTTCCTGATGTTCCGAGACCTTTTCCTATCCATCGCACTGATGATGGATGCGATGATTAGTATTATCTGGAGTATGGGACTTTTAATCGGGCTGGGCTTCCCCATCCATATTATGAGCTCAATGGCTCCGGTCTTTTTGATGGCGATTGCCACTGATAGCATTCATATCTTCAATGAGTTCTACTTCCGCTGGCGCGAAACAAAGGATAAAAAGAAAGCCATTATTGAGACGATGTGCGCCGTAGGTCGTCCCGTGCGCTATACCGCCCTGGCTACCGCGGCCGGGTTTGCTGTTCTTCTATTTATGGGTATCATTCCGGTCAGAATCTTCGGCGGTCTGATTGTCTTTGGAACAATAGCCCTGCGATTCTTAAGTTTTAGTTTCATTCCGGCTATGTTTACCTTTGTCAGCGAAAAAAGCATAGAAAAGGCCGCGCAGGGCGAGGATGTGGCTTCAAATCGGACCTCGCTTTTCTTGAGGCGATTAGCCGGCTGGGGCGCGCGTAAACCGGCATTAGTAGTTATGGTTAGTATCGTTCTGCTGGCCATTGCGATTGTCGGGATACTGCAAAACCGTGTCAATAATAATATGGTTGACTGGTTCAAGAAAGGCAGCGAGGTTCGCACCGCCGACCGCGTTTTGAACCAGTCCTTGGGCGGAACCGCCATGGCTTATGTCGTGGCCATCACCCCTGAAGATGATTTCGTCAAGACCCCGGAAGCAATGCGCTATATTGAAGGACTCCAACGGCATCTGGAGCAACTTCCCGTCGTTGGCAAAACCACATCGGTAGTTGATTATGTAAAAAGAATAAACCGGGTGCTCCATAATGATGACCCGAAATATGACGCTGTGCCTGATGACAAAGAAACCATTGGACAGTATCTTTTCTTATTTGCCATGTCCGCTAAACCGGCTGACCTGGATAATGTAGTAGATTATCCTTTCCGTAAGGCCAATATCTGGGTGCAGTTAAAGACCTGGGATGCCATAGCAATGAGAAAGGTAATTGAGGCGGTGGCTGAATATAAGAAATTGCATCAGACCTCAATAGATTTTAAGCCGGCCGGTATTGCCTATTTTAACCTGGTCTGGAATGATGCAGTCCTCTGGGATATGGTCTGGGGTTTTATCATCGCTTTAATAGTTGTTCTGGTTATCCTGGCATTCAACTTCCGTTCAATTAAATGGGCAATCGTTGGTTATATGCCGCTGCTTTTCACCATCCTGATTCTTTACGGCGTGATTGGCCTAATTGGCAAGGATTTTGATATGCCGATTGCCGTGCTATCCTGCCTGGCGCTCGGTATGTCGGTGGACTTTGCCATACATTTTGTCAGCCGGTTTAACCAACGGCTAAACGAGATACAAGCCCAGGGCTCGGTTCTTAATAAGGATGCATTCGTTGAAGCCATCCTCTGGACCGCGGCCAGACCGGGTAAGGGGATTATGCGTAATGCCATACTCTTCGCCTCAACCTTCTCGGTAATGCTCTTCGCTTCACTGACCCCTTATATTACGGTTGGGGCGTTTATTTTAAGTATGATGCTTCTGAGCGCCCTGATGACTATCTTCTATTTACCGGCCCTGATTATCTTGTTGAGAAACTGGTTACCCAAAGGAGGTGTGAAATGTTAGAACGAATGCTGAGAGGAATTGCCGGGATAATGGTCTTAATCAGCGTTGGTCTGGCCTATGCGCATTCTCCCAAGTGGCTTATTTTGACCGCTTTTATGGGGCTGAACCTGTTGCAATCCGCCTTTACAAATTGGTGTCCGATGATGTCGGTTTTAAGGAAGTTAAACATAAACAGCCAGAAATAAGAGGAGAGAAAATGAACAATAAGACAGTAGTTATATTAGGCGGTGGTGTGGGTGGACTCGTTACCGCTAATGAACTCAGGCATAAATTGCCGCACAACCATAAAATTATACTTCTCGAGAAAAAAACTGATCATGCCTTTGCCCCCTCATTTCCTTTGCTGATGACCGGCGATCGGAATCCTGAAAAAATCATCAAACCGGTTAGCAAGATGGTGCGGGCGGGCGTTGAAATTCTGCACGTCGAGGTTACCGGCATCGATATTTCCAACCGTCGCGTCGTAACATCTTCCGGAACGCTCACCTACGATTACCTTGTGGTAGCTCTGGGTGCTGAGCTTGCTCCTGAACTCATACCCGGTCTGAAGGAAAGCGCCTTCTCTTTCTATACATTTGAAGAGACCAAAAGGTTACAACCAGCCCTGGCTCAGTTCGGTGGCGGTGCGATTAGCATAGTCGTTTGCTCTGTCCCATACAAATGTCCCGGCGCTCCACACGAAGCCGCAATGCTTGTTGCCGATTACTTCCGAAGGCGTGGACTTAGAGATAAAGTAGATGTTCACCTCTATACGCCCGAACCGCAACCAATGCCTGTGGCAGGACCGGAACTGGGCGAGGCAATCAGGCAGATGCTCACATCTAAATCAATTTCGTTCCATCCGCTTCACAAGATTGTTTCGGTCAACCCGCAGGCGCATGAGATTTCATTTGATGGAAAGGAACCCGTTCACTATGATTTGCTCATTGCCATCCCGCCGCATCGCGCGCCACGGATTGTTCGTGATACCGGATTATTAAATGAAGCCGGATGGATTCCGGTTGACCGCTCCACTCTAAAAACGAAGTCCGAAAACGTCTATGCTATCGGTGATATTACAGCCATCGCAATCCCCGGTCGCTGGAAACCCGATATGCCGATGATGCTGCCAAAAGCCGGGGTTTTCGCTCACGCGCAGGCTGAAATCGTCGCTCAGCGCATTGCAGACGAAATCAGCGGACGCGCGCCAGAAGCGCAGTTCCGCGGGATAGGTTATTGTACGCTGGAAGCCGGCGAAGGACGTGCCGGCTTTGCCTTCGGCGATTTCTTCGGAGAACCCGCGCCAAAGCTTGAGCTTCGTAATATCGGAAGAACCTGGCATCTGAGCAAAGTTCTTTTTGAGCAATGGTGGCTGGCGCCTTTCGGACTTCGGAAGTATCTTCTTCGACAGGCGATGGAATTAGGAGCAAAAGTTAAGGGGGTCCCAGATTTAGTTTGAAATTGGGCGATAGCCCATTAATTAATAGTCTCAAAATATACTAACTTAATGAAGGAGGTGTAAAATGATAAGGCAATATAGTTATTGGGCAATATTAACACTACTGCTATTGGCGTTGTTTCAGAGCATGGCGCCTGAATCATCCGGTCAGACTCCGGTAAGCAATGCCGAGCCAAAAAAGGAATCGGTAGAGAATCTAAGCGCAGTCGAGATTATCAGCCGAACCCACCTGGCTTTTTTCTATGCTGGTGATGATATGAGGGCTTCAGTTAGTATGTCATTGATAAACAAAGACGGCAAGACCAGGCAAAGAGAATTGGTGATGTTAAGGAAGAATAGCGCCGCAGGTGGGGAGCAGAAATACTTTATGTATTTCTATAAGCCGGATGATGTCAGGCGAACCACTTTTATGGTCTGGAAATATCCGGCCAAGGATGATGACCGCTGGATATTTATCCCAGCGGTGAATATGGTCCGGCGGATTGCCGCCTCTGACAGCCGGTCCAGCTTCGTCGGCTCGGATTTTACCTATGAAGATGTCTCTGGCCGGGAGTTAACCGCGGATAACCACACCATCCTGCGGGATGAAAAACTTCCTGCCTCGCCGTCAGGTGGGAATGATAAATCCTGCTATGTCATCCAGAGCATCCCTAAAACCAAGGCAGATTATACCAAAAAAATATCCTGGATAGATAAGGAGACCTGGCTACCGCTCCAGGAAGAATATTATGATGTCCAGGATAAACTCTTCCGCCTTTTTACCGCTGATAAGGTAGAGAAAATAATCGTCAAGAAAGAAAAAGAGCCCAAGGACAAAGAGCCGGAAGTATATTTCTGGACCGTCACCAAACGCACGGTAAAGAATATCAAGACCGAACACCGCACTGAAGTTACTTACACAAAGATAGAATATAACCTTGGAATAGAGGATGAACTCTTTACCGAGGCGAATCTTAAGGAGCCGCCCAGCAAATGGATAAAATGACTTTCTGGCTTATTGCCCTGGCCGGTATTATTTGTATCCCGTATGCCCGGGCCGAAGATGATGAGGAAAAACTGTCCATCCACGGGTTTCTTCAGGCCAACTACTCTGTCCGGAC
>ERZ1292633.2192-Hain-H41-02um-R1-2192-length-20213-cov-5_pt1 | contig 20213 bp, 19 predicted proteins | sample MGYA00564406_ERZ1292633 | MGnify/ENA primary metagenome ERZ1292633 (study PRJEB36523, sample SAMEA6512639) | groundwater metagenome | collected 2019-01-08 | study: AquaDiva: Metagenomics assemblies of 32 groundwater samples
AATATAATCAAAATCATTACGCACTTCGAGCAAGGCTTGATGCAACTTGTGCTCGCGAGCCATTTCGTTCACGAGTTCCACGGCAGCACCAGCGAGCGACTCCGACGCCGGCAAAATCTTTAACCCTTGGTGATCCGTCTGACGAATCAAATCTTTAACCCGCTGTGTCCCAATCATTCCTTCGTAGGTCCCTCCTGAGAGCTCGCGATAGTTGATGCCAAAAGCCGATGACGCATTGGCTTGCGGATCCAAATCAACAATCAACACAAACTTTCCGAGGTGCGCCAAGTACGCTCCAAGATTCACCGACGTGGTCGTTTTCCCAACCCCGCCTTTTTGATTCACTACCGAAATAATATGGGCCATAGACCCGTGAAGTATAGCAAAGTTCCGGAGTTGACAGAAGCCGCCAAAGCCGCTACTCTACCCCCGCGGGATGGAGCAGCCAGGCAGCTCGTCGGGCTCATAACCCGAAGGTCGTCGGTTCAAATCCGACTCCCGCAACCAAAAATTCGTCAGACCTTGTCTGGCGATTTTTTGTTTTTAAAGGAGCGGTGGGCCCACGAGTGTGGACCCACCAAAGGACTAAGGAACCGTGTTGCCCATCCCGACGTCGCCGAGGCCGACATGATTGAGAACATGGGGATCCCGAGCGTGCTCCGGGGAAACACGGATTCTCCCCACAGGAAGATCGCAGCGCACTCCGAGCTCCGTGAGGGCCTCATCGGCCACATTCCGAGACATGTGGATGTTCTGGGCAGGCACGCCCGACGCAACGAGCGCACCGGCAAGTTCATGGGGGTTGAGGCCGTCAGCGACGACGACCAGACGAAGAACGGACATGGTTTCTCCCAACAAAAACTGACCATCGACATTGATGGCCAGCTTTATTCGTCCTTCCGATCCCCTATCACGAACGCCAAACGAAGCTGTACACCAATGTCAGCTTCGGGGTTGGCAAATTATTCGCGACGCGGAAGTTCATACAGGACCACTAAACCATACCCCGCCCGTGATTGTCAAACACTTGATAATTTTAACCATTTTTGATATTGTGCCTGCGCCACAACCCTGGCGGGATAGCTCAGTTGGTTAGAGCGAAGGACTCATAAGCCTTAGGTCGGCGGTTCGAATCCGCCTCCCGCTACCAGGCCGCGGTGGCGGAACGGTATACGCGAAGGTCTCAAACACCTTTGCCCGCAAGGGCTTGGGAGTTCAAATCTCCCCCGCGGCACCACGAAAACCGTCCTTTGGGACGGTTTTGGTGTTATAGTAACAGTATGTCAATCAAAAAATGGCTACGTGATCAAAAGACGCATTTTCTACTGCTCTCGGTGGCCGAGCGGCGACTGTTACTGTCATTCTTTCTCTTCGCCTTAGCCGCGCCAATGACCAACACCTACGTGAACACGTTTTTGTGGCGGGTTGACCATGACCCCAAAATCTTGATTCTTTATAATATTGCTTTTTACCTGTTGCTCGCTCCAGGATTTTATTTGAACGGCGTGTTGCTCCGTTACTCTGAAACACCGATTATGTATCTTATCGGCTGCGTGCTTCAAGGTCTTGTGCCACTTTCTGTGGTCATGATGGGCCAAGGTTCGACCGAACTCACGTTTGTGTTTGGATCGGTCTCGGGTCTTGCTGCCGGCTTCTTCTGGGCCAACCGCAATTACCTGGTGTCGAAGCTCACCAAGAGTGCACGGCGGTTTTATTTTATTAGCACCGATAACGCGCTCGGTACCCTCGCGGGTATTGCCGCCCCTGCGACCATTGGCTGGTTTTTAATTTTTGGTGAAGTAAAAAATCTGTACTCGATTGATACCGCTTACCACATTGCGGCGGTGGTGGGACTCATCATACTCTTCATTGCCGGCTTGGCCGTGGTCAAGGCGCCCTTGCCTGAATGCATTAACCCCATAAAACACCTTCTGCTTCGCCGTGCCGACGCTGCTTGGAACCGTCTGCGCGTCGTGGAGGTATTCAATGGACTCATCGATGGTGTTGAAAGCGTTGTGCCGGTGATTATGGTCCTGACCTTTTTGGGAACCGAAGAGACAATCGGAACCATCGATTCACTCTCTGCCGTTCTCGCCGCCATCCTCATCTATGTGCTTGGCCGACGGCTGGGACACCGTCATCACTTCATGCTCCTCTGTATTTGGGTTGTTGCCACCCTCATCGGTAGCGGAAGTTTTGCGATCTTCTATTCTGCGGCCGGGGTGCTCACTTATTATCTGATCAGTGCCCTCGTTAGTTTGATCCGCTTTGGCTCCCTCTCTTCTATCATGTATGAAACCGTGGATGATAGTGCCGGGAGCGGCATCGCCCACCGCTATGTGTACATCGTGGATCGAGAGTTTTTCTTAAACGCCGGACGCGTCACCAGTCTTCTCATTCTGTACGGTCTCTACACCCTAGCTCCAGAGCCGACACTGCGCTTTAGTCTGCTGGCGATTGTTGTCTTGGAGGCCATCCTGCTTGTGATCGTAAAGCCCCTTACAAAAAAGATGGCCCAAAGGCCAGTCGTCCTTGTTCCCCCATCTATCCCCGGAGGCATTCCTGAAGAAGAGGCTGCCGAAACCATGCGAGCGTAGATTACTCGTAGCGGAGCGCCTCGATCGGGTCGAGTCGGGCAGCGCGTTTGGCCGGGTAATAGCCGAAGATCACTCCAACCGCGCTTGAGACCACCACACTCAGCACAATCGCCTGGGGCGGAATCACCAAATTCCAACCATCTACAAATTGAGAAATCACGAGCGAGGCAAGAACAGAGCCACCTGTGCCGATAATAATTCCGAGGATGCCGCCAACCAACGTGAGCATCACGGCCTCGAGCAAAAACTGCTGGAGGACTTCTTTTTCTGTGGCCCCAATGGCTTTTCGAAGTCCAATTTCGCGGGTGCGTTCGGTCACGGACACCAGCATAATGTTCATGATCCCGATTCCACCAACCAGGAGCGAGATCGCAGCAATCGAAGCTAAAAGAAGAGTGAGAGCAAATCCTACCGCCCCAATCACCTCAACCGCGTCAGACTGTGAGGAGACCAGAAAGTCATCTTTAGCCAAGTCTTGTTCACTGTTATCAATCCTGTGACTGTCGCGCAAAATAGCGCGAGCATCTTCTTTAGCTGATTCGACATCAATCATTGCCCGGGCTGAAATATAATTCACGTAATCAACGCCGAGAAGCTCCCGTTGAGCTGTCGTCACTGGAATGTAAATTTGCTCGTCCAGGTTGGTAAAAAACCGACTCCCTTGCGGCTCAAGGACACCAATCACACGGGTCGCTAAGTTTTTAATCTTGATGCTTTCGCCGAGGGGATCCTGATCCCCAAACAGTTCTTTGGCGATATCGTAACCCAACACCGCCACCCGGCTATGTGAACGAACGTCGTCGGCATCGATAAATCGGCCACTCACCAAGTCGGCAGGAAAAATATTTAACTGATGCTCATCCACGCCCGACACTTGAGTAAATGAACTGTTTTCGGCGTAACTCACCGATGAACTGGTGATCAGCGTTGAGGAGACAAACGAAAACGGCCCGAGTCGCTCCAGTGCCTCGGCGTCGTCGAGCGTGATCGTTTGCTCCACAAACGGTGACGGTGGACCACCCTCGGTGTCTCCAGAACCAGCTTCGACGAAGATCAGGTCGGATCCCAAGTCGGCCACCTGGCCAAGCACGTAGCCTTGCGCGCCTTGCCCCAAGGACAACATCAAAATCACTGCCGCGATCCCAATCACAATGCCGAGAATGGTGAGCAGCGAGCGCGAGGTGTTACGGCGCAGGGACTCAGTTGAGGTTTGGAGCAGGTCACGAATATGCATACTTAGGCAGTAATCTTTCCATCACGAATACGAATAATGCGATCGCTAAAGGCGGCCGCTTCGGTTTCATGAGTGACCATGACAATCGTCCGACCCTTTTTCTTTGAAAGGTCGCGCAGAATTTCCAGCACTTGATTGCTAGAGACCGAATCCAAGTTGCCGGTCGGCTCGTCAGCAAAAATCACTGTCGGATTATTGACGAGCGCTCGGGCAATCGCCACCCGCTGCTTTTGTCCGCCAGAAAGTTGCGAGGGCAAATAGTCTTCTCGCTCGGTGAGCCCTACTTCGGCGAGAACTTCTTTGGCGCGACGTCGGCGACCATCAGGTGATTCTTTGGTATACAGAAGCGGGAGCATCACGTTTTCAAGTACGGTAAGACGCGGCAACAGATGAAAGGCTTGAAATACGAAACCAATTTTCTCGAGCCGGAGTTTAGCACGGGCATCAGGATCGAGTTGTCCAACGTCATGGCCGGAAAAAAGATACGCACCCGTATCCGCCCGATCCAGCAAACTCATAATATGCATGAGCGTCGACTTGCCTGAGCCCGATGGCCCCATGAGCGACACAAACTCCCCCGCCTGCACAGCCAAATCAACTCCATGCAGCACCGGGGTCTCAATGTCCCCATTAATATAGGTCTTGGTGACTCCTGTGAGTTCGAGGAGTGCAGCGCTCATATTATTGCTGGCGAATCGAGACAATAATTGTCTGCCCTTCGGTTAAGCCGTTCACGATTTCGGTCAGCCCCTCGTCGGCCCGTAAGCCGATGGACACGGTTTGTTCGATGTAAGTTTTATCTGATGGAACACGGACGAATTTCACTCCGTCTTTTTCAAGGACAGCACGTGAAGGTACGTAAAGCACTCCGGTGCGCTCGGAAGTTTTGACCGTGACCGTAGCTGACATCCCCGGCTTCACTTGCGACAGATCTTGGTCAGCAGTGATCATCACTTTGGCCGCGTAGAAGACGACTCCTTCAATGACTTTTTCGGCCAGGTCAATGGACGAGACACTTCCGGCAAAGACGAGGTCGTCGCCAAAGGCATCAAAAGTAATGTCAGCACTTTGACCCACGTGAATCTTGTTGACATCGGCCTCAGGAATGTCGAGGGCCACTTCGTAGTTCTGCCCGCTCGACAAAACAGTGATAACAGGGGCGCCCAGACTGGCTGATTCGCCGAGCTCAATGTCTACGGCGGTGACGGTCCCCGCGATCGGGGAGAGGATACGGGCGTTATTGAGGCGTGCGAGGGCAGCACTGGCGTCGGCCTGGGCTTGTGAGACAGCTGCGCGGTAGCTCGCCAAGTCAACGTCGCGCGGAGTGGCTAAGGCAGCAGCGAGATTGGCTTCCGCACGGGCCAGATCAGCTTGTCGAGAAACAACCGTCGCTTCGGCCGCGGTCACATCACGCTCACGAGCGGCTTCCGCTTCAACCAATGCTCGCTCGGCATCAGCCACGTCGTCGGTCACCGCCCGGTCGGCATCGGTCTTGGCCTGACGGGCTGACACCAGACTCGATCCAGCGCTGACCAACGAACTCGAAGCAGCGGAAATAGTGGCCTTAAAGGTATTCAATGTATCAAATGAAAGATCCGCCGAATTTCCCGAAGTAGCATCAAGGACCCGGCTGGTCAAAATCAACGTGGCATAAACATCTTGATAGCCCGCGTAAGCCAAATCTGCCACTGCCGAAATCGATGTGTCACTGTTCACATCCATGAGGACAACAGCATCTTCAGCCTCATCGCGACTCTCGGCCGCATCTTCGAAGGATGTTTGGGCCTGAGGCAATAATTGTGTGTCTTCGTTGGCGAGCTCATCACGAAACTCTTGGTTGTACAGCGAATTCTCAACACCTAAAATCGTATCCGCTTCGGAGAGAGCCTGACGCAACTCGGCCACCAAGGAACGAATGACTTCTACTTCGTTTTGTCGAGCAGCCACAACGTCATCGGCAACGCGGGTTTTGGTTTGAGCAATATTCGCTTCGACCGTGGCCACATTCGCGGCGCTCACAACATCAGTCGAAACTCTGGCAGATTCAGCGGCACGGAGTGCAGCTTCGGCAATCGCTACCGGGGCTTCTTCAGCTGCCCGGTCTTCACTTGAAAGTCCAGACTCTTGTAACTGCAATCGCGCCTTGGCTTCAGAAACCACGGCAATCGCGCGGGCATAGGCTGCAGCTAAATCATCGGCTTTGAGCGAAGCTAGCACTTGACCAACAACAACGGCCTGACCGACCTTCACTGGCAAACTAGCGACAACGCCCGAGGTGTTAAAAGCAAGACTAACCTCATCAATACTCTTAACCTCTCCGGTGACCTCAACCGTCTGCACCAAATCCCCCCGTTTGACCGTGTCCGTAGTGATCACTGGCTTTGGCGCTCCGCTCGCCATCACAAAAAAGCCGATCACAAAGACGGCTAAAACACCCAAAATAATGAAGATATTGCGACGACGCTTGCTCATACTTCGAATTCCCCCGAAAGACTAAGGAAGGTCAGTATAGGCGAGGCCAACCAAAAAATCAAGCGGTCCTAGAACAGATGAATCCCGGTCACGATTCCCTTGGTGACCCCGAGGACAATGAGTCCCGCGACCATCATTCCGGCGATTAAAGCCGGGGCAGCGTACTTAGGACGAATCCCAAATAGGACCGCGGCCACAGCCCCCGACCACACGCCCGAAAACGGGGTCGGAATCGCCACGTATAAAAATAAGGCGAGCGCGCCGTAGCGATCATAATGTTTTTGAAAGCGCCCGCGTACCCGGCCAAAATAATTCAACATGAACTTGTGAAACCGCGGCGACTTCCGTTCACACCAATTCACAAAAATGCGCAGACCAAACAGAAGCGGGACAACAGGCAAGGCGTTACCAATATAGCAATCCAAAAGCGCTCGCGGCGGATCCATGCCATACGTCTGCAGCGCGATCGGCAAGGTGACGGTGAGTTCGATGACTGGCATCGCCGCCATCCCAATAATGAGCAAGTCGAGCAGCATAGTTACCAAGTGAAGACGCGGTAGGTCCAAGCAGCCAACCCTTTCACTTCCTGCACTCGCGTCGCTTTGGTGTCCGAGCCGAGCAAGACAATAAAAATGTCACCGGCGTTTTCATGATGGACACCAACACCAATACAATATCCCGCTTCTGGCAAATAGCCAGTCTTTCCGCCAAGCATCTGGTACGGCGGCTCGTTGATAAAGCTCGTGAGAAGATCATCAGTGGTGGGGATGGTCACTTCCCGTCCGCTTTCTTGCAGAATTGTGACTTCTGGCAGAATGATTGTCGAGGCGATTTCTGATTCGCTTTGCACCGCTTCGAGCAGATGGACAATGTCGCGAGCTGTGGAGACATTGTCGGCCGAGAGACCGGTGGGATCGTGGAAGGTCGAAGCTTTCATGCCGAGCTCTTTAGCTTTTTCATTCATGCGGGCAACGAAGTCGGTTTCGGTGAGCCCTGAAAGACGCACGAGCGACATCGTTGCCGTGTTGTCTGAGCCGACCAGACTCGCATGAAGCAGATCACGAAGCGAGACAGGATCGTTGAGCCCAAGATAGATCCGTCCTCCTTCACGCATGTCTTCAGGAAGAATCGGAACGACCGTGTTCAAATTAGGATTGGTGTTCAAAAAGACCAGCGCAGTCATGAGTTTGCTGATGCTCCCAATCGGGCGGACCGCATCTGGCTCTTTGGCATACAAGGGGAGGCGCGACTCGCGATCAACCACCAGCACGCTCTGGGCGCTCGTGACCACTCCGGCGCTCGTAGCGTCGACACGCGTCGGTCCACGATTTTCTGAAGTCGGGAGATGGGCTTCGGTGTTCGCGAGCACGGCCGCGCTCGCCACGGCCGAACGGACAGATGCCGTTGGCAAATCTGCTGCCCGCTCAATCGCTCCCCCATCAACTGGCACCACTTGCACCAAACTCAGGGTCAGCAAGGTTTGAAACAACATCCGAAACATACTAATTCTCTAACGCTGGAGCGGTGGCTTCCTCCATTAATTTTGAAATGCGCTCATCTTTGGCAAAGCGCTCAAACTCAGGCAACTCAGACAGTTCATGAAGTCCCAGGTGACGGACAAAGTCACTGGTCACACGGAACACGGGCTGCAAACGCTCGCTGTCGTCTTCTTCTTGCACCAACCCGCGAATCAGTAAGTTGCGAATAATCAAACTGCAATTGACCCCACGGATTTGTTCGATTTCGGGCTTGGTAACCGGCCCGCGATAGCAAATAATCGACAACGTTTCGAGCTGCGGCCGAGTAAGCTCGCCCTGAAATTCGTCTTTGACCAGTCCCGCCAATAACTCCGCATGGGCAGGGCTAGAAACAAACTGCAACGCATCATCATGATCAACCAAATGAATCCCCGAAGTTTCTCGATTGTGCTCAGACTTGAGTTCGGTCACCGTCTTTTCAAGCTCGGCCGGGCTCACTTCCAAAATCTTCGCCAAATGACGCAGAGGCACGGGCTTTCCCGAGGCAAACAAAATGGATTCAAGTTTCGCTTTCAACATACTTAGTCAATGCGATGTAATTCAATTTCATCAAACGCGCCGTGCTGGACCGCTTTGATCAATCGCTGCTTCATGAGCTCTAAAAGAGCGAGAAAGCTCACCACCACATCCACCTTGGACGCCGCGCCCTTGGTGATGTCGCGGAAGGTCATCCGCGCCCGATCCAAAAGCACGCGATGAATTTGTTTGATGCGCTCTTCCACACTTGCCACGCGCTCGAGCGATGATTGTTGCAGGGCAAAGAACGGTTCGAGGCGTTTGCTCAAGTGCTGAAAGGCGCTGTAAAGCGATTCACCACTTACATTCGCGGCTGGGCGGAAGGCACTGGTTGCGGTTTGCCGAAAGGCCGACGGCGGCCGGCCATAGGCAATATGATTGGCTTTGATGAGTTCGTCGACATGCACCGTCGCATCAACGAACTCACGATACAACTTGAGCTGGGCTGCCAAGGCGTCCGCCTCTTCCTCTTCTTCAGGAGCAAGTGGCAAAATCGCCCGCGACTTGATGTAGATGAGTTTCGCCGCTACGACCAAAAAATCAGCTAGCTCAGACGACGGCACATCGTTGGCATTCACATACGCGGTGTAATCTTCGGTCACCTTAGCAAGCGACACGGTGGTTATATCCAAATCGTCCTTCTCGATGAGCTCGAGAAGCAGTTGCATTGGTCCGGCAAATTGATCCAGTTTAACGCTGAACATTTAGTCGATTTTAATGTGCACTTCTTTGAGCGATTTTTCAGGCAGTTGTGACGGTGCACCCATCATATGATCATAGGCGTGACCATCCTTCGGGAAGGCGATCACTTCGCGAATGTTAGGCTCACCGGCCATCAACATCACAATGCGATCAATCCCTGGCGCAAATCCGCCGTGCGGTGGCGCGCCAAATTCAAAGGCTTCAAGCATGTGACCAAAACGCTGTTGCTGTTCTTCTTCACTAATTTTCAGCAAGTCAAAAATACGCTTTTGCAAATCACGCTCGTGAATGCGAATGCTTCCAGACGACAACTCATAGCCATTCAACACCAAATCGTAAGCGTTTGCCCGGATCGACATCACGTCCTCCCCGGCCATGAACTTGGCTTTGTCTTCTTCTTTGATCGAACAGAACGGATGATGAGTAGCACCGATGTTCCCTTCGTCGTCTTTTTCAAACATGGGGAAGTCTAAAATCCAAGCAAAGGCGAGTTCGTTGGGATCGTTCTTATCTTTGCGCAAGTCTGGCTTGTCTGAGCCGTATTGTTCCTTACACTCGGCGTAGGTGAGACGAGGAAACGGCGCAGAAGAAATCTTTTTTTCTGGAAACATTGTCTGCACTAATTCGATGAACATGGCTTCAGTATACTGAAGCACGTCCTCTTGCTTCACAAACGACATTTCAAAATCGAGTTGGGTGAACTCAGGCTGACGATCACCGCGTTGATCTTCATCGCGGAAGCAGCGAGCGATTTGAAAGTAACGCTCAAAGCCAGCGACCATCGACAACTGTTTAAACTGCTGTGGTGATTGGGGCAGCACATAAAACTTGCCCTCGTGTAAACGCGAAGGGACGATGTATTCACGTGAACCTTCTGGCGTGCCCTTCATAAGAATTGGCGTCTCGATTTCTATAAAATGATTCTTGTGCATGTACTCACGGAAGAAGGTGATGATCTTGTCGCGCAAGCGAATGTTCTTCTGCATCCGTTCTGAGCGCAAATCAAGATAGCGATACTTCATGCGCAACTCCTCGTTGACCCCAATGGTGTCTTTATCAACTTCAAATGGTGGCGTCTTGGCAGGATTCAAAATCGTAATCTTCTTGACTCCCACTTCAACCGTCCCAGTCACCATATCGGCATTCACCTGCTTCGCTCCACGCGCGTTCACGATTCCCTCAACTTCCACTACATATTCTGATCCAAGCTGATCAACCGCCGCCGCGGTCGCTTCATCCAAATCGGGCTTGTAGCACACGAGCTGGACGGTCGCCGAACCATCACGCAAAATCAAAAACACCAGCTTCTCGCCAACACGACGAATATTATGAATCCATCCGTTCAACACGACTGTCTCCCCCACTTTGCTGATTGTCTCCTTATTCCAAGTGCGTACCATAGGTTATTCCTGATTTATAACTCCGATGTAATCTACCGTTAGCTTATCTGGATCGACCCAGCTATACCATCCACCAATACTCCGCGCAATGGACACAAGTGTGCTATCTGACAAATCATACAAAATAAGTTCTCCACTCCGATCCACCACAACGGTGTCACCAATCCACTCGAGCACGACCCCCGACATTTTCATGTCCGTATCCGACGGGCTCGCACCGACACTAACCACACGCACCACCCCATTTTCCCCAGTATACGCAAACTGGGCTCCATCAGGCGACAACTTTACCCCATCAAGTAACTCTCGGCTTTCTAAAATAACTTTTCCTTCCCCTGTCACCAGGTCAACAAGATGTATTTCTGAAGGTCCAGAAGGAGCATTGCCCCCAATATCGAGAGGTGCACCGTTTGCCGCTTGATGCACGGCGATCATCTGCTTTGTCCAGCCATTGATCATGACGTCGGGAAGATTTTGTTCTGTGGTGTAATTCATTTCTGATAATCCTTTACCAATCTCGTATTTCCAAAGACCGGTTGGACGACCATCACAGCCGCAGTTGTTTCTAATGTAAACGGTCCCATCTACGTCCATCGCAAATGGCTCAGGCGAACCCCATTCAATCCCCATCGTCGCGGACTCCAAAATTGTGTCCACAAGTGGTCCATCAGCAAGAGGCGCGGTCGCATACACCTGAAGTTCGACTCGGGCGGCACGATTATCCCAATTAAGGCGCCACTCAGCACGATAGCCTCCACCAGGTGAAAGCAGTACCTCTTTTAGCTCGGTGGTTTTTTCTTCGATGGCACCATCCTGGATGCTGAGCCAGCCGTCGCGTTCTCCCTTATAATTTTCTACCAGCAGCCGATTCCCCACAACTTCTCCCCGGGTCTGTGCTCCTCGTACGAGGTACGTGTATTCAGAGAGAACTGGGGACTTTTGAGGTTCTTCAAATGAGACACAATAAAAAGTCTTCTTCAGCGTGTCGTCAGAAACGTCAAATTTTGTCCCACGATCCGTCACAGTGGTGGTGCTATAAACAACATGGGCTCCGGGTTCGAGGCATTTAGATGCAGTTTGATCTTGATCTATGCCGAAAGCGCGGTTGAGCTCGGCATCAAGGTTTCCGTAGACGCTCGTATAGCAATAAACGAAGTACCCCCCAACAACCACAACGATGAGTGCGACCACCGCAAGGTACCCTTTGTAGCCTTTGCTCATATTAGGGATTCAGACGATTAATCGTGCGTGGGAATGGAATCGTTTCACGAATGTGATGAACACCACACAGCCAGCCCGTGATGCGCTCCAATCCATAACCAAATCCTGAGTGCGGCACCGAGCCGTACTTGCGCAAGTCGAGATACCACTTGAAGGGCTCAAGCGGCAAGCCTTGTTCCCGCATCCGGGCAACCAACCAATCGTAGTTGTCTTCACGCTGACTACCACCAATAATTTCGCCGTAGCCTTCTGGCGCCAATAAGTCTGCGTTCAGCACGCGGCTTGGATCAGCTGGATCGCGCTTCATATAAAACGCTTTGATCTCAATTGGATACTTCTCGACAAAGATCGGCTTGTCGTATTGTTTAGTGAGAAGTGTTTCATCGTCAGCGCCTAAGTCGTCGCGTTCGCCAATGTCGGATCCGAGCTCATGAAGTTTTGCTACCGCTTCCGCGTGAGTCATTCTCACGAACGGCGCTTGGATCTTTTCAAGTGCCGAAATATCGCGCTCCAAAATCGTGAGCTCGCGACGGTTCTTTTCGAGCACGCACTTTACAATGTGGCAGATCAACTCTTCCTGGATTCGCAGGTTGCCTTCATGTTCCACAAACGCATGCTCGGCATCCATCATCCAGAACTCGGTCAAGTGCCGACGCGTTTTTGATTTCTCTGCCCGGAATACAGGACCAAAATCAAACACTTTACCAAAACTCATAATAGCTGCTTCGATATACAGCTGACCCGACTGCGACAAGTACGCTTTGCCCAAATCAAAATAATCCATTTCAAACAACTCGGTTGTGCCTTCGCAAGAAGTCGGAGTCAAAATCGGGGCATCAATTTTAATATACCCGCTTTGGTTGAAGTACTCGTAGGTGGCGTTGATAATCGTGTTCCTCACCCGTTGAATAGCCCACTGCTTTTCTGAACGGAGCCAAAGATGGCGCTCGTCCAACAAAAAATCTGGACCATGTTCTTTTTTTCCAATAGGAAAATCATCGGTTGGGATTTGAATTGCCTCAAAAGAGACGCCCTGGATTTCAAAACCTGACGCTGATCGCGGTTCGGCTTTGACTACACCTCGGACAATTACCGAAGACTCAATTCTGATGGTCTGAAGCGCTTCCCACTGCTCGGGGGAAAGCTCGGCAGCAGAATAAACCACCTGCACCCGCCCAGATCCGTCGCGCAGCTGCAAAAAGAAAATCTTTCCGCTCGAACGGAAATTGTAAGCCCAGCCTTTAAGTTCGACTTCTTGGCCAACCTTGGCCCCAATCTGGTCGATCATCGTATAGTCCATAACGCAGCTTATTTTAGCTTTTTTTAGTAATCGACGCAACAGGATCTGGCTGGCCCGGAGGGACTCGAACCCCCAACATTCGCCGTAACAGGGCGACGTTCTGCCAATTGAACTACAGGCCAAAAATCAAAACGACCAGCGGTGCTGGCGTTTTCTTTGCATCTGATGGTCGATCAACAACTATGCCAAGAAAGCCAGCGTGGGCTGGTTATTATTATTGGCGTTATTGGTGCATCGAGAAATCATAGCGATCCAAGCCTACCGCATACAGCTGGAACGCGTCAATAGTTTGGTATACTCCAGACAAGGTATGAAACTATTTTTTCTAACTCTCGCTGCGGCATTTACTTTCGCGAGCAGCGCCGTGCCAGTCTCGGCATCAATTGCCACCGACACTGCCGGGATGATTCTTCTTAGCGTCGAGGAACACGGCGAGGGGTGGTATGTCGACCCCGTGACCACTTCGCGGTGCTTTTTGAATCGTGCCGAAGACGCCTACGCGATTATGCGCGCTTTTGGTCTTGGGATCACCGACGCCAACTTGGCAAAAATTCCTGTAGGAGGAACAAACGCGACAGGCGATCCTGTATTACAAAAACAACTTTCCGGTCGAATCCTCTTGCAGGTCGAACAACATGGCGAGGCGTGGTACGTGTATCCAAAAAATCTGCATCGGTATTATCTTGGCCGGGCTGAAGATGCCTATGCGATTATGTCAGAACTTGGACTCGGCATTACTGTCGCTAACCTCGCCACCATTCCTGAAGGTGATTGTCCGACAACTGGGTTCACTACTGATCTGCCAGGCGTGACCGTTGAAGCTCGTACGATTGATGTCGACAGTGGCACCTTTACCATCGACGTAGTTGAAATCGAAATGGATGCGTACGAGATGGTCACAGCCACTGGCAACATCAAAGATTGTGAAAACGACTGCCTGACCCGCACGGTTGAGGAATTTGTCATTGAGAACGCTGGCCAAATCGGCATCAATGGCAGCTACTTCTGCCCTGATGATTACCGCGACTGCGCTCTCAAAACCAATTCATTCCTCTCCCCTGTCTACAATAGAGCAGCGCGGCGACTTATCAACGAAGACGGCCTTATCTTCCACGAAGGCCCAATGATTTCCTACACCGACGACGGCACGTACAGCTATTATCACCGTGCTGACGACTTCGGCACATCGCTCAGCAACTTTTTGACGTCAACGAGAGCTGCCTTGCTCGGCGCCATTGCCAACTACCCTGGCCTGGTTGAAAACGGAAGAAGTATTGTAAAAAAAGAGCCGACCTTTTCGCCAGACATGGCTGTGCCGGCAGTCAGAGTCGGGATCGGATTTACCAATGACACGATTCTCCTCGTGGTCGCCAAAGACGCCTCGGTTTATGATCTGGCTTCCATCTTTGTGAGCCTCGACGCTGACGATGCGTTGAATCTCGACGGGGGTTCGAGCACATCAATCTATATCGACGGCGAGTATGTAAAAGGCCCTGGTCGTGATGTCCCGAACGCAATCATTTTTCGCCGTAAAGAATAGCTAGACGATGACGGCACTACGAATCGATGCCGCTGGGATGACTGGAAAATGGGCGATCACTAATGACTCAACTAAATCGTGAAATTCAGGCACGAGCGGGCCAGGGAGCCGAAGATGCAAGAGGTTGACAAAATGTTCACTCATAGCATAGCGGACCAGCTTCAAGGTATTGTCTTGAATGTTGCGCGCCGCAAACCATTGCTCTGGTTCACGCACAGTGCATGAACGACAGACCACGCCACCCTTCAACCCGTGCCACAAGTAGGCCATGGGCGCAATTGATTTTTGACAACCGACGCAACGAATCAACTCTGGTCTGTAGCCGAGCATGGCGAGCAGCTTCAACGTAAAGCTGGCGGATAAAAAAGCTGAACGATCAGAAGTAAACGTCGGGGCATCGCGTAAAAAAAGGAGCCAACTACGCAACTCGTCGAACAACACACCATCATGATGCTGCGGCCGGGTGCCGATGTCGATCAGGTTAAGCGTCTGTAAGGCGAGCAACATCTTTTCTGAGTCGTTGCGAATCGAAGAATAACTTTCTAGCCGCTCAACCCCAGCCACGATATCGCCATAACGCCCACGCACGACCATCAGATCGCACAAAGCAAACGGCTCCAAGTGGCTCGACAACTTCGACGAAATCTTCCGCGATCCACGCGCGCGCAGTTCGAGCTTGCCATGCTCTTCGGTCATCACCGAATAAAAACGATCAGCTTCTAGGTGATCGCGCATGCCAAGGACAATAGCGTTAGTGCGAAAAGTGTACGACATTTATTTATTCAAGAAGCCTTGCAAAATCATCGCTGCCGCAATGGCATCCTCTTCAATCTTACTCTTGGACTCTTTAATGACCCGCAAACTCTCGGCAGTAGTGTAACTTTCATCTTCTTCAAACACTGGCACTGTGATTTGCAACTTCAAGCGACCAATGAAATTGCGCACAATCTCGAGTTGCTCTGGCCCGTGGTGCCCGCCTTGCGAAAGCGGCACCCCAACCACAATACCGTCGATGTCCTCGGAATGCACCCGCTCGCCAAGCCGACGAATGGTGAGCTCACCCTCGTTTGGAATAACTTCCAGTGGGGCAGCAACGCCAATTTCGTCGTCGCCGATCGCAAGACCAATCTTCCGATTGCCGTAGTCAATGCCAAGTAAACGCATAGCTTAGAAACCAACGTTGGGCGCTAAAGTCAAAATTTCGACGCCAGCTTCAGTGACGGCAATCGTCAATTCAAAGTGCGCCGCCCAGGACCGATCTACGGTGCGAATCGTCCAGCCGTCTTCGGCAGTTTCGACGTGATAGTCGCCGCCAAGGGTAACCATCGGCTCAATCGCCAAGCACATGCGGTCAACAATCCGCGCCTCAGGAAAATCTTTGCTCACAAAGTTGGGCACATGGGGATCCTCGTGAACTTTGTGGCCAACCCCGTGGCCGACTAACGATCGCACGATGCCAAATTTGTACGTTTTGATGTACTCCTCAATGGCGGCAGAGATGTCGTGAATATAGCCATCGACTTTGGCCGCCTCGATACCGGCCATCATCGATGCTCGCGTGACTTGCAGCAACGTCTTGTGCTCTTTCGGCAATCCCTCATAACCACCAACCGGAACCGTCACCGCCATGTCCGTGCACAAACCTTTGTACCAACAGCCAATGTCGAGTCCAACTAAATCACAGTTCTTCAAAATGACATCGCGAGCACCAGAGCCGTGCACGACTTCATCGTTCACGGAAATACACATCGTCGACGGAAACCCTTCATCGCTCGAACGCGACTTGTAACCCAAAAACGACGGCTCGCCGCCGCCGGCACGAATCGCTTCGGTGGCAATACGATCAAGGTCGCGAATGTTGACCCCTTGCTTTACCGCATCAATCGCTTTTTGAAGCGCGCTCGAAAGCAAGTGCCCCCCTTCGCGCATCGCCGCAATTTCGTCCAATGTTTTCTGATTAGCCATAGTTACGCGCCTACTGCTTGTTTAATTCTATCTTCAACTTCCTCCATTGTCCCGCGTCCATCAATTCGATGCAACACACCCATCGCCTGGAAGGCGTCGGCGAGCGGAGCGGTGTCGCGGCGGTAAATGCCAAGGCGCTGTCGGAGCGCATCCGGAGTTTCATCTTCGCGCTGCACTAATGGACCGCCACAGGCGTCGCAAATCCCTTCCACTTTTGACGGACGATACTGCATATGAAAAACAGTCCCACAATTTTTGCATGTTCGACGACCAGACAAGCGCTCAACCACTTCGTCATCAGGTAGCTCAAGGAGAATCGCGTGCGTCGGCGTATCCAACGTCTTGAATACATCGAACTGAATAGGATTGCGTGGATAACCATCAATAATATATCCATCCACAGCATCAGGTTTCTGAAGACGAGCGCGAAGAGCTTGCAGCGCATCTTCGTCAGAAGCGAGCTTGCCGGTTGCCATAATCGCCTGAATCTTTTTGCCCAGCTCCGTTTGCTGAGCAACTTCATCACGCAGCAACTGACCCATCGACATTGCTGGAATCCCGAGGCGCCTGGACAGTCGCTCTGCCTGCGTGCCCTTTCCTGCCCCCTGTGGCCCAAAAATCAAAATCTTGTACATAGTGTGGAGGCAGTATAACACGTCATTTAGAATTGAGAACCGTCTTAAAACAGTGATCCGCCCGGGTGTTGTCCGGGCGGTATCGAGAAGTCGATGGAGTCGTTTAGGAGAGCTCGCGGCTGTGAGCTAGCGCCTCGCCCAGCGATCGAAGATGATCGGCTGGGTGACGGTCACTGAGCCGTTGTCCTGGGGCCGGTCGAAGTGCATCCCCCGGACCACCGTCAGCATGCAGGCCTGCATGGTGGTGTCAGCGATCTCGGAAGACTTGACCGCCGCCTCCCCGACCGTTCCGTCGGGCTGGATGACGTAGCGGAAGGTGACGGTTCCCCGGAGCATCGCTTGGACCCGCTGGAGGGCCTCGCTGTAGCAGTCATCGAGGGCGTGCCCGTTGTCCTCGGTCCAGAAACCGGCAGTGATCTGCACATGGCTCAGGATGCCCTCCCCCTTGGCCACCCGATCGGCGCGCTGCGCGGCGTCGTCCTCCATGACGGCCATGAGGTCATCGAGCGCGGGCGCGGTCGGGGCCGGGGTGAGATCACGGACATCGATCGTGAGATCGTGATCGTAGGCGAGGGTGACGGTGTCGCCGACGTGGATGACCGCGTCGTTCACCGTGACCTCGAGGTGCGCCGGAGCCGAGGGCTTCGGCGGCGCGATCGGAGTGTAGGTGAGGCTGCCGCTCGAGATCGTGATCGCGACCTGGCCGTCCTCGGGACAGAGGCATTCAGGGAGCAGACGCCGGTCCGTTCCCATACACAGCGCCTCGTCGCTGAGGCTCTCCGGAACGGAGGCGTCGCGGATGATCTCGCAGGGGTACTTTAGCTGGCTGGCGTACTCCGAGATCTCCGGCACCCAGACGAGCGTGTAGCTACCGAGGTCGGCCGGTGTGACCACCCGACGACCTTCGTCCTCGAGTTCGATCGCCACCGCATCCTCCCGCTCGAGCTCGAACTGGCCACCCCAGTTGTTGTCGGTGACCCACGCCGTGTGGGTGACCTCGACCATCGGGAGCGACCGGACGATGAGCGTCGCGGTCCCGCCATCCGTGAAGCGCAGGCGCTGCTCGGCGTTCAGGACTTCGTAATCCCGGCCAACTCCCTCGAGGAGAGCGGGGACGGTGACACGGTGAGACCCACGCACGGCCCAGAGCTTCAGCCACGTGAGCCCCCCGTCGGTCGGCAAGATGAGCTCTACTTCGGCCGATGCGTAGCGCTGGTCCCGCGAGACCATCTCCCCGTCGACCTGCAGCCGGAGCAGCTTCGGCGGTGCACAGAAGTTCACCTGCCGATCCACTCCGGCCGGATCGCGGCCCGAGGCGTAGTAGCCGCAACCGGTACTCCTGCTGCCCGCCTCGTCCCAGCCGATGTTCACGGGCGCCCCGTTCTCGTCGACGATCGAGACGAGTAGGGCGACCCGCTGGTCCGGCTTCGGCTCGATGGGCTCGTAGGCGTAACGGTTGGCGCAGGAGGCGAGGAGCAGCAGGGCGATCAGGGTCATGGGGTTCTCTCCAGTTGTTCAGGGGCACCGCTTACATAAGCGGTCGGTTACATTATACGAAAAACGGCAGGCCGTCAATGGCCCGCCGCCTACTCATTCAAACCTCAAAACCCTACGCCCCATCGTACTCATGCATGGCCATTTGAGCCTCAATCTGCTTCACAATATCGATAACCACCGATACGACGATGATCAGTGAGGCGCCACCGACGACCAATGTCGTCGTACCGGTAAGCTGCTGGGCAACGACTGGCATGACCGCAATTATAGCCAAGAAGCTGGCACCGAGGAACAGCAAACGGTTTAATACCCATTGCAAGTACGTCGCGGTCGAGGTTCCTGGACGGATGCCCGGAATAAACCCACCTTGCTTTTGCAAATTCTCAGCAATACGATCAGGGTGAAACACCACCGACGCATAGAAGAAGGTAAAGGCAAAGACGAGCACAAAGTAGGCAATCCCGTAAATCAGTTGATTCTGGAAAAGGGCAATGATGGTGTTGGCACCGTTCGCAATCCACGCGGTCTTCGCATGAATCAAGAATTGAGCCAACGTGGTTGGGAACAAAATAATCGAAATGGCAAAAATAATCGGAATCATTCCACCAATATTGATTTTGAGCGGCAAGCTTGAGTTGACCCCACCAAGCGAACGTGTCCCCTGACGCATGCGCGCATACTGAATCGGAATATTGCGCTGACTTTCGTTCACATACACGACCCCCACCACACACACAATCATCACCGCGACGAACAAAATGGCGTCAAACAATTGACTGCGGTCAAAGGTGGCTATCGCTTGCTGAGCTGTGGTTGGAAGCCCGGCAATAATCCCGGCGAAAATCAACATCGAAATACCATTCCCAATGTGACGTTCACTAATCAGTTCACCAAGCCACATTAAGAACACCGTTCCAGTGGTCATGACTGTAAGAGCGAGCAGCTTGGTCCACGGGTCATTGGCGATCAAGAGTCCATTGGTTTGCTGACTCAAAATCGACAAAATGCCGTAGCCTTGCAAGAAGGCCAGTGGCACCGTAGCGATGCGAGTCCATTGATTGATCTTCTGGCGACCGCGCTCTTCCTTTTGCATCTCTTCCATCGACGGGATGATCATGGCAAGCAGCTGGAAGATGATCGAAGAAGTAATGTACGGACCGACGCCCAAGGCCACAATCGAAAAATTCTCAAGCGTACCACCAGAGAACAGATTCAGGAGACCCAAGACTTGGTTAGATTGGAAAAATTGGCTAAGGCTCGAAGCATCGGTGCCAGGAACGGGGATGTGAGCAACAAAACGGAAGAGTACCAAAATCCCAAGCACCATCAAAATGCTGTTGCGCAACTCCTTCACCTTAAGAAAACGAAGGAACCCTGCCATAGTAAACGTTTAGACGATCTTTCCGCCAGCGGCTTCGATCTTTTGTTTAGCTCCTTCTGAGACGCTGCAACCTTTCACGGTAAGAGCTTTAGTGAGTTCGCCGCTCCCAAGAATCTTAACATGCTTGGCACTTTGTCTCACCACGCCGGCTGCTTTCATCTCTGCGATGGTCACTTCGGTCTTGCCATCAAAATGAGCGGCAAGGGCAGCCAAGT
>ERZ1292633.2193-Hain-H41-02um-R1-2193-length-20210-cov-6_pt1 | contig 20210 bp, 13 predicted proteins | sample MGYA00564406_ERZ1292633 | MGnify/ENA primary metagenome ERZ1292633 (study PRJEB36523, sample SAMEA6512639) | groundwater metagenome | collected 2019-01-08 | study: AquaDiva: Metagenomics assemblies of 32 groundwater samples
CGGCTTGATCGCGGCGGTCCTGTTAATACTTAGCGTTCCCGTCGCGGATCTCGAAGGCGAGCGGAAACTATTCGTCGACGCGTCAAGCACGGGCGGCATCGTTCGCATGTTGCTGCTGCCATTGGTAAACAGTGGCGGCGTCGGGCGCCAACTCGAGTCCAGTAAAAACGCCACGCTGGACCTCGAGGCGCAAGCCATTGCGTTAGGGTGTGATATGTTGTGGTCATCGTGTAGCGATGATCCCAACCCAACGACGACCACGTCGACGATGGGTAACAATAGTCAGCAGCAGCGACCGCTGTTTCGCTGCAACGCTGCGTCATCCTCCGCCACCCAGCCGGGCCGTTCGCACCCAGCCTGCCAAGACGCCGCGGCGGTCACCGCGCTCACGGCGCAGCTGACGCTGCGATCGGACGCCGGCGTGCAATGTGTGAGCAGCAGCGGCGCGCCTGCCGCTTGTTCGCTGGTGGACTGCGCCGTGTGGTGCAACGACACCGCCGCGCGGCAGACCGCCGCCGCGTTGGCGATGCAGTCGCGCTTCGTGACCGCAATTTCAAAGGCGTTGCACGAGAAAATCGTCCCCTACTGGTCCCTCGAGGCCATCCTCAGAGTGATCTTGACGCAAGCGACGGTTTTAGATTCGCTGAGTACCGCCTTGACGACGCTCGCGAGCGGGATGACGGGACTCAGCTGGGTGCTGATGATCGCGGTGTGGTTGATGTTTCGGGGACAGAAGCGCTTCTTTGCCATCTCCAAGGAGCATCTGTTGGATGCGGAACCGGTGCACATCGATCAAGTCGCCATCCCCGTTATCGAGGACTCCAAGGCCGACTGAGTGAGAGAGACGAACCAGGTCGAAAGCCGCCGCGGAGCTAAAGGCGCAGGGCAAGTGCTGAAAAGTGGCCACAATCACCCCTTTTTTTATTCCTTTGCCAGTATCTCCCTCTTTTTTCTAGTTTTTCCCAACATTTGGCATATGGTGGATATGTACCGCAATCGACGAGGAACGAAAGGTTTTCTCAATCGATCAATTTTTAAGATATTTAAGAAAACGTCCTCGGGGGTCACACCACGTTAGGAAACAAGGGACAAGGCACAGATTTGCTTCTGGGATTACAGTATTTCATATTATTATTATTATTATTATTTTTTTTGCTTTTCATTCCGTCAACGGCGGTGAACATGACATCTGGCCCCCCGCCGCCGCTGGCAAGCTACACCTGCACGGTGTGCCTCGACACCGCCACGCAGCCCGTCGTCACCAAGTGCGGGCACCTATTCTGTTGGCCGTGTTTGCACCAGTGGGCGTCCTCACAGGAGCGGGAAACCGGAGGTCGGCTGATACCCTGTCCCGTGTGCAAAGGCGGCCTCGACGTCCACCGAAGCGGAGATGTGATTCCCATCTGCGGCGTGACGAGCAGCAGCACCTCAGCGACCGCCGCACCCGCAACGACTGGTGAGCGCCGTCGCGCCCCAGCCGCCACCACCGACGCCGAGCCATCCCCAGCAGCCTCAACCGGCTCGTCCTCTTCCGCGCGGCGACCGGCGATGGGCGATACGGCGCCGCCTCCACAACCGATTCGCGCCGCGGCTCCGGCGCCGCCGCCCCCTCGGCCCGAAAGGGCCCACGAGCCGCACCCGCCACCGCCGCAAGGGGGCGGGTGGTACGGCGGCGGCGGCGGCTTTTTCATGATGGGAGGATTCGGCGGTCTGCCATTGTTCTTCAACATTCCCATTGGCCAAGGCGCCGCAGCAGGGGCCAGGCCATGGACCGCCATTTTACCATTATTGGCCGTCCTTTTTATTTTGAACGGGGCATCCAATATGGACTGGTGGCTGTCCGCGCTGTGGAGTAGCAGCGGCGACCCTTTTCCGTCGGGAAGTCGAGGAGGAGGAGCGGGAGCAACAGGCTCCTGGTGGTACGCGTTTGTGTCCATAATACCGCAGCTCTGCATGGTACTCGCGGGTGCACTGTTCATTCTGCATGTGACGGGTACGCCATTGGAACCGATGTCTTGGGGTCGTCGATTGTACTTCCGCCTTCGCGAATACTGGAATCACTACGGCATGGGGAGCGCCACCAACATTGCCTTGACGGCCGCCACGGTCGCCGCGTTTGTGGGAGGTCTCGCGTTTGCCTTTACATCGTTGGGAAGCCGTCGCGCGGCGGCCACGAGCGTCAAGGCAAGTTCGTCGTCGTCGTCGTCGATCTCAGCCGCTGCCGCCACCGGTGAGGGATGGTTATCGTCGCTAGGACTGTGGCGTCCTGACATCCTTGTCCTGATCGGGGCCGCGGTCGTTGTCGTTGCCGCCGTGGTTCTAGGTGCCTTCTTGGCCCGCCGAGCAGATGTCCAACATATTGGACGGAGCTTGTGGCAACGTGTGATGCGCGGCGCGCAGAACATCTTTTTTCGTCGCGGCGGCGCCACGATGAGAGCCAACGAGGCCGGGGCGGCTGAACCGCCGCAACCACTTTCGCTGTGGCAGCAAATCCAACAGGCTGTGTTTGCGTGGCCGCCGTCGCCGCTCGTGCTTCTTATCGGAACGCTCTACTTTGCGTTGATGATCGCATTTTTTGTTCTGGTTCAGGACGTGCTCTGGGTGGGTGATGCCGCTCCGCCGCGTCTCAGCAGCCACCACCGAACCGCAGCCACGCGGCGGACCGATGGGCATGACGACGCTGCCGACGACGGAGTTCATCGTGCGCGGCAGCGTGCGTCCGGGCGGCGCCTCAGGTAACCATTTTGTCAGTCTTTCGCAAAACGGGAGTGGACGATGGGGCCCCAATCCAGTACGACTTACAAATGTCACTCCCACGTGGCGTCGCAACTGCTCTTGTCAGTCGTGTATTTGCGGCTCTTTCCTATCTCCTTTGCTTTCGCGATTTTTTATTTATTTTTATCGCCCACAACATTCTGGTTGCAGCCTCTTGTCTTCCGCTCTGTTTGCTGTTTATTTTTGCGCGCGCGGCGTTGCAACTCGCTTTCGCACGATTGGGTTTTCTTCTTTTCTTATCTCGTTGTAGGGACGAAGCGTTTGTTAGGCAGGTGCAAAGGAATCAGACCTGGTGTGTGCTTTATCGACGTTTCGCGCGCAGTAGGTTTTTTTTTGTCGTCGCACGCCCCCTGACAACATGGCGGATGCCGCGGCCGGAAAGCTTGAAGGCCAGTTGGTCCTGATCGACACCTTCCAACAGCGACTGTACGACCTGGAAGCGCAGCTCGCGGCGTACCAACCCCACGCCGACTCGCCGAGTCTCTCGTCTGCATTAGTGTCCCACCGGACCGCGAACGAGCGGAACCCGAAGAATATTGCGGCCGAAGACGCTCTTGACACGATCGTCCGCCTGGAAAATGCGCTCAAATTGGAGCAGCACAACAACATGACCCGTGCTAAAGAAGTGGGTAACTTGAGGGCCCAGCTCACTCACCGCCGGCGCGCGCTCGACGAGATTTCCCAGCGCGTGGACGAGCTGATGGCGAAAACAGGATGGGATGGCCAAACGAATCACGCGCAGGACGAGCTCGATACATACCGACACCGGATCGACGAGATGGTCGGCCTGATCGCCACGCTCACGGACGAACACAAGGCAGCCAATCTTCTCAATAAGAAGAAGGAAGGACTCGTTCTGACGCTGCAAGCGGAGCTGGACAACAAGGAGGCCATTCACGAACAGATGCTGTTGCGTCACAACGACGTCCGGGTTAAGGACCGCGAGAGCCACGAGGTGGAGGCGAAGATCAAGCAGCTCAAGACCGAAGATAGCCGAATCGACAAGGCGATGTCCGATGAGCAGGGATCGCGCGACCCCTACGCGCTGGAAGCCGTGCAGTACGACAATCAATCGCTCACGGCGGAAATTCGCGACCTGCGGCAGCGGCGCTCGGACCAAGAGAAGCTGCTCAACGAACAGCGAGAGCGCACCGCGTTGCTCACCAAGCGTATCGAGGTTGTCCATTCCGCGATGCGAGATCTCAGGCTGGAAGCACTGTTGCCGTCCGGCAGCGCCAAAACGGCGGGCGCGATGGTCGCCGGTGGGGGCGCCGATGACGCTGCCGGCGATGCCTTCGTGCCCGTCGCGGTGTACGAGCTGCTTCACCGCGACGTCGGCGCCCTTCGTGACACATTGGGCCGCAAGGACATTCTCTATGTTGAGAAGCGCGCCGTCTCCACCGCACTTGCTAGCCGGTTGGATGACTTGAAGCGCGCGCTGGACCTCGTGGTGCAGCAACAGATGTCCATCATGCAACAGAAAGAGGCGGACATGCAGTGGCTGGACCAGCAGCTGAAGGAGCAGCATGCGGACTACCGCCACCAAATGGACGTCATCGTATCGGAGAATTTAGTGCTCAAGAAAAAGCTGCAGCACCCGGCTCCGACGCCCGCGGTGGTGGTCAAGAAGTAGCGTTTTCCCCCCAGTAGCCGGGTTTTTTTTGTTAGACTTTCTTTGGGTGTTTTGTGGGCAGGCAGGCAGGGGTTTCTCTGTGTTCCGTCCGTGGAACCGCTTGGACGCAACTAGCGCGACATCTCTTGTCGTCGGTTGCGGACTCAGGTTCTTTGTGTCAGGAAGGGAAAGGGCAACGAAGAAGAACATACCCGCACACACGGCCCAAAAAAAGGGGACCATTTCCCGCGTTTTCCCCCGCTTCGGTTATTTTTCAATTTACACAAAACCATCACCAGAAAAAAATAACGTCGTGGGCGGTGCGAGAAAGAAGAACAGGGAGGTGCTTGATGTGCTTCCCTTCGGCCGCTTTTTCATCGCAACGAGGTCATTCCACCGGTCCCCACGTGATCCGGTATGGGGTACGTGCTGGCGACGGGGTTTTTGTTGTTGAGTATCTCTTCACTCCGACGCTTTCTCTCTCCCTCACAGCATACCACGCGTGCACACCCCCATTCTCTCCGGATTTGTGCAGGAGGCAGAGCAAGCGACGCCGGCAACATGATGCTAATGCACTGTGCACGCGCCCAGCTGCTTCGACGTCGGTTGAATAGTGTGCTACTGGAACGCCGGAGCATCGTGGTGGTGACCGGATGTCGCTCCGGGGTACGGTGCAGTGCAACGGGGCCACCCCCGAACGTCGACGCAGCCACATTGGTTCGCACAGTACCACCGGCTGCAGGTGGTGCGGCTGCGCCTTCGCCTCCTCCTGGAGTGCCGCCCGCGTTACTGAAGTTGCATGGAGTTATGCGCGCGAGACCCGACGCGGCTCGCATGTATCAACAGCTTATCCAGGCCCTCTCGGACGCCGATGCGGAGGCATCCGAGCGCTTGGCCAGGCAACTTGCCGTCGCGATGCGCGCAACCGCCAGTGATGGTCAACCGTCAGAAAAAACGGCGCCACCGCACGTATTATCCGACAAGAAGCCGCGCGTCGAAGCCGCTCCAAGGCAGTCCGACCCTCCACAGACTGCAGCGAAGGTCACGCCTGAAAATATGCCAGCCACAGATGGCTCGTCGTCATCGTCGACGCCGCACCCCACCCCGTCGATCGTCGCGGTGGCTCGCGTTACGGACATCGTGTTTATGACGTCGGGTGTCGAAGAAGGAGCCGCGGAGGCGAAGAGTAATGCTATGAATCCGCCTCCTCCTCGTCGTGGCGACTCCACGGTTGCTTCGTCGTCATCATCGCCATCGCCGCCGGGGGAGGAACAGCTGGGCGACATGGTGCTACAAAACGTCATGGACGTGTTTTTTCAAGACGCCGCTTTTCTCAGCGCATGGCGCCGTTTGAAAAAAGGCTTGGTGATGTTGTTTGAGGAAGTCTTGATCGACTTCGTCGAAAAATTGAGCGCGAAGTGGGAATTAGCCGCCGCCCCACAGTCGCTGTCGGAAGTGACGAACGGTCGGGATACCGTCGTCGTGGACATGCCATCGCTGCCTCCGGCGATGGGCGCTATGTTATCTTCACCGTCGCCCCGTCGTGGTCGTCGTGTAGTGGATGTCGCGGTGAATTTCACCCCTCCACGGCTTCGCGGCCGCCGTCGGTCTTCTTCTTCTTCTGAACCACCAGTCGATGACAGCGGCGGCGTGGCGTGGCTGTCCGCCACCGTCGCGCAGCTGAGGGCGATGCGGACGCATGACGCTGCCGTCACAAACATAAAGGATGATGCCGATGGGGGCTACTCGCCGCGCAGTCTCACGAAGCGAGCGCAACGGGTCAGCGACGCCGCGTTGTCGCTCTCGGCGAGGGACGTACACGGTCGTCACGGCGACGTTGCCACCGCGCACAAGAACGTACCAGGCGGCGGTCGTCGGACGACTTCACCGCACTCCCTATACGACTTGTTTTTCGGTGTCGGCTGGCTGCTTGCCCCGTCCACAACGCCGCTCATCACCCTTCGTTCTTCGCCGCCGCTTTCCTCGCGACATCTTGACGATGATGATGATGAGGCGAATGCTGCCGCCGGTGACGAGGTTGCTGATGATCCGGATGATCAAGTGCGACGTGACGTGCAACGGCGGCTGCAAATGTTGCATGCAACGCTCGGTGCCACGACGTCAACGACGACCGAGGCGTCAACCTCCTCGTCAAAGCTGATGCGCCGCGAGGTCTGCCGCGACGCGGTCGTTCATCTGGCGCCGCAGCGCGTCGGGGTAGGCGTTAGCGAGGGTGATCCTATGGCCTGGCTGCCCTTGTTGCCGTTCGATGACGACGATGCGAGGAGCAGTGCAGAAAGCGGCAGCGGAGGCTTCCTCGGTGTCACGGCGTCGCGACGCGTGACTAAGGCTCAATGGGATGTTCTGACGACAGCGCACGATGAGCTTGCGAAGGCGTTGCTCCAACGGCTCGTGCAAGAGCAGGGGAGGGAGCGTGAACTGTTCCCGGCAGCGAACGAGGGACAAGACGACGGCGACGGCGACCCCACGACCGTGGCGTTCAGCGTCGCGCTACAATACCCATTGCTGTTGTCGCTGCTCCCGTTTCCTTTTGTAATCCGCTTCTCCGTGGATGCGATGGAGAGACCGAACAGCGAGGTCGCGCCAACTGCCGTGATTCAGTAAAGGAGAAACCATAATCATTGTTTTTTTGGTGTTATTTTTGTCTCAAAAATGGTAATGATTTTCCACACTCAATTTGTTGAAAAAAAATTGTTGTTTTATTTTCCCATTCGATCATCCATCGTCGATGGATGACTTGATTCTATGCTACCGGTGCGAATGCCACCGTCGGAGAAGCAAATACGAGGAGCCCTCTCGCGCACACTCCGGCAGGGGTGAGGCACCAAATTCGAGGGCCAGGAAGAGAACTCGAAGCCAACCGCGGGGGTGCCGGGTGTGGTGAGTCTCTCTCCTAGAATTGTTCTGGGAAGCCGTTGACCAACTTCCCGGCACAATTCAGGGAGAGAGACTCACCACACACCCGGCACATTGGTGACCCAATCGGATCGCTTGGCTATCACGCAAGAGAAAGATGGGAACACTTCCCGCCTCTCTCCCCGTGCTACCTGCCGTTTACGTACCTTCTCCGGGCCGACCCAGCCACTACGTCGCATGCATGCCCTCGGTCGCACTGGAGTCGAGCGGTGAACAAGTGAGCATCACGGACGAGCATGTTGAGCCTACTTACACCCAGGTCTAGCCACGACTGTCCCGTGAACGCTCCTTTGATCCGGAGGGCGTCAATCAGAGAGCAACGGAACGCATCTCCCGTACCGACGCGGACCGGCCACGAGTCTCACCATTCTTACAGCCCCCAGCAGCAGTGAGCAGACGGATGATCAAGGACAAGCTAGGCCTCCTTTCCCCACTTGGCCTGGGCTCGAGAGTACACCATGACGTCTCTCGCTTCTTCATGCACAGGTCGACGTGGTGAAGAAAAGACGACAATCGCTGTCGGATCGCCGCCGCTTCCCTTTCACTTTGCTGTTGTAGTTGTGATTGTTCCCCTTGCCGACCCCTGATGAACAGCGTGAGGAGAATGACCTCGATGGCGTTCGCCCACGCGAGCGACGAAGAAAAGAAGGCGGGCAGGGTACGCCCCGCGGATCAGGCAGCGCTCCTGGGGATGCGAGGCGGACGACAGAAGACATGTTTTGTGTCGAACGTTTCTTTGCCGCTTTTGGCTGGAAAGAATTTCTATTTCCTACCCAGCAGAGAAAACTCAACCATCCATGTCCGCGGCGCCTCCACTCGTTCTCGGTCCCACAATCCTTGACCTCGCTGGTCTCTCACCACCCCCGTCGATAGCGACATCGAAAGACGATCCATCGGCAGGGTCGACTGCGACAACTACAAACGTGTCCTCTCCAGCCCCCGAAGGTGCGAACGGCGATGGCGCTAAGTCGCTCGCAAGCCCGCCACAAGAACCGCGACGAGAAGGAGGAGCGCAAGGCGGGGGCGGACCGGTGGATGCGTTCGCCATCGCGCAGATGATGACCGAGGCGGAGTACGCCTCCGCCTTTCAGCTTCGGCTCATTGTAGAACAGCTCGCCTTCGCCCTTGCCATTCACCGTCCGGACGAAATTTATCCGTTCGTGGAAGCGTGGCTCAAGGACGCGCGACACCGGTGGCTGCTCAACGAAGGGTTTCCCTATTTCAACAAGATGGACTGGGACAGCATCGAAGTGGAACTGCCCGTGAACGACAGCCACCACCACGCGGCGGCTGCGGCGGCGAGTAGCGGCCAAGACCGAGTTGCCGGCGCAATTGACGCTGTCGAAACCGCGCAGGGAGGCCGCGCGGGGTCCATTGACGGCACTGGAATGCCCCCCTCCGCGTTAGAACGGCTCGTTTCGCTCGTGAAGACGACGGATCATGACGCGAGGAGCAATGCGCCGATCGCTCCTCCGCCCCGTCCTGAGCCAACCAGTATCATCTCCAACCGCTACCACCCAACGCCCGAGGAGGCTGGCGGGGGCGTTGATCCGCCCAGCGGGCGACTCAGAACGACCCACGCGGAGGGATCCGCGCGAACGGCGGCGAAGGGATCCTCCGCCTCGAGGGGGGCGACAACAACGGCGACGGCCAATGTGCTTCTCATCTCACCGATGTCAGTCTCGCGATCGTCCGGTGCCAGTGTAAGTCCTGTTCGCTCGCTTGACGCTCCGCAGCCGGCCACTTCCACGGCGTCATCGGCGAGCGACACTCCCTCTACCGCGGCCGCGGGCGGCGGGCCCACGACGACGGTAGCGGGGGCGGGTCTCAAGCCGTCCAGCTCCGCAGCGAACCGAGGAGAGGATCCTCATGCCGCCGCGATCGGTGAGCGTCAAACGTCCATGACGACGCAGCAGGTCCTCCCAGGCAGCCAGTCGCTTGACTTCACAAACCAGTCGTTCGTCATGTATTCGCCAGCGCCGGCCCTAACGTCGCCAGAGTCCCACAAAGCCTCGGGTCGTCCGCCACCATCATCTCCAACCTCCTCGAAAGTCGCTCGCGTTTCGACGAAACACGTTGCATCTGGAGACGCCGCGGACGGTAGCGCCGTCGTAGGCGGCAATATTAACGGCAGCTTTCAAATGATGATGGGCGGCGTCGGCGGAGGAAACTTCAAAGATTCCATTGCCTTCACGTCTAGCACGAGCATCACCGCTCAGGTGAACAATCAGGCGGCGGCGGATTCTTCCTCGTGCTCTCCGCGACGTCTCACGGGCGGCGGCATTGTACCGAGTTACTCCAGTCCACGACCCGACGCTGGAACCTTCTCGACAGGAGGCGGGACCACGCGGCACCGCATGCACGCCCTCATCGACATGCTCAACGACAAGGCCGTCGCCGTCGTCTTAGAAATGGTCGAAGCATTTGTGGAAGCCGATACGAGTTTGCTCTTTACCGGAGGAGGAGGTGGATCTGCGTCCCCCGAACTGAACGCTCGAAACCGCCTGTCCGTGAGCGGAGACAAAGTGATCACCACGGCAAGCAAAGAACTCTTGCTTGATTCAGGCAGCCCCATCACGCAGCATCATCAGCCTCCCACCAGCAAAGCAGGTAGTGGCCGAACGTCGAAGGGAGGCGGAGGTGGCAGCGGTCTTACGTCCCCGGACGCAGAACTGAACACCTCCTCGAGCACCGCAGGGGTGACGACGCCGAACGGCGGCCTGACCTCGCCCACGAACGCGCAACGGCAGCAACCGCCGCGCCGCGGAGAGATCCGCCCGCCGCCCGCGGCCATTCAGCTTGCGTCGCCGATGCAGAAGAAGAGAACAAGCGCCGACGTCGGGCCCACGCCAAATCGCCCAGTAGCCGTTGTGCCGGTTGATTCGCCCCAATACTTGCCTTCGTTTGCGGTCGCCGCGGCGGAGTCCCGTGACGGCATCATGGCCGACAGCGCGACCCTTGGCTCGTCATCGCCGCCGCCCGTTTCTCCCACCAACAACAAATCACACGGCAGTCAACCGCAGCACAAGACGAAGCCCGTTCCGTTATCCGACGAGATGCTCTTCAGCGCGGCGCAGCCGCCGCCGTCGTCGATGGAGGAGCTCGCCGTCGTCGCGTCGTCCAAGCTGTCCCTGACCACCAATGTGCCAACGACGACGACGGCGGCGACCAGCGGAGCACAGCCAATGTCCACGAAGCGAGAAAGGGCGCGCACGTCAACCACCGCAGCGCAAGCCTTCGCACCCCCACAAGGTACCTCGCCACGGCCAACGCCCTCGCAGCCCACGCTGTTGTCGGGCTTGAACAGCCACCTTCAGGACGATTTGCCTCCAGCCTCGCCGACCCGACGTCAAACACAGCACCGCAATCGTAACGCGATGATGCTCAAGTCCGTTTCCGACGCCGCGGCGCTCAATTACACGGGCGCCGGCGACACATCGATCGATCCGACGTCGTCCGCGGCACCTGTCGCGGCGGCCCTTCCCCGCTGGGGTCAGCCCAGTAGCTTGTCGGGTGGCATCGCCGCCGCCGCAGGGGGCGGCAGCAGCAACGCGGGACCGGCAGGTGGGTCCCCAGGCGGCGACGCCATGTCATTGCGGTCGGTGCGCCCTCGCGGCCGCCGGGCGGCCATCTTGCCGGGCACGCAACTGGACGATGTGTCTCAGGCGTTTGTGTTGAACCCGCAAGTATCGCCCTCCGCGGCAGGTCAACGCGCGGACGCCATCGGGTCCGAATTTGCCACCATGGACGAGAAGGACATCCCGGGAATGGCCATCGCGGTCGATACGTACACTGGGGGTCATCCCCAGCGATTCAAGAAGTCAGTCGACTTCGGCGACCTCAACACGGATCTGACCTTGCCCGGTGCGGCAACCGTGTCGTCGGACTGCCACGCGCCGTGGCCAGCCTCGTCCTCTTCTGAAGGACCGTTTGCATCTCATCACGGTGGTGGGTCCGCCTCGCAACCGGCGCTGCCGCCGCCGCCGCCGGTCCCTTACGTCCCACGGCGCACCTCCTCCATGGTGAGCTTATTGCACAACGTCCCGCCTCCCGCTGGCGGCGGTCGTCGGGTTTCTGGCCGCATCACCCAGTCTCCGTCAATCGCCAGCACCACGACCTTACTACCGGCACTGCTCGGAAAAGTGCATCGCGATGGAGAATTACTGTGGTCGTTCGCCCTACCAGGCGCCGGTGGTACCATCAGTCCCGTTGAGGACGACCCGCAGCAAGGGTCTCACACCGCAGGTGGTCGCCGGCGGTCATCGCGGCACGTTACCGCCGCCACGGCTCGGCGTGTGTTTCGCTTTCCGGCAAGACCCTTGGCCGAAGAGGGGCTGCTACTCGCCGGATTACACGAGGACGGAACGATTTTGTACTGGAGTCCCGCCTTCGTCGCGGCGACGGGGTTCACCCGTGAGCAAGCCGAGGGTCGTTCCATCTTGCAGCTATTTTCAACGCAGGAATCCCAATCAAAGTGCTCCGACATGCTACAAAAAGCCAAGTCCTTCGCGGGGCGCGCCGCCGCGTTTTTGGATTCACCAGAGCACCCAGGCACGGCGGGGACGACGTCAGCGAGGCAAGGCTCGGCGTCGCAGACGCCGGCAGCGGCGGCGTTAACCGATGCAGCGGGGGGCGACGCCACGAGCAAAGTCCCCGACAAGGAAGCGGCAACACAGGAGGCAACGAGGCACATCCGACTGACCTTTACGGTGGCGATACAGGCGGCCCTTGCGGCCAAGCGCAAGGCCACAGCCGATGCCACGGGGGGCAACAACGGCGCGAGTCGCCGCCGTCGACGACGCGGCAATGTGGCAGGAGACTCCGCGGGTGGCGTGGCCACCACTTTAGAGCTTGATGTCATGATCTTACCGCCCATCGAGACGCATCAGCAGCCAGGCATGTCGATGTCCGTGGAACCCGATGCGCTGCTGCTCGTCGGCGTGCGGCCATTGGAGCAACGCCTGATAGCGAAAGACGCGTCAGGATCGGCGTTGAGTAAGCGAAACCCGTCGTCCTCGACCGCCGCGGCGAATTCTCGATCGACCAACAGCAGTGGCGCTTCTGGAAATTCGAGCGGCAACACGGCGGGAACGCAAATTTGGAATAGTTGGTTCGTGCAGTCGTTTAAAGAGGCGTTTTACTCCGCCTTCAAGTTCACCGAGACGCAGTTCTTGGGCACCACGGGTGGCACACCGCACATCGCATCGATGGCGTCGACCGCGCAGTTGCTTGGCGGTGGCGGTGGGGTCACACGGAACGGCACGTTTAGCCGCAGCGCGGCCGCAAGTCAGCGACCGTCACTGGTGATGACCTCGTCCCTCGCCGCGGCGCCCTCGATGGCCGCGGCTCATCCCGCAGTAGGCAACAGTAGTAACACCACCATGGACGGGCTCACCGCCACCACTCCCTCGAAGGCGGCTGCCGCGGGTGACCGCTCCCCGGGTTGCATGAGCAACTCGCTGACGTTACCGTACAACGCCACGGCGATGCCATCGAGCCCGGTGATGAATGGATCACAGATCGCCTTCCCCACTAGGAGCGGTGGGCCCGCGTCGTCCACGGTGCCGGGTGACTCGAGCCAACCGGACGTGGCGCTGGCCCCGTCCGCATCGTCGTCCTCGGACGGGCCGTTCACTGCGAATAACATTGGCATCCACCTCGTCGCCCCACCGCCATCGTCTTCAGGAACGCTTCTTGCCTTGCCGGCCACCACCACGACGACGCACGACCCCTCCTCCTCGTCGCAGGGAGCATCCACACACCACCGAATCCTCGTCGTCCCACCGGCAAGTGAACACTCGACCCCGGATGACCCATCCGCGACGCCGCCGAGTAACCACGGTAGCAGCGGCCACCTCGGCAAGTCAGCCAATACGGGGGCTGCCAGCGTTGGCGGGACGTTGACGGCGGGAGCCGCGCGAAGCCGTAGCCCTAGCGCCGTTCTCTTGGCGCCGGTCGCGGGAAGTGCTTCCGTGAACGGGACGCCTTTCGGCGGGGGTCTCTTGCTGAGTAGCGGGAGCAACGTCGCCGCCGGACTGGCCAGCTCGATGAGTCCTTTCTCAGGGGTGACGTCGACGAATGCCATGTGGGATGCCCTCTTCGCCAAGTGGAAGCAAGTTGACGCGATTGTGCGTTCCTTTGAGCCCCTGACCGAGGTTCCCGGCCAAGCCGTCGATAGCTGGACGGCCGTGAACGTGGACTCTGTCCTTCAGCAGCTTCAAACGGAGCTAGTCAACCGCTGCGCGAGAAGCCATCACCGTCTGCAAATTGGCACGAGTGATCTCTTGCCACCGAAAGTATATGCCGACGCACCCGCCATCTCGACGTCGGTGTCGACGGTGATTCGGCTTCTCAGCCGTTATGCGAAAGGGCTTCACATCAACGTCGAAGTGAAAGTGCTCAACGCGGCTGGGACCATCGTCTTGTCGAGCGGCGCTGGGAAATCATCAGGAGGAGGAGGGAGCGCGAGCGGTAACTTGAAAAATGGTCTGCATCGATTGCAGATTACCATCGAGGCGACGATGCCCGAGGAGTCATTACAAGCCGCACGCAAGCGAAAAATGAGAAAGCAACGGCTTCTCTTGCAACAACAACAAGGAACCACACCCAGCGTTGCCACCATGACCCCGACCATCACGTCCAGCACCCTCGACCCCACCAGCCTCGCGGACGGTCCCGCCGAAAGGCGGTTCGCGCCGTTTTCCCGCTCGGACGTTGCCGCGTTTCAAGCGCTGCTGCGGAAGGAGAGCCCATTTGTAGACGAGGCGTCCTGGGAGGACGACGACGACGACGGCAACCACAACGATCCGTCTGGCGGTGGCAGTCCGACTAAAGGTGCCCCAACAGATGATGAGCCGTTCAGTCGTACCGCGCCCCATCGCGAAGGCAGCAAATCCACCGCCGCGAACGGCGGCCCCCCTGATAGCAGCGACAGCGACGATGGCTCCACGGACTCCGACCTCGTCGACACCAACGACGACGACCTCAGCGACGAGGACCGAGGGCTGCTGCTCGCCATTCCCGAGGAGCTGCGGTCGTTATTCCTGCGGCTGCATTCCATGTTCATTGGCGCAGTGAAGCCCGTTGGCGGCAGGCTGGCCATCCGCGCGCCCCGACCGCCGTCGGACAGCAGCGGGGGCACGCCGCAGTCCTCGCTCTGGCGCTCCACCAGCGGCGGCGGCTTTGCCGATCATCCCCTGATGGCCGAAGCCGCAGGGGGCAGCAGCAATCACGCAGCTGGCGCGGATGGTGGCGTAACCCAAAAGGACGATCCTGCGTCCGGCAGTTCCAATTCCGAAAGCACTGCTATTGCCGTGACCACGATGACGGCCCCTTCTACTGTGGCGCTTCCCTGTTGCCGCATCATCGACATTTCGTTGCCCATGGTCGTGTCCCCAGAGCTACTGAGCCAGCACATGGCCTCCGGGGCGGGAGGGGCAGGGGCGGCCTCCGCGGCGTCGTTGGCGTCCCAGCTGCTGGGTCGCACCTTGTCCACGGTGCTCGTGGAGGGCGACCCCATCGATCGGCAAGTCGTGTGTCAGTTCTTGTGGAATCGAAAGCACGCCGTTCTTCCGGCGCAGTCGTGGTCCAACGTCGTTCAGCTCTTGAACACCAACCCGGTGGACATTCTTATCGTCGACCCCGCCTGCATGACGGACGACGACCAGTCACGGAGCGGCGGCGGTAACAACAACTCGCCGTTGGGTCCGAGCGGCGTCGTGGAATTCGACGATGATGGGAATCCGGTTTACGCGACCATGGTCGCGACGCCGCTCGAGCGGTTGCGAGAGGCCGCGAAGAACGTGGTCATCATCGTCACCTCGGAGGGCATCGACGACGAGGCGAACTTCTGGCTCGCCGACGTGGCCAACGAGGACGGGGGCGCCTCGCGTCCACAAAATAACCTCCGCGGTGGGAACAAAATCGGCGACAATTTGATTGCACTCTCCAAACCTTTTGCCGTAGCGCAGTTGCATGCCGTATTGGATCAAGCCGAAACCATCGTCGCAGAACGCCGCAAGGCGGAAATTGTGACTCAGCAGATTAAAGACATGCTCACAAAGGCGCACCGAGGTGCCTGGACGAAAGGACGGCTGCTCGGACGTGGGGCGTTTGGCGAAGTCTACGAAGCCACCGATGTCAAAACAGGCGGGAAAATGGCGGTGAAGATCGTCAAAATCACCAAGGGCAACCAAGACAAGATGGACGAAGTGATGTCTGAGATCAAGACGATGGTCAGCATGCAGCACGACAACTTAGTGCAGTACTTTCATTGTGAAAAGGATGAGCCGACCCCAACCGTGTCAGCGCCGCACAACAACAACCGTTTGTCGGCGAAGCCGTCCGCCGCCCAACTCGCGGCGTCACCCGAAGCAGGGGTCATCACGCCGCTGAACGCCACGGCGAATCAACTGTCCCTCGAGGACGCGACAGCGGGTCACTCCTCGTCCGGCGGGGCGGCGGCCGAAGCCGGATTTGCCTTCATGCCCGTGTCCAATCCCATGGACGACATTCAGGAGAGCGCCTCCACGGTTGTGGGCGAGCTGCGCGTGTTCATGGAGCTCGCCCCTGGTGGCACGTTGCAATCGCTGATTAAGTCGCGCTCCGATCCCAACTTCCGAAGCCCAGTGGTCACTCCGCGAGCACCGCCGGACGCCGCGGCACCAACACGCGCCACTCCCCCCCACCACTCCCTCGGAGGAGGCTGCGGCCTACCTTTCGCCGACCTCGTGCGGATCACGCGGGACATTGTGCAAGGCATTGTCTTCATCCACAGTCGTCGCTACGTGCACGGGGATATCAAATCCGCGAACGTGCTGCTTGGCTCAGAAGGGAAGTGCAAGATTGGCGACTTTGGATCGGCGAAGCACCTCCGGCACGCGCCGAAAATGTCCGTCAAGCCGGGTCGAACGGAACGGGGAATAGGGGGCGCTGCGGGGAGCGGCAATCATGTTGGCAGCGTAAGGGGCGTTGGCGCTGGAGACAAGAAGTCCCTTCTCGATGACGTCGATGATGATGATGAGGACGACGACCCCTCGTTGCCCACCAAGATCTACGACATGCACGGCACGCCGCTGTACATGGCGCCCGAAGTACTCAACGCAACTAAGGAGGAGGACATCGGCTACGACTACAAGGCGGATATTTGGTCCTTAGGCTGCGTCGTCATGGAAATGGCCACCGGCCGCTCCCCCTTCGCGCACGTCGGGCCCCCGATGTTCGTCATGCGGCATGTGAGCGAGCTCGTCGATAACCCCGACTTGTCCCACCTCTTCATTTATCACCCGTCCATCTTTCAATTCGTGTCGGCGTGTTTGACGCTCGACCCCATGGCCCGTGCCTCGGCACGTGAACTGATGATGTTCCCGTTGATGAATTCCGCGGAATCGGATCCGGCGGCCATTAAGGTGCTGAAACGAGCGGAGTACTTGCACGTGCTAAACCAGTTCGTCGCCTTCCAGGAACCGCCGCCGAAGCACGGTGCCGCACGCCGCGGAAGCCGCGGACCGTTGCCGATCACGAAGCGAGGGTCGATTGTCGGATTAACAGGCGGTGGGCCCGCGGGGGCGGCGACCACTGCGTTATTCGTACATGGTCAAGGCCCGGACAGTGACTTGAGCGCCACGGATGACGACGACGCTGACGAACACGGTGGGGGGGTTGGCTACGAGGACCATCACCGAAACCCGTTCCGCGAAACAGACGACGACGACGATGACGACAGCGACGAGGGTGGAGGCCACCGCCATCGCCGCGCGGCGCAACAGGAAAACGACTTCTTCCGCAGCGAGTACGACGACAACGAAACGCCTGACGATGAAGAGGGCGAGGGGGAGGCACGAGACGTCAATGAGTTCTTCCAGGACGAGGACGACGGTCCCGTGGTCCGTGGAGCGGACGGCGTCGCCGTTCTCATGGCCGACGAAGATGATTTCTTCGAATCCTCTGAAGACGACAACGACGAGGAAGGGAGCGATGGGGGGAAACGGAGCCGTGGTGCCGACGAGGCGACGCAGCGTGCAGCCGCCACCACCTCAGCCACGGCTGCGGCCACGACCTCGTCCGCTCCGAATAACCCACATGTCCCTTCTGCGCCGGTGCACGGCGGCAAAGCGTCGCGGACCTCCTCCAACCGGAGCCACGACTCGCACCATCATCATCATAGCAGCCGTCGCTCCAGCGATTACTTCGCCGACGGCGTGGACGTCGCGGACAGCAGCGGCGACGAGGCGACGAGCGGAGGTAGCAGCTTCCTCTCGACCGAGGAGGAGGACTGGCGCGATGACACTGGAACCGGCGGTGCGGGGGGGGCATCGGGTCACCACCACAGCCACCACCGATCCCATCATCAGCACCACGACAGGGCACCGAGCGGAATCGGCGGCGGCAGTGCCCTCGCGGCGGCGGAAACTCCGGACAGCTCGTTTCAATCGCTGCCGTTCGTTCCCAATGGTCATCCTGTGGCGACCGGTGGTGGTGGAGGGGTTGAAGGCCGTCCGACACCGCCCGGAGGCTCGTCCCCTCGAGTGGGTCGATTGGTCGTGTTTGGTGTGGAGCCGCCACCTCCCATGCCCGGCCTGGACAAAAAGGCCGCCGTCGCGGGTGAGGGTGCCATCGGGTCGCTTCGAAAGCAAAAGTCGACTTCCCTGCCTCCAAAACCCGTCAGTCGGCGGGGCTCCATGCACGGTCAGCATCACCCTCCTCATGCGTCGCGGCGGGGCTCCAACGCCTTCGGCGCGAGTCTTACGGGTTTGGGCCATCACACATCCATGCGACGATTGGACACGGAAGAATACGCGACGGGCAGCTCGTCCGACTTAATCGCGGAGCGGCGAGGCAGCGTTCGCCTCGAAGCGTCCGACATGTCAAAGTTTCGCAGTGTCGGTGGCGAAAGCGACGATGGTCATAATTCCGCGTCCGTATCCGACCCGCAGCCGAACGCCGAAAGCGGCGGCTCGAACACGGCGTCGTCGCCCGACGGCGCAAGTCGAACCAGGGCACGCAACAACAGCCTCATCTGGGACAGCGCGGCTCTTAGACGCACCGGTATTCTCCGCTCAAACAACAACGCCGCGTCGCCCCGAGACGGCCCGCTTGGATCCGCAGCTGCTGCTGGGAATGAAACGGGGTTCGCGCTGGATAGCACGGCCTCCCTCACGCTGGCAAACGACACATCCCGACCTAACTTGATGCAGATTCACAGCGGCGATGGTATGCATGACGACCTCATGGACGACCTGCTCGCATCCTCGTAACCCGGAATGGTGTCGATCGATCGGATCCCCGGATCTCCGTGTTTCACTGATGTTTTTATTTTTTGAATGTCGTTTCCCCTAATCCTCTCCACCACCTCGCCAAGAAGGCGGTTCATCCTTGTGGTTTCCTCGCCGAACTTTTGCACGGCACCGGTGTGGCCAGCACCAACAACTGTAAGATTCATGATGGATGTAGATACTCACGGCAGCATCTGTCCGTACTCTCCGACCCGCGCGATTACTGAGTTTGTGGTCCTTGCCCCCGCGCGATTTGTCCATGATGGTTGTCCCTAGCACACGATCCAAAAGCCCTTTCCCGCGCGATTTGAAAAACAGTCGACGACGGGGACCATGGCCGCGTCCCGGAGACACGGTGCGACCTCCTTCGTTTCGTGACTCAGTTGATTTACAAGGAAATACCATTCGACCGCAGGCGGTCAACATATTTGCTACGATGAGGTTCGTCGCTGTTCTCGCCGGACGCTGCGATCGTGACTCTTCATGCGGCAGCGCAGGTCACACGTCTCCCTCCCTCCTTCCTGATTGCGGTAGGGCGGGCAATCGGCAAAGCGCGGCGACTGGTTCTATTATTTGAGGTCAAGGACCGGCAAGACACGAGCGCCACAGAGTGGAACGACAAGATCGCGCTATTGCAGGAAAGCGCGGCTGTCCGCTTCTTCACTGATCAATTCATCTTCGTCGCTGTTCTCGCCGGACGCTGCGGCCGTGACTCTTCGTGCGGCAGCGTCGGTCACACGTCTCCCTCCCTCCTTCCGGCCTCTGTGTCACGACCGCGCAGCCTTTGCTGCTTTCCCGCAGCCTTTCCCGCAGCCTTTCCCGCGGCAGTGGCACCATTTTCATCTCTTCCTTCCGTTGCCCCTCGACCCGCTCCCTGATCTACTGTTTCCCACGCCCCTTTCTTCATTCCTGCGATGCCGAGCGACGGGAAAGTTCCGCGGTAGGGCATCACACGGCAAAACGCGGCGTCTCGTTCTATTTTTTGAGGAGGACCAGATCGCGCTGTTGCCAGCCGTCAACTTCTTCACTGATCATTTCATCTTCGTCGGACGCTGCGGCCGTGACTTTCGCGCGGGCGTCGGTCACGTCTCCCTCCGTCCGTCCGTCTTCTGTGTCACGACCGCGCAGCCCCGCTGCTTTTCCCGCAGCGGTGGCAACATCATCTCTTCCTTCCGTTGGCCCCCGACCCACTTCCTTGTTCTTCTCTTTCCACGCCCGTTCCTTCATTTTCTCTGCGTTCCCTTTTCCACTCCCTTCCTTCATTCCCGTATGTGCATGCCGGACGTTTCCTCGCGATGCCGCGCGACGGGAAAGCTGGGGGCGGATCCGATCGCAAACCGCGGGACTGGTTCTTTACTCCTTATCCTCTTCATTACAAGTTTTGGCGACTTCGGTAGCATGTTTTTTGTGTTTTGACATGCCACATCAGCGCCGTCGCAACCTGATCAGGCCGTCCGAGGCGGCCACCCGGTTCAGGCGTAGATACCAACCGCCAACTGGCGCGATGGCACTGGAACCCGTTCTATTTTTTGAGGAGGTAGCAAAGTGGCAGAGGTGTATGATCTGTTCCCGGTCGGTGAAAGGTTGATAGGGACGTTAGCAAAGTGGCAGAG
>ERZ1292633.2195-Hain-H41-02um-R1-2195-length-20200-cov-27_pt1 | contig 20200 bp, 15 predicted proteins | sample MGYA00564406_ERZ1292633 | MGnify/ENA primary metagenome ERZ1292633 (study PRJEB36523, sample SAMEA6512639) | groundwater metagenome | collected 2019-01-08 | study: AquaDiva: Metagenomics assemblies of 32 groundwater samples
TCCTGGCGCGGGTTGGTGTAGTTTCGGCCCAGCAGTTATCGAAGTATCGGAAACACGCGATCGTGGCTTCGTTGATCCTGTCAGCCGTCGTCACGCCGGATGCAACCCTCTTTACTATGCTCTTGATGGCGGTACCGTTGATGGTGTTGTATGAGATTGGAATTCTTGGCGCACGTATTTTTGGACGGGCAGGCCCGACTGAAATTAACTTGCCGCTTGATCCGGATTTGCCGATTGGGCCGGCCGGGCAGCGGATCCGGTAGAAGCTGATAAAGAAGGGGTAAAGGGATAAAGGGATACGGGGCAGGAGGCAAAGGGGGTAGCGGGGTAATGGGATAAATGAAGATTTGGGCTTGGATAATACCGATAGTTCTTGCGCTGAGTATATGGAGTGTTGGCGGGATATTGGGGGCTGCTACTCAGGCGCCCTCGCCGGTTCCCCCATCACCGCAGCAAGCTCCAGGCCATGGGGACCAGCCTCAATACGGCTCCTTCGGTCAGCAGGCCGCGAGCATTCAGGCGCTTACCTCTGTCGGGAGCGATCTGCTCTATGCAGGCTCCTTTGGTCTCGGTCTGTTTCGTAGTGAGGATCGCGGCATCAACTGGGCAAAGTCTGGCCAGGGTGTGACCGATCCGTTTATTCTGACTCTCACCACGGGTAAAGACGGCGCGATCTATGCCGGAACTTTCCGTGGGGGGGTTTTTCGTTCCCGCGATCAAGGGAAGAGCTGGCAGGCGATAAATAATGGGCTGAAGCGCCTGGAAATCAAAGCTCTTCTTGCCGTGAGTGATGGGGTATACGCGGGCACGAGCGACGGGGTCTATCGACTGGCTGCCGACCGCTGGTCGGTCGTTACCACCGGTTTGGACGACATACTCGTCCATGCATTGGCGCTCTCATCCGACGGGACGCTGTTCGCCGGCACTTCAGGGAAAGGGATCCTGCGATTTAAGGCTCAATCGACCGGGTGGGTGCGTCAGCAGCATGGGCTCAAAGATCATGAAGGCATGACGGAAAACTTTATTCGTGTGTTGACGATCGATCCGGAGGGTGGCATCTATGCCGGCACGTTCGATGGAGGTGTTTTTTCCAGCGCCGATGGAGGAACAACCTGGCGGCCCATCAGCCGGGCGCTCCCGAATGATTCGATTCGAGGGATTCTGTTCAATAGCCGGGGGCTTTTTGTGGCGACGGGGCACGGCATTTTCAAAACGACCGACAAAGGAAGACAATGGCTACCGCTCAACAATGGGTTGACGAGCATGGCTATCCAAGTGTTGATCGAGTCCGGCGCCGGAGTGCTCTATGCCGGCACAAGCGACGGGGCATTCCGAAGCGACGATGACGGGCGGACGTGGAATCCTATCAATCAGGGTCTTGAAGGAGGGCAGGCTCCGGCGCCCTTCAATTTTCGCTAACCAAGAAAGGGCAGAGACGATGTCAGAGCCGACAGAAAAAACACGAGCCACCATTTCCGTCAGTAACAAGGGGAGCCATCTGGGCGAGATCGTCCTGAGTTTTTTTCATGATGTGGCGCCGGGGCATGTAAAGAACTTTACAAAGTTGGCCCAGGAAGGTTTCTATAACGGCACAACATTTCATCGGGTCATTCCCGGCTTCATGATTCAGGGTGGCGACCCCAACAGCAAGAATTCTGACCGTGCGTCGCACGGCATGGGGGGGCCGGGGCACAAGGTTAAGGCCGAGTTCAACAGCAAGCCGCACAAGCGCGGGGTGGTCTCCATGGCGCGTTCGAACGACCCGGACAGCGCCGGCTCGCAGTTTTTTATCTGCGTTGCAGACGCAAATTTTCTCGATTGGCAGTACACGGCGTTCGGTGAAGTAGTCAGCGGAATGGACGTGGCGGACAAGGTGGTCGGCATGAAGCGGGACGGCCGGGACAACCCTCTCGAACGAGTCGAGATGACGGTCACGGTGTCAGAAGGCTAAGGTTGAGGTCGAGAATGCTCGTTTTCAAGATGTGCTTAGCCTCAGCCTTAGCCTCAACCTGTCTGTTCGTGTCCGGCTGCGCCATTCCTATCGTACCCTATCGTGCGGTCTATGAAGATCCGGTGAATTATGTTCGGCTGGAAGTCGATGATGCCGTCCTGCCGGAGTGGCCTCCCAGCGCACACGCGCATCCGAAGGCGATGGGTGCCGAGGAGGTTGCTCGCATCCTTGGAGGCATCTCGGTCAAAGAACATCGGATCTGGCTACAGAAATGGCTGCAGGGCGAAGCGCCGCTGATGCCGGCGTTTCGTCAGGATGAACTGGCTCTCTTGTCTCGGCAGATCGCAGAGGCCTTTGCCGCAGCTAAGCCGGAAGAACGCGTGACGTTTTATCTGAGTGAACCACAAACGTCCGTCAAGCGAATCATCACCACGGGCGGATTATATGTCCACGGCACTGAGTTGCATTTCATTTTGGGGAATTGGCAGGTCGTCTACGGCATTCCGACCTATGGGATGATCTACGATCGGCGCTATCCCATGCGACCGACGGCCGCCAAAGGATTCGACTTGTTCTTCGAGCCAGGGGTAGCGACCATCACACAACGGCACAGCCTCTGGGACACGTTGTTAGCCAACACGAATGACGAACTCGTGATCGATCTGACGAAAACCATCCCTGGCCCTCTCGCGTCTCAAGCAGGACGCTGAAAAAGTCCTCCAACGCAAGAAGATCGTTATTTGGTTTGTTTGGTTAAACGAAACAAACCAAATAAACCAGATGAACCAAATCGACTAAACAAACCAGTTTGAGCGTCCTGCCAGTCGCTTGTATCCTGACCGGTTCTTCATCCGGCTGAATGTTGAACGTGAGAAGCAGAGAATTCCCTGTCAAGACACAGACTTAGTAGATTTCATGCAGGTGATTCGGTAAGATGCGAGACCAGTAGAAATGATGCAGTTACCCACCAAGGATGATCGATCCAGGGAGGAGGAGTGGCCCGAACTCGTGTTGTTGTTGCCCTGATTGTCGTTCTGCTGATCGGCGGTGGCGGTGTCTTTACTTTCTTGTCCTACCTGACTGACGACGAGTACATCAAAGATTTTTTCCTCCAGCAGCTGGAGCAGAGTATCGGGCGCAAAATCGACGTCCATCGCATCAAGCTGGTCCTTAGCGACTTTCCTCGTCTTCGATTGGAATTAACGCAGGTCACGATTCACGATCGGAATTCCGATGACGTCTTGTTATCGGCTAAGAAGCTGGATTTGGTCTTGCGGTTTCTCCCGCTGTTGCGCAAGCAGGTGGTGGGGAAGCGGTTGCTCATCGAAGAACCGACATTAACGCTTCGGCGCGATCGCAACGGGCACTGGAATCTTCTCGATCAAGTTGTCCAGGGGGGGGCGGTCGATCAGGACGCTGTGCAGACGCTCAGCCGGATTTTCCGTATCCGGGAAGCGACGCTGGTGAAGGGGAAGGTGCTCATCATCGACGACTCACGTCCAGACGGGACACGATCGATGACACTGGAGTCGGTGGAGGCGTCGCTGGTCATCAGAGCGGAGCGGGGACAGGCGGATTTATACGTTTCTTCCGGTTATGCGGACGGCAAGAGCCTGTCCGGCTTCTCTCTAGGAGGGACGATCAGCATAGCCCAACGGCAGACGATAGCGCTCAGCGATTCCTCTGCAGGGCAAACCATACTCCAATTCGAAGGCACCATCGAAGCTGCCAATCTGAATCTTCGAGGGATGGCGGATTTCTTCGGGCCGCGTCCGGCTCCGCAGCATTTGCAGGGCGCCGTCAATATGAACAGTCATGTTCGGGTTGTGCCTGGTGTTGCAGGCTATGATGTAGTCTTGTCCGGTTTATCTGCAAACCTCGAACAACTGAAGCTTACAGGCCAAGCGAGCCTCTCCGGTCTGCTGACGCCTCAACCCACGTTTGAGCTGACCTTTTCGACAGCTCCGATCCAGTTGAGCCGGTTGCTTGAGACCGTGGCGGCCGAGTGGGTGCATCCGCAGCTGCCAGCGATAATCCAGAATCGGGAGATCGACGGGATATTGGAGGTGGTCTCGGCGACTGTCACAGGATCGTCGGTGGCAGGGCCGCAGCTGTCGTTGACAGGAGAGTTTCGCGTGAAACAGGGACAAGCCTTGATCGGAAGCGATCATATCCCTGCCAAGGATTTAGCTGCGGTGGTGTTGATCGAAACCGGACGTCTCCGGGTGTCGAATTTGAGCGGACTCTATGGCACGATCCACATGAATGAGAGTAAGGCGCTCGTCTCATTTTTAGAGGCTGGCCCCTGGCTTGAAATGGACATTACTGGGGAGATGGCTGCCGCAGATCTGTTGAAGTTTCTTTCGAAGACGGTCAGTTCGGAGCAGCTGTCGCGGGTGTTGGCTGACTCGCGTGAGGTCGAAGGCAATGCCGTTCCCACGTTTCGTATGGTCGGCCCGCTCAATCAACCGGGCGGCGTCACGTTTGCCGGGGGGGAAGTGACCGTTCAGCGTGTCAGTCTGACCAATCCATTGCTGCCCGAACGGGTGACGGCGCTGCAGGGCCGGTTCGTGTTATCTGATGGCGGAACCCTATTCGATCAGGTGACAGGCCATTTAGGAGATCTGGCTCTGCAGTTCAGTGGGGGTATCACTGGGGGCAGTGGCAGCGCGTTTCAGGATTTCCTGATTCGAGTCAATGGCGATGCGGGCCATATGGCGAAGTTATTGCCCTCGAACGCTATTCCAGCCGGGATGATCGAGGGCTTGGTCAATGGCGCGGTGGTGTTGACCGGGCCGACGGTGTCGCCGCACATACGGGGTGAGGTCGTTCTGACCGAATCGAAAGTGACGCTTCCCGATTTGGTCGAAAAACCGATCGGCGCCCAAGCGACTTTGGAGTTCGAGGGCATGATTCCCCAGGCCTCCGGCGTCTTGCTGGATCGGCTTGAGCTGAGTGTGCCTCCGATTCGGCTTCCGGTCAAAGGCAAGATTCAGCTGGGTGAACGGTTCTCCATCGACGCGGCGCTTTCAACCGGCACGTTGTCATTGTCCCGCGTGCCGGAATGGATTGCGAAGGGAGGGTTTGAGGCTGGGAATATTGAATTGTCGCTCGACATGAAGGGGAAGGGGCTCGATTGGAAAACCTGGAAGACCACCGGGTGGCTCGCATTGACCAACGGCCTGATGAACGTGAAGGGGACCGAGGGACCTATCCAGGATTTGTATTTGCGGGTCCGGTTTGTGAAGAATGGCGCGGAGATCAAGCGGTTGTCCCTTCGCTTGCTCGACAGTGACGTTGCGCTGGAAGGGTCAATCCGCAACTGGGTGGGGAAACCCGTGATTACTGCCAAGATTGACTCCAATCAGATGGATCTCGATCTCCTTATTCCGAAAGGCCCACGGTCGCCGATCCGAGAGTTTCTGGAAACCCTTGCAGCCACCAGCAAGGTCCAGGCAACCGCGTCGATAGCACGCGGCCATTACAAGCATCTCAAGTTTGGGAGTCTCTCCGCCCGGATCACCATTCAAGACGGCGTGCTTGATCTGGATCGTCTATCCGGCCAATCATCCAACGGAGACGTTGCCGGACGTATCGTGGTGCAACTGCCGCATAAGCAGCCGGCCGACGCTGAGCTCTCGGTTCGCGCGACGGGCTTGTTGGTGGAAGATGTGTTGAAACTATTTGGTCCGAAAGCCGGCGTGATCACAGGTGAAGCTCGAGTGACGGGGACGATTCGCGGACATGGGAAGAATCCTCATGGGCTGTCTCCTACGTTGGACGGCAAGGTGGACGTCTTGCTTGAAAATGGTCGCATCTTCAAATCCGAGGAACGGGCGGTCTGGAAAATCATCAGCATTTTGAATCTCCCGGCCGTGCTTCAAGGGAAAGTAGATTTGGAGAAAGACGGGTTGCCCTATAACAAGATTTCAGCGAAGGTTCTCGTGCGGAACGGGCTCTTCGAGACCGAGAACCTGATCATCGATAGCCCGATCGTCAAGATTACCGCTGCCGGCAACTACGATATGCCGACGGATCAAATCGACATGGTCTGGGCCGTCAGCCCGTTCGGATCCTATTCGCAATTCCTGAAAACGATACCGCTCTTCGGGCGGCTCTTTGCCGGTGATCGCAAAGGCATTGCCACTGCGCTGTTTTCCGTCAAAGGGTCAATCGAGGATCCGGAGGTCACCTACCTGCCCATGAAGTCGTTTGCCACTGGCGTGACGGGTTTGGCGCAACTGGCCTTCGACATTTTGAAGAACACGCTCATGTTACCGATCGATCTCATGACGCCTGACGAGGAGAAGGCTGATGACAAGGGTACCCTACCAACGCCTGAGCCTGTTCCATCCGCGCCTTGACCGACTTTCCCCCCCGTGCTAGATTCCGGCCGACATTTACTATGGCCTCATCCACTTCGCACTCTCAACGCGCCACGGTCTTTATCGCTGCCAGCGAGACGGATGCCAATCTCTATTACGCGACGAAGTTTATTGCGCCGGACCCCTTTATCTATTTGGAAATTAAAGGGGAGCGAATTCTAGTGATGAGCGACCTTGAAATGGATCGGGCAAAGAGCCAATCGTCCGTCGATCGGGTGCTCTCGTATTCGGAGGTTGAAGGGCGAGCCAAGACACAGGGTATCGCCGAGCCAGGCACGGTCGAAGTGGTCCATATCCTCTTGAGAGAAGCCGGCATCACGCAGATCCTGGTCCCGGCAAACTTTCCTTTTGGCCATGCCCTCAAGTTCCAGTCCTTGGGGTATCAGCTCTTTCCGAAGCGGGACCCATTCTACGAACAGCGTGTCGTGAAGACCGCCGAAGAAGTCCGTTATATCGAAGCAGCCCAACGCGCGACCGAACAGGCGGTCGCGGCCGCTCACGATTTGCTGCGTCAGGCTTCAATCAATAAGGATCAGCTGTGGTTCGATGGGATACCACTGACGTCGGAACGGGTGAAGAAATTGATCAATGTGACATTGATGGAGCGCGACTGCGTGGCCCAGCATACCATCGTTGCCGGAGGAGAGCAGGCCTGTGATCCGCACAACGAAGGCAGTGGGCCATTGCCGGCTCATCGCAGCATTATCTTCGATGTGTTTCCTCGTTCGGCCACCAACCGGTATTTCGCCGATATGTCCAGAACCGTGGTGCGGGGGATCACGAGTCTCGAGCTGAAGCGGCTGTATCAGACAGTGCTCGATGCGCAGGAAGAGGCCATTACGAAAGTCAAAGATGGAGCGGACGGAAAGAGGATTCATCAACGGATCTTGGCAAGATTTGAGAAAGCCGGTTACCAGACAGGTTTGGTGAATGGGCGTATGCAGGGCTACTTTCATGGTACCGGCCACGGGGTCGGACTCGATATCCATGAAATGCCGCGCATCAGCCGCACCGGGTCTCTGCTCCAAGAAGGCCACGTCGTCACCGTCGAGCCGGGCCTCTACTATCCAGGCCTGGGCGCAGTCCGCATCGAAGACATGGTCCTCGTCACGAAAGACGGGTGCCGCAATCTGACGAACTCTCCCAAGAGATTCGAGTTAGACTGACGTAGGTAAAGGGTGAGGTATTAGGGGTGAGGGGAAATTGAAAGGTTTCCCTCTTTCTTGAATATTTCCCCACACCAGGCGTACCCCTCACCTCTTACGCGATTCCTATGCGTCTCACTTTCACGATTCAACGATTCAATCCCGAAGTCGATCGCGCTCCTCACGAGGATGAGTATCGTCTCGATGTCGGACGCGGAATGACGGTGCTCGATGCGTTGATTCGCATCAAGCAGGAGTGCGACGGGAGTTTGGCGCTTCGCTATTCCTGCCGCTCTGCGATTTGCGGTTCCTGTGCGATGACGATCAACGGCAGCGAGAAACTGGCCTGCCGCACCTCCCTCCGCAAAGAACTTGAACGGCATGGGCACATCGCGGTGGCGCCACTCCGCAACTTGCCGGTGATCAAGGACCTGGTCGTGGATATGGCGTCGTTTTGGGAGAAGATTCGCGACGTACATCCATGGCTGGTGCCGGGGGCTCGGCCTGTAGATGAGGACGTGCCTGTTCAAACGCAGGCGCAAGGCCGTGCCAATCCGCAGTTTCACAATGTCGATGCCTGCATCATGTGCGGCGCATGCGTTGCGGCTTGTACCGTGCATGAAGTATCAAAGGGATTTGCCGGTCCTGCAGCCTTGGCGAAGGCCGATCGCTTCCTCTCCGACCCACGCGAAGTTCCTTCAGCGACAAGGGCTAGACTTTCGGCGCTCCAAGACGAACATGGGATCTGGGACTGTACACGCTGCAATTTCTGTGTGGAGGTCTGCCCGAAAGATGTCAAACCCATGGAGGCGATCATCCGGTTGCGGCGGGCCTCACTTGAACGGGGCATGACGACGACCGGCGGCGCGCGCCACGTTCTTGGCTTTACCGATCTGGTCGAGCAGCAGGGACGTTTGAACGAAGCGATCATGCCGTTGAAAGTGGTCGGATTCGCACCGAGTGGGCTGCTCCATATCCTGCCTCTGGGCATCAAGATGTTGCTCAAAGGGAAAGTTCCCAATCCCTTTGGACATACGTTCCCCGGGCTCAGCCAGCTCCAGTCTCTCATCCGTAAAGCGCGACGTGCCACGCCGACGGTCTGATATCTATGGCATGGACCGTTCGCTTTCTTGAAAAGATTGCCCTGGCCGATATCGGCTTCGAGGCCGAGGGGGAGTCGGTCGAGGAAGTCTTTCGCGGCGCTACACAGGCCGTTCTAGAAACGATGGCAACTCCTTCCACGGTATCCGGCGGGTGGGAACGTGCGATTGAACGAAGCGATCTCGATCCGTCGGCGCTGTTGTTCGATTGGTTGTCGGAGGTGGTCTATTGGAAGGACGCAGCTGGGGTGGTCTATCGGGAGGCGCCGCTCACCCTGACACGGGAAGGGGACGTCTGGCTGCTGCATGCACGTCTGATCGGCGCGCCGGTGGATTATCTGACACAGGAACTCCATGCCGATGTAAAAGGAGTCACAAAACATCTCTACGAACTTAAGCAGACAGGCGGACGCTGGAAGGTACGCGTGGTGCTTGATGTGTGAAGGAATGTGAGAAGTGCTGAGTGCTGCGTCAGAGACCAGACAGATGAGACAAACCAAATAAACTAAATAGACCAAATGAACCAGACAAACCATCCCTGAGATGAACCTCAACACCGACATGACGGTCAATCGGATTACGGACGAGATCTGGGAAATTCCCATCTCTGAAAAGCCTGGCATGCTAGTGCCGGCCAGGATTTATGCAACCAAGGGAATTCTTCAGGCCATGGACTCCGGGGTCTTCGATCAGGTGACGAATGTCGCCTGCTTGCCCGGCATCAGCCGGTATGCGCTCTGTATGCCGGACGGGCATTGGGGCTATGGATTTCCGATCGGAGGTGTCGCGGCGTTCGATGTGCAGGACGGGGTCATTTCTCCCGGCGGTGTGGGGTATGACATCAACTGTGGCATGCGGTTGATTCGGACGGACTTAACGCTGGCGGATGTGCAGCCTCACTTGGAGCAGCTTATGACCGAACTCTTTCGGAAGGTACCTGCCGGTGTCGGGGCGAGTGGATTCGTTCGGCTCTCAGGGGAGGAGTTTGGCCGGGTCATGACGCATGGGGCCAAGTGGTGTGTGGAACGGGGTTATGGGTGGCATCGGGATCTTGTCCGCATGGAAGAAGGTGGCTGCATCGAAGGGACCGATCCGTCGAGCGTCACCGACCACGCGATTAAACGAGGTATCAATCAACTGGGGACCTTGGGATCTGGCAATCACTATCTCGAAGTCCAGGTGGTCTCGAACGAACGGATATTCGATCCGGTCACGGCAGCGGCACTCGGCATTACCGGTAATGAGCAGATCGTTGTGATGGTGCATTGCGGTTCGCGCGGGTTCGGCCATCAGGTGGCGAGCGACTATCTCAAGCGGTTTGAGAAATCCATGCGCCGCTATGGCATCACCGTGCAGGATCAGCAACTGGCCTGCGCACCGTTTCGATCTCCCGAGGGGCAGGAGTATTTTTCGGCCATGAATTGTGCCGCGAACACGGCCTTCGCCAATCGCCAAGTTATCACGCACCAGATTCGCGAATCTTTCGCGACAGTCTTCGGTCAGTCTGCCGAATCATTGGGGATGGAGTTGGTCTATGACGTGGCGCATAATATTGCCAAGGTTGAACGGTATCCGGAAGGGGATTTGGTCGTGCATCGCAAAGGAGCGACCAGGGCATTTGGGCCTGGGAGTCCTGAGTTGCCAGAAATGTTTCGACAGACAGGCCAGCCGGTCATCTGCGGAGGTTCGATGGAAAGCGGATCATACTTGTTGGTGGGAACTGACCAGGCAGTGCGTGACACGTTTGGATCGACGATGCACGGGGCCGGGCGAACAATGTCGCGCGCGCAAGCGAAAAAAACCATTCGCGGTGCACAGCTACAAGAACAGATGAAACAGCGCGGCATTCTGGTTAAAGCCGTATCGATGTCGGGCCTCGCGGAAGAGGCAGGCCTGGCCTATAAGAATATATCTGAGGTGGTCGAATCGGTCGATCGTGCAGGAATTACAAAAAAGGTGGCGGAATTGCGCCCGATAGGGAATATAAAGGGGTAGCAGCCCGCTGTTTTGCAAGGTGTGATGATGGAACAACGAAAGAACCTCCGGTTTCCTGTTAAATTTCGCAGTTCGTTTTCTTCCGTCGGCATGGTCGGCGGAGAGGGCCGCGTCGCCGACCTCTCCACCAGGGGTTGTCGCATCGAAAGTTCCATCGATGTTCAGCCAGGAGCCTCTTTGGAGGTCCAGATCAAGACGATGGAGGACAAACCCCCAATTCAGATTCAGGCGGCGATTGTCCGGTGGAGCAGAGAGCAGCAATTCGGCCTTGAGTTTGAAGTGATTATTCCGACGGAATGGGCCCACCTTCAGGACACAGTGAAACAGATCGAACTGGAGCCCTACCAACGGGACAGACAGGCTGCCGAACTTCGTGAATCTTCTTGAGTCTGCGTAGAACGAATCTCCCCCTCATCAGTGCGTAATTCCTAAAATAGATTGCCTGAAGTGAACGATCTGCTAACGTCGTAACGACGTGAGCGGTGTACGCGGGTGCAGTTCTGGGTACCGCATGGCCGGTCAAGTGTATGCTCGATTATTCAATTGGGAAAGTGGCCACTGTGTTCACGCGTGTCTCCATCCTCATCATCGCGTTGAGTATTTTCTGTGGGACGATACTGACTTCCCTCCTGGCGCCTGAAGAAGCGCAGGCTATCCCGGCCTTTGCCCGTAAGTACAACACCAACTGCATGGACTGCCACACGGCGCCGCCGATGTTGAACGCCTTCGGCCAGCGTTTTCTCGAAAACGGCTATCAACTGCCGGGCACAGAAGATGGCGGCAGTACCGGTAAGAAAAAATTGGGAGATCTGAATCTCGACGATGTGAATCAATATCTCGGATTCCGCTTGGTCGGCAACGCGGTGAGCAGTTGGGGGTTCAACAAACAGAACCCTGTAGGCGCCGATGCCGGGGTCGTCGAAAACAAGGCTGAGTTTACATTTCCCAATAGTTTCGTGCTGTTCGCCGGCGGGACTGTGGCCGAAAACGTTGGGTTCATGGTCGAACTGGGCCATGACGTCAAAGAGGGTGGCGCCGAGGTGGAGCGAGGCTTCGTGACCTTCAACAACATCGGGTCACATAATCTCGCGCATCTGCGAGTCGGAAAATTTGACCCCAACACCTTCTCGTCCTATGCCACGGTGCGCCAACAGTTGGGCGATGTCGGGGAAAGCCAGAAGGGCGGGTGTACAGCGCCTACTCCCTGTGCCTTTAACCGGGTGGGTCTCACGCCCAGCGCCTTCGCCACCAAATTCTACGGCCTCTACGATCGATCAGGCAATGGTCTGTCCCCCTTCGCTGCCTCGCTGTATAACTCAGGGCATGAAACCGGCGCCGATGTGCATGGGCGTCCGTTCGGCGACTGGTTTCTGTATCAGGTGGGGGTGGTGAACGGAGCCAACGAGCATCTAGGCGATTCGAACAAGGGGAAGGATGTCTACGGCATGATTCGGTTCGACTATGCGCAGTCGAATTTTTTTTCCGCCAGTATGTCGGGGTTCGTCTACCAAGGCAACAGCAACGCCAAAGTGCGGACGAGCGACGATGTGAATTGGAATCGCTATGGGCTGTCGGCGCGGGCCACCTATATGATGGTCGATGTCTACGCGGCATATTCAGTAGATAAGATCAACAAGACGCCGACGGGCGTGGCTGGTTTGTTCGACTCCACCGCGACCGGTCTGACGATCGGCGCCGATACCTATGTGACAAGCCAGACGCTGGTGTCCTTGCGGTACGACAACCTGGATGCAGGCGGGATGCTGGATCAGCGAAAGTCTGCCTCGTTTATTGGCGTGCAAGCGAAGCATTTTCTCCGTGCCAATGTAGCGATTTTTGCCAGAAGCGATTTCAATCTCAGGCAATCAGAAGGTGGAGATACCGCGGCGCGGAATCTCCGCAACGCCTTCTTTTCCGGAATCGATGTGATTTTCTGAGGGAGACGGGCTATGCGAATCCGAATACTTCTCGCTATCGGCGCCGGTTTTGCGATGCTCAGTATCGCTTCACTCGCGAATGCCGTGAAGCCTGAAGATAATCAGGCGACCAGGGAAAAGGGGAAACAGATCTATGATCGAGCATGCCTCCTCTGTCATGGCGCGAATGGAAAGGGCGATGGACCGGCCGGCTGGTTCATCGGTCGCTATGAATCGCCACGCCCGCGCGATTTTACCGGAGGGAGCTATAAATTCCGCAGCACGCCATCCGGTGAACTGCCGATGGATCAAGACCTATTCCGCACGGTGACGCAAGGTATCCCAGGCAAAATGCCGCCGTACGGTGGGTTGAGTGAAGAAGAACGGTGGCAGGTGATTGCTTACATCAAAACGCTCAGCCAGGCGTTCAAGGGCGCAAAGCCCACGGCCCTGGTCTTGCCCAATCCTCCGGGTCCTCCCTCGGATGCTGGAATTGAAAACGGGCGCAAGACCTATATCAAGTATGGATGCCAGAATTGTCACGGGGACAACGGCTACGGAGACGGGAAGGAAGCGCTCGACGGCAACTTGAAGGATACATATGGGTTGATGATTTCTCCCGGCGACTTGACCGAGCGGGCGTCTCTCAAGAACGGGTCTTCTGCTCAGGCTCTTTACCGCAGCATCATGACGGGGTTGGACGGCACGCCCATGCCGTCCTATGCCGATACCATCGGCGGCAATGACAAAGACGTCTGGGATCTCGTGTACTACATTCTCTCGTTATCACAGGAAAGACAGTGATGGGTAGGAGGGGCATGTTTGGTCGTTCCGCGATGTCTGTGCAGGCTCTTGTTCGCCTTCTATCGGTGGCTGTTCCTGTCGTGATGATCGGACTGGCTTGTTGGTCGCCGCTTCTCGCTGCTTCGCAGCCCGGAGCCGAACCGGATGGAACGGTCGTCAAGGCGCCCGCCTCTCAGCAAATGCACGGCCTTGCGCCAGGGCCGCCTGCCAAATTTCGCCGCCCGCGAGAGGTGGTTCCCTCTGTAGCCGAGCCACAAGCAGAGTTTCCTGGTCTAACGGTCTCGCAGCCAGGCAGCGAAGCGCCACCGACGAGGTCGGCATTTTCTGAATCGACAGGGCCGGTGATAGTTGGACGCGTCTTGTATCGAGGGCTAGTGCCCTTTCCCACCCAGATACAAGTCAATCGGGATTTGGACGTATGCGGGGCGACCATGTCTATGGCCACTCTCTCGGTCGACGCAGCCACCCATGGACTTCAGAATGCCGTGGTGCATGTCGAGCAGGGTGCCGGGGAGGTGTCTGCCAGAATAATTGCGGCGACTCCTGTCCTTGTTCGAAACAAAGGATGCCGGTTCCATCCCCATGTCGCTGCTGCACAGATGGGGGCTGAAGTGCAAATTTTCAACGACGATCCGGTGATGCACAATACCAATATTATCGTCGACAATAGTACGGCGCTCAACGTGGCGATGGTGGCGGGAGGAAACCCGATCAAGAAGCTGCTGAAGAGGTCAGGCTTGCACCTGGTGAAATGCAACGTGCACAAGTTTATGCAGGCGTACCGGTTGGTGTTTGACGATCCGTACTTCGACCAGACGACAGAGACCGGTCAGTTCTCAATTGCCGGCGTTTCTCCAGGATTGCACAGGATCACGGTGTGGCATGAGACGTTGGGCATGATGGAGAAGGAACTGCAGGTTCCGGCGCGGGGCACTGTCATTGTAGATCTGGAATATAAATAAGGTCAGGCCGTTGATGCATAACGACGATCACCTACAATTGCGCAGAACTGTACCGTCTCCTGCCAGGCGAATGACGCTGGCCATCAGCGCCATTCTTCTTGTTGTGGTAGCTGGGTATGGAGGGCTCTTCATCCACAACCAGCAAAAGCAGGTTCGCCTGCAGGCCGAGGAACAGGGTCGTGTATTGGCTCGCGGGTATGCCGCCCTCGGTGCGTCGGCTCTGTTCGATAATCTCTTCATGTTGCAGAGCGCCTTTATCCAGGTGAAGAACCAGCATGATATCCAGCGTATCATGCTGCTCGATCCCGACCACATGATCGTGGCATCGGATATCACAACGCTGATCGGTACGATCCTCGACGACCAGGCAAGCAGGAATGCAGAACAGGAGAAAAAGGGAGCCGTCTTTTCCGGCTCGGATATCGGTTTAAGCGACGACACCCTCGTGATTTTCGAGCCACTGTATGGGGATCCGCTGTATCGGACGGGAACCGACAGTGCCGTTGAGGGGAAGCACGAACTATTGCCCGCATTCGCCGGATGGATTCGAATCGAGATCTCGCTGAAGAGGTTGCAGGCTGAGGCCTGGCAGTTGCTTGTGCAACAGGCCTTGACGATGGCATTGCTTGCCGCGGCGACGATTTTCATCGTGAGCAAGACGATTCGGCGTCTTAGTCAGAACATTGAGAAGAGCGAGGCGAAGCTGCAGAAGACGATCGATACGGCGCTTGACGCGGTCGTGACGACAGACGCTGCCGGGACGATTGCCGGATGGAACGCTCAGGCTGAGACAATATTTGGGTGGTCTGAGCAGGAGGCCATCGGGCGACCACTCGATTCCCTCATCATTCCCGTAGGGGGTCGTGATGGGTATCGGCGTGAACTCGCGCGCTTCCTGGAAGCGCGCGAGACCCAGTTCTTGACTCAGCGGCTTGAACTAACCACTGTCCGGAAGGATGGGGGCGAGTTCCCTGTGGAATGGTCGATGTCGCCGATTTGGCTCAATAACGAGTGTATGTTCAGTAGTTTTATCCGGGACATTACTGAGCGGAAGCAGGCTGAAGATGCGCAATCCAACTATCGGACGCAGCTTGAGCGCGAGGTGTCCATGCGAACGGAAGCGCTCGAGGCTCTCCGAGAGGCAAAGGATCATGCCGAATTGGCGAGTCGGGCCAAGAGCGACTTCTTGGCCCACATGAGCCATGAAATTCGAACACCCATGAACGGTATTCTTGGAATGGCCGAACTCTTGTTGCAGACGGAACTGTCAGGAAAGCAGCAGCACTTTGTCGATGTCGTGTACCGATCAGGGGCCACGTTATTGAAGCTCATCAATGATGTCTTGGATTTTTCAAAGGTAGAGGCTGGGAAGATTGAGTTGGAGCACATTCGATTTGATCTGGTTAAAACGGTTAGGGAGGTGACAGACCTCTTTGTGGAACAGGCGCAAGGCAAGGGTATCAACCTGACTTGTTCGCTGGTTGAGTCTGTCCCGTCTGTTCTCCAGGGAGATCCTGTTCGCTTACAGCAGATTCTTATGAATCTGGTGAATAATGCAGTGAAGTTTACCAAGCGCGGGAACATCATGCTCACGGTCACGATGGCGGAAGACTCGGCCTCTGACGCCCTCATACGTTTCGAGGTTCAAGATACGGGAATCGGGATCGAACCTGCCGTGCAAGCCAAGATCTTTGAAGCGTTTTCTCAGGCCGATGGATCGACGGCCAGAAAATATGGCGGGACTGGTTTAGGGTTGTCTATCGTCAAACAGTTGGTTCAGCTGATGGAGGGGACGGTTGGTGTCAGGAGTGAGCCTGGGCAGGGGGCGACATTTTGGTGTACCGCACGCTTGGAGAAAGTATCCGGGAATACGCGAGAAGGCAGGCAGAGATTCCCGTTGTGGCGAGACGGTGTCCAGCCTGACGGTGTTTCGAAAAACCCTGAGACGAAAGTAGCGGGCGCGCGAGTTTTGCTGGCAGAGGACAATCCGGTCAATCGGGAGGTCGCTGTCTGCATGTTGGAGCAATTGGGCTGCCAGGTTGTCGCGGTCGAAGATGGCCGTGATGCGGTGGCTAAGATAGAGGATGCTCGATTCGACTTGGTCTTGATGGACTGCCAGATGCCGGAGATGGACGGTCTCTCTGCGACCAAGGCGATTCGCAATGATGAACAGCGCACCGGTCGGCGTGTGGCTATCGTGGCGCTGACGGCGCATGCCATCGATGGCGATCGCGAAGGATGTTTAGCTGCCGGCATGGATGACTATATGACGAAGCCGTTTACGCAGGGCGAACTTGGGAACATGATTCAGAAATGGGTACAGCGTTCTAGTGATGAGGCAACACTAACTTCTGATCAATCCAAGGCCGTACCGGTTGAACCAGCCCTGCCGCCATCTGATTTGACGGAACAGAGAACGAGACAGGCGCCAGATCGCGCCCTACTGGACGCGCCGCTGGCTGATCAGGTGCTCGACCAGTTACGCGCTCTCAGGCGCCCTGGGCGACTGGACCCGGTCGCAAAAATCCTCACGAGTTTTCTGGAAAGCTCGGCCACGTATGTGAGCGCCATTCACCAGGCGGTGGTTCACCAGGATGCAAAGGCGCTCTTTTATGCGGCGCATGCCTTGAAATCGTCGAGCGCTATGATCGGGGCCATGGAGCTATCGAGAGTTCTGAAAGATTTCGAGCTGCTGGGCCGTCAGGGTGACGTGGCAGGGAGCCATGAGCGGATGGCGGAGTTAGACTCAGTTTATGAAGCGGTAAGGCAGGCCGTGCTGAATGAATTAGGTAAAAAAACTGCCTAGCAATCATGGAAACATTCCAGGAACGAACATGCCCGCTCGTGTTGGTGGTAGACGACGAACCGCAAATGCGAACGCTCGTCCGTGAGATGCTCGAGCAATCGGGCCACGATGTGTGTGAGGCAGAGAACGGCCGGCAAGCTCTTGAGCGATTCGCCGAACGCCGGCCCGACATCGTGCTGATGGACATTATCATGCCAGGGATGGACGGGTTCACCGCCTGTTCGAGCTTGCGCGGGCTGATGGGTGGAAGCCGGGTGCCGATCTTGGTCATGACAGGGCTCGACGATACCGAATCCATTGCCAAGGCCTACGAACTGGGCGCGACGGATTTCATCACGAAACCTTTCAATTTGATGATCTTGAGTCATCGCGTGCGGTATATGCTACGCGGCAGCTTCACCATGGATGCTCTGATCAAGAGTGAAGTTCGGCTTGGGCTAGCGCAGCGGATCGCCAAAATCGGCAACTGGGAATGGCGTCCGGACACGAATCAGTTTACTGCGTCGGCTGAATTTTGCCGTCTGATGGGCATTCGATCACAGGACTTTGCCGGAACCTTTGACGCCTATATCCAGCTGGTGCATGCAGAAGATCGAAGCCGTGTGGAGCAGGCGCTGAAGGGCATTTTGACGAAGCGAGTCCCGTGCGATATCGACCATCGCCTTATCTTGCCGAACGGAGCGGATTTTACGGTCAATCTCCAGGCAGAAGCGGTGTTCGACGACCAAATGAAGGCGCTCTCGATTGTCGGGACGGCGCAAGACATCACCGATCGAAAACAATCTGAACGAGAGATTCATCGCTTGGCCTATTTCGACAGTTTGACAGGATTGCCGAACCGTGTCTTATTCAAAGATCGTGTCGAGCAGGCCCTCTTGCATGCCCGCCGCTATCGCACCACGCTGGCGATGCTTTTTCTGGACTTGGATCGTTTTAAGGTCATTAACGATACCTTGGGTCACAATATCGGTGATCTACTGCTGAAAAGCGTGGCAGACCGTCTGGCCGAATCTGTGCGGCACAGCGACTCTGTCAGCCGGTCGGTAGACAAGGAAGAGAACCATTCGCTCGCGAGATTGGGCGGCGATGAGTTTACCGTGCTCCTCACAAATCTGTGCGATGCCCAAGACGCCGGAAAGGTCGCGCGCCGCATTGTCGAAGCGTTGGTGAAGCCTTTTTCGATTGAAGGGCGGGAAATCTTCGTGACCGTCAGTATAGGGATTGCCATCTTTCCATCTGACGGCGATTCCGTCGATTCATTACTCAAAAATGCCGACTGTGCGATGTATCATGCCAAGGAAGAAGGGCGGAATAATTTTCAGTTCTATTCCAGTACCCTGAATGCTGCTGCGAGTGAGCGGTTGGCATTGGAGGGAGAGCTTCGCCACGCCGTTGAGCGGGAAGAGTTTGTGGTGTATTACCAGCCGAAGGTCAATCTGAGGACAGGCGGAATTATCGGAGCGGAGGCGTTGGTGCGTTGGCAACATCCTCAGAGAGGACTCATGCAACCCGCGGAATTTTTGCCGGCTGCCGTGGATACAGGATTGATCAGGGCAATCGATGAGTGGGTGCTGCGAACGGCTTGTCGTCACAATCAGGGGTGGCAGCATCGCGGCAAGATGCCGGTGAGCATTTCCATCAATGTCTCCAACTCATTGTTCCACGGCAATACATTGCTGTCCGTCGTGGAGCAGGCCCTGAGTCAGACGGGGTTGACTCCGGCTTGCCTGGAGTTGGAACTGACGGAATCGATTGCGATGCGCAATGTGGAGGCGTCGATCGTCATGCTGACGGCTCTGAAGTCGATGGGGGTACAGCTTTGCATCGACGATTTTGGGACCGGCTATTCGTCGCTTAGCTATCTGCAGCGGTTGCCGATCGATATCGTGAAAATCGATCAATCGTTTATACGGGAAATTCTGACGCAGGCCCAGCCAGCCCCGATTGTGCGGGCGATCATCGCCATGGCCCATAGCCTCAATCTCTTGGTGCTTGCTGAAGGGGTCGAGCAGGAGGCGCAACGAACGCTACTACTCGAACAGGGTTGCGATCAGGCTCAAGGCTATCTCTTCGGTCAGCCGATGCCAGAGAATGTATTTGCCCAGCTGCTCCATCCGGTTCCTTTCCGCAAAGCCAGCTAGCCGGTCTTGTTCATTTGGTTCATTTGGTTTGTCTGGTTTTTTGGTAGAATGAACCTACCCAGATAAACCAAATAAACCAGATCAGCCAGTTTCGCCAGTCTCGCAGTTTATGTTCACGATCCATCCCGGTGACTTTCCAACAGACGAAAGCTATACTTCGAACCTGGCAGGTCGAGAGTAAACACGATCTGTCTGGTCTATCTTGTCTGTCTGGTTCAACCAAATAAACAAGACAAACCAAACAGACCAGTTAAACAAGACAGGATGGAGGCGATGTCGATGAAGAATCATGTTGGAAGGTTAGGGATGATCCTGGGAATTGGGTTGTTCATCATGCCCGTTGTTGGCGCGGCTGGGGCGTCGGATAAGCCGATAACGGGTGACAGGGTGATCCGCGAAACGCAGGAGGCGGTGACGGCTACCAAGGACTATACGATTCATCAGAAGGATGCATTTCAGCGAAAGGTTCAGACGGAACTGGATGAGATACAAGTACGCATCACGCAGCTCCGTGGACAAGTCAAACATGCGTCCGAGGAAGCTAGGGCGGATATCCAGAAGGCGATCGTGGAATTAGAAAAGAAAAAAGACCTGGCCAATAAAAAAGCGCAGGAGATTCATTCCGCCACGGCCTCTTCCTGGGAGCAGGTAAAATCGAAAACGACGGCTGCGATGGACGATCTTCGAGGTTCTCTCAACCGCACACTATCCCATCTCCCGTGACGGTCGATCGATGAAATATGCCCTCTATCCCGGTTGTGCGGCCCAAGGGGCGACGCCGGAACTCTATCAATCGACCAGGGCGATCATCGGCCGATTGGGAATCGAGGTCGTCGAACTCTCAGCCGCGGCCTGTTGTGGCGCCGGGGTCGTGACGGAAGCGCATCCCGATATGGCGCTGGCGCTCAACGCCAGGACATTCGCGCAAGCGGAGGCGCTTGGACTGGATGTGATGACGATCTGCGGCACCTGCCAAGGGGTGATGAGCGCAGCCA
>ERZ1292633.2196-Hain-H41-02um-R1-2196-length-20200-cov-5_pt1 | contig 20200 bp, 20 predicted proteins | sample MGYA00564406_ERZ1292633 | MGnify/ENA primary metagenome ERZ1292633 (study PRJEB36523, sample SAMEA6512639) | groundwater metagenome | collected 2019-01-08 | study: AquaDiva: Metagenomics assemblies of 32 groundwater samples
GCCCGCTCGCTGACCCCAAACAATAAGCTGCTCTGACGCTGCTGCGCGAAAAGTATCGGCGGCACACAGCATTATTTTATGGCCATTATCGACCAAATTTTGCGCGATTTTGCCAATGGTTGTGGTTTTGCCACTGCCATTAACCCCGACAAACATTATCACGCGCGGGCTTGTTCCACCCACCCAAGGGTCTGTGTCGGTCTCAAACGGTTGCAAAATCGCGGCGATTGATGCCGCCACTTCTTCCTTAATGCCAACTTCGTCAATGTCTTTGCCAAAGCGGTTGGTGGCAAGGCTGGCGCGAATGCGCGACGCGGCCTCAACCCCCATGTCGGACATGATAAGCAATTCTTCCAACTCGTCCAAAGTTTCATTATCGAGTTTGGCTTTGGTGAATATGGACGCAACCCCTTCGGCGAGCTTGCTTGATGTGCGCGCAAGGCCATCAATAAGGCTTTGTTGCGCCGCCACTGGATCTTCAATTGGCGGCGGATTGATAGCGTAGGTGGCAATAATTTCGCTGGTGCGCCCCAAATGTGCGATGGAAACAGCGCCCAATTCCCGCAATTCACCCGCAATGCCAAGCCCCGCCGCACGCGCCGAATAAAACACTAATTCGGGGTCTTTGGCGCTCTCGGATTGCGGGTCAACCAAAAGAGTGATTGAAATTTCAGTGGCATTAGTTTTGGTTTCGGTGCTCGCAACACCAGTGATATTGCTCGCGCGGGCTTCGGCAATTGCCAAAACCTGTTCCACCAAAGCTGCATCATTGGCGACAATGGTAAAAGCCGCAACCGCGAATAAGCTAGTGGCTTCAATCGCCTGTGCAGCAATTTCAGCTTCTTTTTTATCGCGCGCTTTTTTGCCCCAACCAAACATGCCAAACCCCTTGTCTCAAACAATCTATAGTGGCGAGTTTGCTTTTCTTCAAGTTTCCCTGACGGCATATTGCACGATTGGCAAATAAAGCTATGAATAGGTATGATTGAAAACATAGACCCCAAAATACGCCCCGAAATTTGGCAAATAATGGCCCAGCATACTGGCCAAGTAAGCGACGCCACGCCGCAAGCCCGTGCAATTGGCGTTATCATAACCGAAGTCACCAAAGCCAATGCCACTGGCACCATGGAGTGGCGTGAAGACTTGGTCGGTGATACCCAAAGCGGCACCATTGCCTCGGGCGCAGTAATAACATTTGTGGACCAAATATGCGGCGCGGCCTGTATGGCGGCACTAACCGAACCCGCAGGTTTTGCCACGCTTGATTTGCGGATTGATTATTTACGCCCTTCACGGCGCGGTCATAATTTACGCACCAAGGCCCATTGTTACCGCATTTCGCGCCATGTGGCTTTCGTTCGCGCCATGGCTTTTGATGGCGACAGTGATGATGATCAAATCGCCGCCGTGCAGGCGACTTTTATGATAATTAAATCACGCAAAGACATGTTGAAACGCACAAACCCCGAAACCGACAAAGGGGAAAGCGTATGATCGGCCCAAAAGAAACCATCGCCCAATTGATTGAAAATGTTCCTTATATTGCGCATCTTGGTCTTGTGTTTAATCTCGAAAGTGGCGAATTCACCACTAGCCTGCCATATAAACCTGACCTTGTGGGCAACCCAATGTTGCCAGCACTGCACGGCGGAGTTATTGCCGCAATGATGGAACTTACCGCAATGGGGCAGGTTATATTGATATCAGGAAGCCCCGAATTACCTAAGACTATTGACGTTTCCATTGATTACCTACGCACAGGCAAACCCGAAGCCACCTTCGCCCGCGCCACCATTACCAAGCTCGGCCGCCAAGTCGCCAATGTCGAAGCAGTTGCCTGTCAAAGCGACCCCCTAAAACCAATCGCCAAATTGCACGGGCATTTTTTGATGGTGGGGGAATAGGGGGGCTACCGCCCTATAAATAGCGGGGCAATCGCATATGGCTTTTCCTCCCTTGCAAATCTTCGATTTGCGGGGGAGGTGGGCGCGCAGCGCTCGGAGGGGGCAGCGAGCTAAGCGAGCTTACTAAGTTGTTTTCGCTGCGCAAATTCGCTGCGCTCATGCCCCCTCCGTCCGTGCTACGCCTACGGCTACGCACGGCCACCTCCCCCGCTTCACTTTGTTACGCAAGGGAGGATTGATCGCCCTTATTATTTATAGGGTGGCGGCTTGGCTTGTTAATGCGCACCCTTTATCCCCCGCTTTCAGTTTTGTACTATAATCAAATCTCAATTGGTTTTTGGCGGCGGCGCTTGCCTCAAAACTACTAACATTTACTAACATTTTGCCCACAGTTGTGTCTTTGTCAGTTTTGAGTAGAATGATATTAAATGATATTATTTTGGGGGTAAATAATGACTAATTTTCACGATTTTACGGCGGCAAATCTGCGTGGGCAGAATGTTGATATGGCGGCCTATAAGGGCAAAGTGGTGTTGGTGGTTAATGTTGCGAGTAAGTGTGGATTAACGCCGCAATATGAGGGGCTGGAGGCGCTTTATAAAAAATATCACGATAAGGGGCTTGAGATTTTGGGCTTTCCATGCAACCAATTTGGCGCGCAGGAGCCAGGCTCAGCCGATGAAATATCGCAATTTTGCGAGCTTAATTATGGCGTTAGCTTCCCAATGTTTGAGAAAATTGACGTTAATGGTTCAAAAGCGCATCCAATTTTCAAATTCCTAAAAGCCGAAAAAGGCGGGCTTTTGGGCGATGATATTAAATGGAACTTCACTAAGTTTTTGGTCGGTAAAAATGGTGAGCCAATCAAGCGCTTTTCGCCAATGCAAGTCCCTGCCGAAATTGAAGGCGCGATTGTGAAGGCTTTGGCTTAGTCGCAATTTTCGAATTGTCAGTCAAACCTTGTGGCGCCTCAAAAGGCCGCCAAGAGTGCTTTAACAGCGAGGAAAAGCAGGCATAAAGTCGAAACCGTAAAAAGCCCAATTCGAACTGGGATTTTGTTCACTAGACTTTGCCAAAAGCTATGTATGATGCGGATACCCACATAGGCCCAAGCGACATATAAATTCATCCCACCGCCGTTGTCACTCAATGCTAAGATGAAGACGACAGCATAGAAAATTGTCGGCTGCTCCAATAGGTGTGTATAATTATGGCTCGGCCAATTCGCTGAATTAGGGAGAATTTTTTCCAAATCTTGACCACGAATACCGTGCCCAGAAACTGAGCGTAATTTGTCCTTATCCAAACGGGCGATAGAACCAAAGCGCATCACAGTCGTCCATATAAGAACAATTAAGGTCCAGACAACCAAAACCGCGGCGGGCGCCAATATTTCACTTTTCATTTATTTTTTCCTTATTGTTTCTAGTTCTCAGGATGGATATTTTAGTCGCAATTTTCGAGTTGGCTATCAAAATTTGCGGCGCGGTTGGCAATGTGGCGGGTTTGGGAGCTGCTGCTAGCGCGGGCGCGTCGATATCCGCCTTCGCCCATGCGGTATGCAAGATATTGGGCGGCGACATTATCCATTGCAATGCCCAGTCGGGAGCGCATTTTTTTGAAGTGCCAACCAACAAAATGCGCCGATGCGCCAAAATCTTCGCGACTGGCATTCGGCATATGCGCATCGCGGCGAAACCAATTCCAAGTGCGCGGATTGGATTGGGCATAGCCATAATTAACACCGTTTCGCGCAGTTGGGCGAAATCGGCTTTCTTGATCCATTACGGCCAAAATCGCACCTTTGGCTATGCCCCATCTTTCGTGGGCGTCCTCTAAATGTTGCTCCCATGTTGGATGCCGGTCCAACAACAAGCATACATTATGGGTTTGGGCACTTGCGGGCGTTGATAGGAATAGGGCAATGAAGGCAAGTGCTACTAGAAACTTGTCATCCCGCACTTGATGCGGGATCTTTTTGCGCAAAAGATCCCCGACCAAGTCGGGGATGACAGGCTCATTTTTTTCCGCAAATTTGGCAATTTTCATCGTGATTAAGCCTTATGGTGCGCGAAGTTGCATTTAGGCCATCATATATCAATATTCGCCCAAAAAGCGAACTGCCGGCACCAGTTATGATTTTTATGGCCTCCAATGCCATTATTGCGCCGATAACGCCAGCCACTGCGCCCACTACGCCCATTTGCGCGCAAGTTTCGGCATTGGGCGGCATTTGCGGCACGAGGCATTGGTAGCATGGGCCATGGCCTTGCCGAAAATCAAAGGCGCAAACTTGTCCGTCGAAGCGCCCCAAAGCGCCCGAAATTAGGATTTTTTTGAGGTTAAAGGCGGCGCTATTCACAATGAAGCGAGTTTCAAAATTATCGGTGCCGTCGATAATTATGTCGGCATCAGCCAATATTTTGGCATGTTTGTCCATGGTCAATCGGATTTGGTGGGTGGTTATTTCAACTGTATCATCAAGCGCCAACAGTGCTTTTTTGGCGGCAAAGGTCTTCGCTATCCCCACGTCTTGGGTTTGGTATATTATTTGCCGTTGGAGGTTTGAAATATCGACAACATCGTCGTCAATTAAAACGAGTCTGCCAATTCCAGCGGCGGCCAAATAAAGCGCACAGGGCGCACCAAGCCCGCCCATGCCAATAATTGCTACCGTTGAATTGGCAATCAATTTCTGCCCATGGCCGCCAATTTCCTTCAGCATGATATGGCGCGCGTGGCGTTCAAGATTTGGTTTTTTCATTTGGAAACAATAGAGCATTTCCAAATTTATGCGCGTTTTTTTTGCATTTTGAAAAACATTTGACAAATAAACATAACGCGTTATGTTTATATTGCGGAGTTAAATATGGATGTAATAAGCGAAAATGGCCATTTATTTCTTGGCAGTCGTTTGAAACGGCTTTCGGATAGGTTTTTGACCGATGCCACCAAGATTACACACTCAATCGGTTTTGCCGACCTATACCCAAGCCAAACCGTATTGATTGCTGCACTCGAAAAATCGCCGCCAGTTTCAGTGAGTAATTTGGCCAAAGAATTGGGCCTAAGCCAGCCAGCAGTTACGCGCAATTTAAGCATATTGGGAAAGCAAAGCTATGTAAAATACGTTTCTGACCCCAGTGACCAAAGGCAAAAACTGATTAGCCTGAGTGTTAAAGGTCAAAAATTGGCCGGGCAATTGCGGGCAAGATTATGGGGCAAAATTGAAAAAACCGTTGCCCAAATCTGCCAAGAATCGTCACCTGATTTTGTCGAGCATTTAGAGCATATCGAGAAGGCACTGGGCAAGAAAAGTTTTGAAGAAAGGTTCATGGAAGAAATGCAATGTAAAAAGAATAGCGACGTTGAAATTGTAGAATTTTCAGACGATTTGGCACAGGATTTCTACGACATCAACGCAGCATGGATTGCGGAAAAATTTGTCCTTGAAGACGTCGATAAGCAAGTTTTATCCAACCCCAAAACCCAAATAATTGACGGCGGCGGCGCGATTTTGTTTGCCAAACATAAGGACTTTGGAATTGTCGGCACTTGCGCGCTAATGAATTGTGGAACTGCGTTTGAACTGACTAAAATGGGAGTTCGCGCCGAAGCCCGCGGCCTAAAAATTGGCGAAACGCTGTTGGTAGCAGCATTGGAAAAAGCCAAATTGATGGGCATAAAGCGGCTGTTCCTTTTGACCAATGCCCAGCAGGAAGCGGCGATTCATCTTTATGAAAAACTCGGTTTTGTTCACAGCCGCGAAATTATGGAAGAATTTGGCCACGAATATGAAAGGTGCAATGTTGCGATGGATTACCCATTGATATAGGGTTTTCTATTCCCCCACACCGTCAAACAAAGCGCTCGAAATATAACGCTCGGCAAAGCTTGGAATTATGACGACAATATTTTTGCCCGCAAATTCTGGGCGTGCGCCAAGTTTCAATGCCGCTGCAACATTTGCACCCGATGAAATGCCGCCTGGAATGCCTTCGGTTACGCTCAGTTCACGCGCGGTATCAAAAGCTTCGTCATTGGAAATTTGGATTATTTCGTCGATTAGACTGGTGTCCAATATTTCAGGCACAAAGCCCGCCCCAATACCTTGTATTTTGTGGGGGCCAGGCGCACCGCCTGATAAAACTGGCGACGCAGAAGGTTCAACGGCGACAATTTTCAATTGCGGCAATCTTGGTTTCAATACTTGCCCAACACCGGTGATGGTCCCGCCGGTGCCAACCCCTGCTACAAAGGCAGCAACTTCGCCGGCGGTATCTTGCCAAATTTCTTCGGCGGTGGTTTTGCGGTGAATTGCGGGGTTGGCAGGATTGATAAACTGCCCAGGAATTATCGCCAAAGGATCGGCATCAACAATTTGTTGTGCGCGGGCAATCGCGCCCTTCATGCCTTCGGGGCCAGGGGTTAGCACAAGCTCAGCACCCAAAAATGCCAACATTTTGCGGCGCTCAATCGACATGGTTTCGGGCATGACAAGTTTCAATTTATAACCGCGTTGTGCCGCAACAAATGCCAATGCAATGCCAGTATTACCCGAAGTCGGTTCAACCAAAATAGTGTTAGATTTTATAATGCCAAGTGCCTCGAGTTCGGAAATCATCGAAACGCCAATCCGATCTTTCACCGAAGCAATCGGGTTAAAAAACTCCAATTTGGCAAGGATATTGGCTTCAACCCCATATTTTTTGGCAATAGCCGAAAGCCGCACCAAGGGCGTCGCGCCAATTGTTTCGGTGATATTATTGTAAATTCGGTTATGGGCGCGGGTGGGTTGGGGTTCTATGGGCATGGAATTTCCTTATTCGCTCTATAATCGCACATCATAGGCTTTTGTGCGAATAGTTGTATTGTTGATTTCAGTAGGTTTTTCTCAATTTTAGAATAGCCATAGAAAATATTTCTAGCTTGACCTATCCCACAGTTTTCTCAACATGCGATAATGGAAACGATAAGACAGACAAAGATTCGCGGCGGCATCGGCAGGCTGGTAAAAAAGGGTGATAACTATGTTGCATTGCTAATTGATGGCGGCGCTGTAGTGGCATCGTTTGAAAATGAAGATCCAGAAAAAGCCTGGGCATCTCTAATTGCTAGCCATTCAAGTCAAGTAGAAACAAAGCAAGGCGAAAACTCTGCTGCAATCGACATTATCACTTATGAAGGCGTTGGGAAATTTATCGAAACCACAACCAAAAGCATTTATCTTACTGGGCGCGCAGGGACAGGCAAAACCACTTTTTTGAAGAACTTCCTTGAAACCACAGAATTGAAAGCAATTATTATCGCGCCAACTGGCATAGCAGCTTTGAATGCAGGCGGGCAAACCGCGCATTCATTGTTCAAATTCCCGCCGAGCCTAATTCGTCCGCAGGATGTGCGTAGGGTTCGCGAGGGGAAGATTTTGCGTAATATTGACTTGCTAGTGATTGACGAAGTTTCAATGGTGCGCGCAGATTTGATGGACGCAATTGATAGATCTATGCGTCTTCACCGTGGTGTCCCCAAGCCATTTGGCGGTGTGCGGCTTATGTGTGTTGGTGATGCCGCGCAACTGCCGCCAATTGTTCGTGGCGAGGAAATTGAAACCTTGAACGAATGGTATGGTGGGCCATTTTTCTTTGATGCGCCAAGTGTTAAGCAATTGGATTGGTCGGTAATTGAACTAACTTACGCGTTTCGGCAAACCGAGCCGCATTTTCTGGCTTTATTAAACCGACTTCGGATTGGCGAAGTGACCCGCCATGACGCAGAATTATTGGACCAAAGAATAACCCCAACGCCCGAAGACAATGGCGGTGAATCCGTAATTCTCACCACCACCAATGAAAGTGCAAGGCGAATTAATGATAAGGAAATGGCCGCAATTGCCGCCAAGCCACAAGTATATTTTGGGCAAAGCACTGGCATTTTTGACGATAAATTATTCCCAACCGAAATGGAACTCGAACTCAAAATCGGTGCCAAAGTAATGCTATTGCGCAATGACATGGACCGACGATGGGTAAACGGCACTTTGGCAATTATTCATGAGCTTCTCAAAGAAAGCGTCAAAGTAAAAATTGGCCGCCATGTGCATGAAGTCGAAGCCGCCGAGTGGGAGCGTTTTGCCTATGATGTTGACGCCAATGACAAGCCAACCCGCAAAACCATTGGCACTTTCAAGCAATTGCCACTCAAACTCGCATGGGCATTGACCATTCATAAAGCCCAGGGGCTAAGTTTCGATAAAGTCCATATCGACTTTGGACGCGGAGCATTCGCGCATGGCCACACTTATGTCGCGCTTTCGCGCTGTCGTTCTTTGGCGGGTTTGACCCTATCGCGTAACTTAAGGCGGAGCGACTTGATCATTGATTCGCGCGCCTCGGCGTTCTTGGAAAAAGCGCAATTTGACGATTTTGAAACCTACCGAATTGGCGAAATTGAAAAATAATTTGTCGGTATTCTGTAATTTTTGTTGATTTCAACATATAAAGATGTATTTAAGTGTTTGCATTGTAAACTTCCCATAAATTGGAGCATTAAGTGGCGCGTAGCAATTATATTTTCACTTCTGAAAGTGTCTCAGAAGGCCATCCAGACAAAGTTTGTGACCGTATTTCGGACGAAATTGTCGATCTTTTCTTCGGCAGAACCATCGAAAAAGGGCTTGATCCTTGGGTCACACGCGCCGCTTGCGAAACCTTGGCGACAACAAACCGCGTTGTAATTGCCGGCGAAACCCGTTGCGAGGCCGATATTTCAGAGGATGAAATCATCGCAACAACCCGCGCCGCCATTAAAGACATTGGCTATGAGCAGGATGGTTTCCACCACGCAACTGCTGAAATTGAAGTATTGTTGCATGGTCAATCTGCGCACATTGCCCAAGGCGTTGACAGCTCTGGCAATAAAGAAGAAGGCGCAGGCGACCAAGGCATCATGTTTGGTTATGCCACCAATGAAACCAAAGAATATATGCCAGCGCCATTATTATATTCGCATAAAATCCTGCAAAAACTTGCCGAAGTTCGCCACAATGGCAAAGAAGCGTGGCTTGGCCCCGATGCAAAATCCCAAGTGACGGTTCATTATGTCGATGGCCGCCCCGCGGAAGCCACTTCAATTGTCCTTTCTACGCAACATCTTGATGCAAATATGACATCTGAGGATATTGCAGCGCTTGTCCGTCCTTATATCGAAGGCGTATTGGGCGATGATTTGCCAATTTCGGCCAATTGCGCTTGGCACATTAACCCTACTGGAGCTTTCGTTATTGGCGGCCCCGATGGTGACACTGGCCTAACCGGCCGCAAAATCATTGTTGACACTTATGGCGGCGCAGCCCCTCACGGTGGTGGCGCATTTTCGGGCAAAGACCCAACAAAAGTTGACCGCTCAGCTGCTTATGCCGCCCGCTATTTAGCCAAAAACGTAGTTGCTGCGGGCCTTGCGGATCGTTGCACCATTCAATTATCATACGCGATTGGCGTTGCCGAGCCATTGTCAATTTATGCCAATTGTGACGGCACTGAAAAATGCGATTTGGACGCTTTGGAAAAACGCCTCGGCGAAGTAATGCGCCTCACTCCGCGCGGTATTCGCACCCACCTAAATCTCAACCGTGCAATTTATGCCCGCACTGCAGCTTATGGTCACTTTGGCCGCGAGCCTGATGCTGATGGTGGTTTCTCTTGGGAGAAACTGGACTTGGTTGAGGCGTTAAAAGGTGTCTAAGGACAAGTCGCCGAAATACGGGTCGCAGTGAAATTAAACGGGATACGCAAGCCATAAGTTGCGGTTCCGCTTAATGTCATTTGGGTTGGCAAAAGCCGGCCATTGGCTCTTACTTTGGTTACGCGATTTTTCCTATCGGTCCAAACTCCATCAAAATTAACTGTGCCGTCAGGCTGCATTACTTTTGTGGTATAAACGCAAACACTATTGCGTTTGCAGGGGTTATTGTAAAACCTATCGACTTCGGCTTGTGATAGGCAATGTTCATCACTATCGCGGAACAGCCCAACCGCAGTTGTGCTAAAGCGCCAATAACCCGGCATTGGGCGCGCGCTTCCGTTTTGCGCATTTAATGGCGCCGCCGATAAAATAACGCCCGAAGCCGCTAAGGCCAAAACAGCAAGTAGTTTTTTATTCATTTTATTTTTCACAACTCTCAATTTATCTATGTTTGGGAATATAATAATAGCATCTAAATCTGAACCTTAGATAACGGTCAAGTTAACTTCCGTTAGGTTTGGCAATAAAAACTCAATTTGTGTTAAAAACGCCACGCCCCAAAATGTTAGCATTTGTTAGTAGTTTTTGTCAAAATATTCAATAAAAACAATGGCACTTATCGCCACCTAAAAATATCAGCATTTGCTAGCATTTTAGGTTGCGCGAACCATGCTCTTATCAAGAAATTGGGATTATAGCATGGGAATAGGGCTGGGGGATAAAGTGTTTTATTTCGCAACCCCAATTTGCTCCCCGCTGCGCTTTGCTCCGTAGGTGAGGACAAGGCGCAGCACTTCCCATTCCGCACCCCATTGTCCCAAAATAGGGCAATATTTTAACTTTTTGTCGTTATAGATACTTCCAATAAGGGGCAAAAGCCTCAAAAGGCCAATGATTAGGCCATATGGTATGGTAAAATGACAAAGACAGTTTTAATCGTTGATGACGATCCCGCACAGCGCCGTTTGCTTCAAGCCGCAGTTGAGCGTCAAGGTTTTGCGACCCGCATTGCCGAAGATGGCGCACAAGCGATTGCCCAAGCAAGTGACCCCGCAATTGATGTCGTGATGCTCGATTTGGTTATGCCCGGCGTTTCGGGTATGGAGGCTTTGGCGGCGATTAGGCAAAAACGCGATGATTTGCCAGTAGTTGTGCTTACTGCCTCGGGCGGCATTGATACGGTGGTTAAGGCGATGCAAGCTGGCGCAAATGATTTTTTCGTTAAGCCAGCGTCGCCAGAACGAGTTTTGGTTTCCATCCGTAACGCATTGAAAATGGGTGAGCTTACTGGTGAAGTGCGCCGCCTTAAAAAACGCGCGGCAGGCTCGATGAGCTTTGCCGATATGGTCGCGGGTGCAGGCTCAATGAAGCAGCTTATCCGCCTTGGGCAGCGCGCAGCATCGGCCAATATTCCAGTTTTGATATTGGGTGAATCAGGCGTCGGTAAGGAAGTTATTGCGCGCTCAATCCATGGTGAATCTGATAGGGCACATCGGCATATTGTAACAGTAAATTGTGGCGCAATTCCCGAAAACCTAGTCGAGTCCATTTTGTTTGGGCATGAAAAAGGCTCATTTACTGGTGCATCTGACCGCCATCTTGGTAAATTCCAAGAAGCCGACGGCGGCACTTTGTTTTTGGACGAAGTCGGCGAATTGCCGCTTGAAATGCAGGTCAAATTATTGCGCGCATTGCAAGAAGGCGAAGTGGATCCGATTGGCGCAAAACGCCCAATCAAGGTCGATGTGCGCATAATTGCTGCGACCAATAAGGATTTAACTAAATTGGTTGAAGCGGGTAAATTCCGTGAAGATCTATATTATCGCCTAAATGTTTTCCCAATCGATGCACCACCACTTCGTGGTCGCAAGGAAGATATTCCAGCTTTGGCCAAGCATTTTGTTGCGAGGTTTAATTCCGAAATGGGCAAAAAGATCATTGGCGTTTCGCCCAATACAATTGGTCTGTTGCAAGCCTTTGAATGGCCCGGCAATGTGCGTCAATTGGAAAATATGATTTATCGGGCAATGGTTTTGTGCGATGGCGACTTCTTGACCAATGAAGATTTTCCACAATTAGAGGCCCAATTGCCAGAATTCGCCCAAATTGCCGCCAATGCACCAGCCGAAATGGCGATTGGTGAAGCCGCGAATAATAATCTTGCTTTGCCGCAAATTTTGGCAAATGGGGAAAGCGCTGGGTCTATCGCGATTTTTGATATTGGTGGCCATTTGCGGCCATTGGAAGAAATTGAGCGTGACTTAATCGAATATGCAATTGACCTTTATGCAGGGCATATGACAGAAATTGCCCGCCGCCTTGGAATTGGTCGTTCGACACTTTATCGCAAATTGAAAGAATATGATCTAGAAGAACATATTTTGAATATTGCCGCAGGCTAAATCATTGTTTTTGATGCGCAACGGGCTTCTTCTTTTTGGGCGGTTCGTTGGCTTGGGCTTCGCTTGAAACTTCACGTTTTGGTGCGGCGCTTGGCGTTGTGGGCCGTGGGATAATTGGCTGTGGCGCGGCTTTTGGTGCGGAAATTGCCTCGGGTATGGCTGGAGCAGGCGCTTGGCAATTCGCAATCAGAGCATTAACGCGCAATCCACCTGGCGCGGCATAGGTGCGGCTTGCACCAGCGGCACTTAATGTAATTTGTCCACTGCTGCGCAATACCCGCAATATTGCATCATTTTGGCCATTGGCACTTATCGAAAAATCATAAGTATTTGCGGCGGCGATATAACGCATATTGGCCGACGCGCTCGCCGAAACCGAGCCAAAACCGACATTGCCATTGGTGCCATTGGCTGGTGCAGGCAGGCCCGACGCGCTGATTGATATGCCGCCCCCCGGACGACAAGCAAGCGAGAGAATTGCGCCCCCTGCGCCAATTGGTGAGGCAATCCGCGTCGCTGAAACATTGCGCCACGCGCCAGAATTTTGCGCGATTTGCGGCACGGCTTTGGGCGCAATTGGCGGTGCTATGATTGGCACTCGGTTAAAGCCGACAGCACCATTTTGTAAATTGAAATTGGCTTGCAGCGAATAATTGGCTTGGGCCTTGGTATCGGTTGCCCCAATTTCACAAAAGCCACCTATAATGAAAGAATTGCGTGCGTTTCTAATATCAAGTTGCGGTGTCAAAAGCATATTGGTTAAAACCAATACTTTATCGCGCGGAACATCAATAATAATAACGCGTGAAGTGCAGGGCGTGCCAGCCAGTTCGCTTTCAATCAAAATTAGGCGGTTTTGGAAAGTGCCACGGCTTGGCTCAAATCCTGCAACCTGCAAACTATGGGTGGGTGGCGGCGCGGGTTCTTTTTCTTTGCCAATTATCGGCAAAGCAAGGCCGCTTTCTTGCGCCAAAATTGGATAAATTTGTTTGTCATCAATGAATGCAGCGGGCTGATTATCAGTAGTTCTTATTTCAAATATGCCTTTTGGCGTTAAATATTGCCCCGAAGCAAGCTCGGGAATTGTGCCGCCATAACCAACCAAATCAATGAATATTTGCCCCGCGCCAAGCGGCTTTCCATCTTCGCGCACAGAATTGAGAACAATGGAACCAGGTGTTGGACTCGCGCCAAACACCAAAATTATTGCTTTGGGCCCCGAAGTTTTTGTTTGTGGCCCAGTAGCAACTCGGTTCTTATTTTCAGGTTTGGCGAAACCGAGGCGGGCTTCGACTGTGCCGTTGACGCTCTCAAGTTCTAATGTGCTTTCAAAACCATTTTTCGTGCCTTTGTCTTGAAACAATGCAATCACTTGTTCGACCGAAAGCCCAGTCGCAATTGGGTCGGTGCCGAGCATGGGGGAAGCCAAAACAGTTTGCGCTTTAATTGAAGTCATCAAAGCGCTGCGGTTGCTTTCGCTTTCAGATTGGGCGATTTTTGCGTCGTTTTCTTTCGGGTCGAACATCCAATAGGGCGCGATCACGCCACCAATCGCAAAACCTACAACGAATGTGAAAGCGCCAAACAACGCCAAAACCCGCAGGCCAAATCTTGAACCATGCACCCCTTCTGCCGCCGCCAATATTGTCCCGTCATCTTTATTCATAGGGTTTTAATAGCGTTGCAACGGTTAGGGATTGATTAATTTTTAGCTTCGTAAAGTCGCACCGATTTTTGTAGCGGCACTAATTATCTTGGCGCTTAATGCTTCAATTTCCATATCGCTCAAAGTTTGCAATTTGGGCGCAATCGTGACTTCCAATGCCAACGAAGTCATGCCTTCGGGAACTCCGTGGCCTTGATAATTATCAAAAACCTGCACATTGCCGATAAGGTTCTTATCAACATTAGCAATTACCCTAACCAATTCCGCAGCAGCATTTTCACGCGGTAAAAGGAAAGCAAAATCGCGGCTTAGCGGCATGAATTGCGATAGCTCCAACTTCGCGCGCGCCTTTGTCGGTTTTTGCTTGGCTTGCGGCAGATTATCAACGAAAATTTCAAAACCAAAAATTGTTTGTTTGACGCCAAGCTTTTCACAAACTCGTGGATGAATTTGCCCATATTCAGCAGCCAATATTTTTGGCCCCATTTTAAGCGACCCAGCGCGGCCCGGATGCCAATGCGTGCTCGCGCCATTTTGCATCATAAGTCCGCCTGTTGGTATGCCCATTGCCGCCAGAACCGCCATTAAATCGGCTTGAACACTATAAATATCGGCTTCTTTTTTGCCGCTAAAATGGCGCTGCGAACCCGTTACAATGCCTGCAATAACGGTTTTTTGGCCGTCTGGTTCGTCACTTAAATAGATTGGCGCAGCTTCGAAAAATGCAATATTTGTAAGGCCACGATTGATATTGCGGCCCGCTGCCGAAATCAAATTTATCAAACCAGATGGCCGCATTATTGCCAATTCATCGGAAATCGGATTGGCGAGCGCGATGCTATTATCTTGGCTATTGGCACCAAAAAGCACTGCGGCTTCTTTGGAGACGAAGCTCCATGTCACTGCTTCATTGTAACCAAGTGATGCCAAGGCGCGGCGAGCAATATTAAGCTGCGATTTGTCTGAGCTTATCAGTTGCCGATTTTTTGGCGCGCTAAGTGTGGCAAGTGGCAATTTATCGAAACCATAAATCCGCGCAATATCTTCAACAACATCCGCAGGCTGTTTGCAATCGCCGCGCCATGAAGGAACACCAATATCAAGTTTGCCGTCGCCCAAATCTTTGGCCGCAAAACCAAGTTTGCCAAGTATTTCGCCAATTTGCGAACCGCTTAATTCAATACCGGTTAAGCGTTTAAGTTCGGAAATGGGGAAAATAATGCTCTGTGGCAAAGACGTTGCCGCACCGGCAATTTCCAAGTTTGATGCCTCACCACCGCATAATTCAAGCACCATTTGGGTGGCAAATTCAATCCCGCCAATTAAAAAGTCAGGGTCAACACCGCGCTCAAAACGGTATTTAGCATCAGATTGAATGCCAGTCGCCCGTCCAGTTTGGAAAATTCCCAAAGCCTCGAAAAATGCGCATTCAATGAAAACATCGGTTGTGGCTTCGTCGCAACCAGTTGAAGCGCCACCCAAAACTCCGCCGAAGCCAATTGCGCCGCTATCGTCGGTTATGGCGCACATGCTGGTTGAAACTTCGTGGATATTGCCGTCCAGACCTTCGAATGTTTCGCCCACTTTGCCATAACGCACGCAAATATTGCCGCTAAGTTTGTTCGCATCATAAACATGAAGCGGGCGCGCTCTATCATATGAAATGAAATTAGTGATATCGACCAAAGCATTGATGGGGCGAAGGCCAATTGCCAATAATCTGTCTTGCAACCATTTGGGCGACGGGCCATTTTTGACACTCTTAACCAAGCGCCCCGCAAATTGCGGGCAGGCATCCTTGGCCTCAATTGTCACTTTAATCGGGCTATCAAATGCGCCTTTATGCGTAGTAATATCTCTATCTTGAAATTCACCGAGACCGCTTGCTGCCAATTCACGCGCTATCGAATTTACGCCAAGCCAATCGGGGCGATTTGGGGTTACTTCAAAATCAATAACAGCATCATTCAGGCCCAGCGCTTCTGCGGCAGGCGTGCCAGTTGCAAGCTCATTTGGCAATTCAATTATGCCCGAACTATCGCCGTCAATGCAAAGTTCTTCATATGAACACATCATGCCATTGGAAACCACGCCGCGCACTGGTTTTGCCACCAGTTCCATACCATTAGACGGGATACAAGTGCCAAGCGGAGCGAAAATTGTGGTTAATCCCGCGCGGGCATTTGGCGCACCGCAGACAATTTCGAGTTTGCCAAGATTGGTTTCCACTTGGCAAACCCGCAATTTATCGGCATTGGGGTGTTGTTCAGCGCTGATAATTTTGGCAACCGAAAACGCGCCAAGTTTTGCCGCAGGGTCAATAACTTCTTCAACTTCAAGGCCAGCCATAGTCATGGCCTCGACAATTTGCGCAAGGCTTGCATCGGTTTTGAGGTAATCTTTAAGCCAATTTATTGTAAATTTCATTTTTCCATTTTCCTGCTTTGTGCTCCCTTGCGAAGCGGGGGAGCTGTCCCGAAGGGACTGAGGGGGCGCGAGCGAAGCGAGCATAGTGCACACATCTGCCCCCTCCGTCCGCTTCGCATGGGAGGACTAATTTCTTACCTACTCAACCCACTTGCCAAATTGGGTGCGACCATTGGTTCAAACCCAAAATGTTCAAGCCAGCGTACATCAGAATTAAACATATCACGCAAATCGGGAATACCATATTTAAGCATAGCCAACCTATCAATCCCCAATCCAAATGCGAAACCTTGATGAATTTCAGGGTCAATCCCACATTGGCGTAGAACATTGGGGTGAACCATGCCGCAACCCAAAATCTCGAGCCAATCATCGCCAGTGCCGATTTTCAACTCGCGACCCGAACGATCGCAGCGCACATCGACTTCGGCGCTTGGCTCAGTGAACGGAAAATGGTGTGGGCGAAAACGAACGGCGGCTTCCTCAACTTCAAAAAAGCGCGCCAAAAACTCCATTAATACGCCCTTCAAATGCCCCATATGCACACCTTCTTCAATAACCAAACCTTCAATTTGGTGAAACATTGGCGTATGCGTTTGGTCTGAGTCGCAACGATAAGTGCGGCCCGGTGCCACAATGCGAATTGGCGGTTTTTCATTCAACATAGTGCGGATTTGCACGGGCGAAGTATGAGTGCGCAGCAGCTTTGCCACGCCGTCCGAATTTTTTTCGAAAAAGAAAGTATCATGCATGTCGCGCGCGGGGTGTTTTTCGGGGAAGTTTAGCGCCGTGAAATTGTGAAAATCGTCTTAATATCTGGCCCTTCTTTGACGGTGAAACCCATATCGGCGAAAATCACTGCAACTTCTTCAAACACTTGCATGATTGGGTGAATTTTTCCCATTGCCTGTGGAAAAGCGGGCAAAGTGGCATCAATCCGTTCAGCCAGGAGCCGCGCATCAAGCGCTGCATCGGCTAAAATCACCTTTTTGGCATTGATAGCATCGTTCATAGCATTTTTAAGGCCGTTAATTTTGGGGCCAAAAACCTGCCTATCTTCCGGTGACATTGCGCCCATGCCTTTTAGAAGTTCGGACACCGAACCTTTCTTGCCAAGCGCCGATACCCGCAATTCTTCCAACGCCGCTTCAGTTTTTGCAGCTGCCAGTTCGGCGAAAAGAGTGGTTTCCAATTTATCTATATCAATTGTCATGTTTTTTCCATTTTGCGTGAGTGGCTATGGCGGATTTCACGCTAATTTTCAATGGCGCATAAAGCAAAAAGGCCCGAAACTTTCGTTTCAGGCCTTTGAAAACTTATTGAGCAAATAATTTATGCTGCAAGTGCTTTTTTGGCCTGATCAACCAGCGCGCTAAACGCTGCTGTTTCAAAATAAGCCAAGTCTGACATTACTTTTCTATCAACTTCAATACCAGCTTTGGTTAGGCCGTTGATGAAGCTTGAATAAGTCATATCAAATTCGCGCACTGCTGCGTTAATCCGCTGAATCCAAAGCGAACGGAAGTTACGCTTGCGGACTTTACGGTCCCGATATGCATATTGGCCAGCGCGCCAAACGGCGGCGGTTGCGGTGCGGATTGTGTTTTTACGACGCCCTTGATAGCCTTTGGCTCTTTCAAGGATATTATTGCGACGTGCTTTGGTGGTAACGCCACCTTTAACTCTTGCCATATCTCAAATCCCCTATGCTATGCCGTATGGCGCCCAAAGCTTAATCCGCGTTGCTTCAACATCGGAAATAACCGAATTGCCGCGATTTTGGCGAATATACTTTGAATTGTGGGAAAGAAGACGGTGGCGCTTACCAGCAGGGCCAGCAAGGACTTTACCAGTCGCAGTAATTTTAAAGCGCTTTTTTACACCGCTTTTGGTCTTTAGTTTAGGCATTTTCTTACTCCGTTATGGATAGAAGCAAAGTTTCGAAAAACAATGCGGAAAAACCACCAAGGCATGCCATTTTAGCCCGATGATCGATTGGAGGTGGGTCTTTAAGGGAAAGGGGTGGCGAATGCAAGCGTTGGCGCTAAATTATCCGCATATTGACCAGTTTCGCCACCGCTTGGGTGCGGTTGGTTGCCCCAAGTTTGCGTCTCGCATTATCAACATGAAAGCGTGCAGTGTCACTTGATATGCCTAGTATAACCGAAATTTCCCAATCAGTTTTCCCTTCCGCAACAAAGGCCATGCAATCACGTTCGCGCTCGGTTAGATTTAGGGTTTCTTGTTGCGGCAGTTCGCCCATAGTCATTAATTTTTCGGTCAAAACCAGGCCAGCCATTTGAAACGCGAAAATCTCATCTTGCGGAAATTCATTGCGCTCAAACCCAAGGTGAAGCGACGCAATTGCATTGCCAGCGCCATAAGAAGTCGCGCAAATAGCATCGCCAATTTTTGCCTGGGAATAAGCATCCCAATAATTGCCATATGTCTTATCCTTATGGGGCGCAAAGTCACTAAACAAATATCTCGTGCGCCCTTCCTTTATAGGTTTCAGCAATGGGTTTTGTGCAAAACATACATAATTAAATGCGTCTGAATATGGCCATTGTGGCGATATTGCAATTCGCGCAATGACACCGCCCGCAGCAAAATGGCTTTGCGAAGTTAGGGTCGCGGCGGGCCTTAAATAATGGCGAGTTTGCAAATATGTAGCACCATATGGTTCTAAACTCGTGAAAAAAGCACGGCTGGCCTGATTCGCGCTATTAGCTGCGAGGGCAGGTTCGGCAAGTTGCATTATCCGCGCCAGCATCGAAATTCCCTTCAATAAGCAGCTAACAATATACTAAACCTGCCGAACTTCAAGATTTTCCGATAAATTATTTTGAAAATGTCAAGCTCGCCTTTTCGGGAGTTATGAGGCGACCTCGAATTTGCTAAAAATAATCAGGTGTTCGTATAGATTTCGCAATGGACTGAGGCTTTAACAATGCTGTATTTTCAAAAACTTAACTTCTGGCTAGTTGTGATATTGTGCGGGTTTGGGCTGATAATTTCTTCGCCCATTATGGCTAGGGAAAACGCGGCAATTGCTTCGCAAAGCTCACAAAGCGAAGCTCAAAGTCACCGAAGGATGCTTAAATTAGCCGATGGTGAATCCTTAAGCGCTTTTGGTGTTGAAATTCACGCGCAAACGCCAACAGTTGCGGTTTTGTCGCTTTCAACCGAAATGGTAACCATTGCGGTGGTATCGGGGCAATTGGCAATTGGTGCTACTCGCGCGCGCGCAGGTGAGGCATTGGTCACGCCAATTGATGGAAGCCAAACCCATTTATTCGGCTATGACGCTGAAAGGCTTGCAGCTTCACTGCCGCCTGCTTGGGCGCAAGAAATGACCGCGCCACTTCAACAATTGGCACTGCGGCAAAAAAGACTGAAATTTTGGGGTTTAATTGAGCCAGTAAGAATTAATGCTACCTCGCCTTCGGCTCCAAATGTCGAAATCGTCCGCCAATCTTATTTGGGCAATGAAACTATAATCGGGTTACGCCGCGCCGCGCATGGCCAACCCCAAGCTTTGGCGGGGCTTACTGTCAAAAAATTCGCCGAAAGTCTGGCCGCGGGTGATGCTACCAGCGTCGCGCATTTGTTGGACCCGAAACCTTTTACCGATAGTGGCGCGGACGAAGCAAGCTGGCAAGCTGCGCGGCTTGGCTTTGCGCAAAATTTGGTCAAGGACGCCGTGTTAAGGCACGCAATGGCTGCATTACCCGATGCGAACGCGACTTCGGGAAACAGTTTTGAAGCAGGGGGCGCGTATCGGATTCAATTGGTTATGCGCGACCGGGCTATGTTCGTTAGTGCAGTGGAGCCAATTCAATGAAAAAACTTTTATCCAAATGTTATACAACAAAAATAAATTGACCCATGATTTTTGAAATTTAACTATTAATAGCGTAATATTTAATTTACTAAAAACAATTAAAAAAAAATTATTAGCAACAATGATATAATATATTTTTTTGGAACCATTAAAATTTATATAATCATCCGTAATCCACAAATTCATAATAATTATTTTATTAAAATTTACTTTG
>ERZ1292633.2199-Hain-H41-02um-R1-2199-length-20183-cov-17_pt1 | contig 20183 bp, 20 predicted proteins | sample MGYA00564406_ERZ1292633 | MGnify/ENA primary metagenome ERZ1292633 (study PRJEB36523, sample SAMEA6512639) | groundwater metagenome | collected 2019-01-08 | study: AquaDiva: Metagenomics assemblies of 32 groundwater samples
AAGCAACCGTATGAAAAAAAATACTTGACTTTTCTACATAGCGGATCTCCCCGACCATCAATGTCAAACTTTATGTGGATAACAAATGCACACAAAAATTGCCGAAAGGCAATCTTTGTGTAAAAAGCCCGACACAGTTTCTATTAATCAGAGCAATATAAGCATCTCCAAATATTTGCCGTGCTCTATCTGAAGCGTCCGAAGATTGTTCTTGATTATATCTACACCGATATCCGTCTTTTTTGGAATAACAATCGGCCTACGCAGACCGGGCTTCTGATAGACTCGATGATCTCCACGCTCACGAATGAACTGACAGCCGCAAGCAAACAAAAATTTTTCAAAATCTCTCCAGTGTATCGGGGTTATACGCGGCATACCTATGCCGGCATACGAACCCTTTCGCTCGTTTGCTCGAAGGCGGGCGGATGCCATTCGTTCTGAATTTTTTCCCAACCCAAATCCAACAAAACATCATCGAGAGTATTCATTCGCTCGCATTCCTCAATGAACAACTCGGCGGCCTCTGCGAACATCCGTTTAGCATCCTGAACGGAATCTCCCTGACTGGCCAAATCCAAAGCCGGCGAGTATGCAATATACGAGCTAACATCCTTTTTAATAGTTACAGGGATTTCAACAGCAAGTTCGTGGATTCTCATATCATTAATCTAGCGCATTTTTTACAATTACGGAAGTGTCTGTGATCTACACCATGGCGTGGTGATGAATTTTTCATTATCGAAGCCCTTCGACCCTCCTAAGGCGGGCACGGCAAGCTCAGGGAATATCTTTGCTTTTTATTTAATTCAAGTCGTCTTGAATCCCAGCAAGCCCTTGTGCGCAATTGTATAATCAATCGTCTGTTTAAGTCCGGAGTCAACTGTAACGAGCGGGAGCCATCCGAGTTGATCTTTTGCTTTTGCCAAGCTCGGGATTCCAAGCGGGGTCATGAATAGAAGTGGCGGTTGGAACGTGATGCGCGACGTTGAGCCGGTCATTTCGATTATTCTTTGCGCAACATCCACAAGCGGAACTTCGAGATCGCTTCCGATATTCACCGGACCGATTCCTTTCGGCGCGCCCATAAGCTTAATCAATCCGTCTACCACGTCGGAGACGTAAGTGAGCGATGTGCGGAATGTTTCGTCTCCGTAGATAACGAGATCCTGATTATCCAAGGCGTTGGTGATAAAATCCGGAATCATCTGTCCATCGAACAGCATCATTCGAGGACCGTATGTTCGAAAAACTCTTGCGATACGAACGTCTACGCCGTGGACTTGATTGTAAGTCGCAACGCACGTTTCCGCGAAACGCCTTCCTTCGTCATAACATGAACGCGGACTCAACATATCTACCGCTCCGAATTCAGTCTCAACGAAAGCGTGTCCGTCTGCCGGTCTTGATCCGTATACGACTGACGTTGATGAAAGCAAAAACTTTGCGCCGTACTTCACGGCGAGATCAAGCGCATTCTTCATTCCCAATGAATTCGCAAGCAACGTTTGCATCTTGAACTGGTCGAATTTTTTCGGACTCGTTGGACACGCGAGATGGTAAATCTCTTGAATTCCTTGGAACTTCAACTTGAACCGAGCTAATTCCGGAAACGCCTCCAGGTCGAACGGCGCGTTAATGTCCTGACGGATAAACTCGAAATCTCCGTTCTGTAAGAGATGGTCGATATTCGACTCCTGCGAAGTCGTAAAATTATCGAGACAGATTACGCGCGAGTCGGCTAAAAGTTTTTCACACAGAAACGAGCCGATAAATCCGGCGCCTCCTGTGACCAAAACATTTTTCTTTTCCATTCCTTCTGCGTTCTTTTCGACCGGAGGACTAGAAGGTGACTTGTTGTCTGTGAGATTTGGCATAGTCGATCATTTTTTTTAATCCATCTTCCAATCTAACGAGCGGTAACCAACCCAAAATGTCCCTTGCTCGAGTTATATCAGGTAAAGGCGCCTCGGTTTGATATGGACATGGGGGTTCAAAACGAATTCTAGACCCTGAACCGAGAATTTCCAACACCTGCTGCGCTATTGCCACCAACCTTACGTCATTGTCCGATCCGAGATTAACGAGGGTTACGTCTATGGGCGTGGACATTAGGCGTACGAGACCGTCTACGATATCGTTTACAAAGGCCATGGAAATGCGACTGTCTTCGTTCCCTGTCAAAACTATATCTTTATCTTCCAATGCTGAAAGAATCATGTCCGGAATAAGATTTCCATCAAAAATTTTCATCCTCGGCCCGTACGTTCGGAAAATTCGAGCTATCTTCACGTCTAGCGAGTAAACGTTGGCGTAGGTTTGAAGGATCGCCTCTGAAAAACGCTTACCCTCGTCGTATGCACCGCGAGAAGAAAGGTGATCAAGATGGCACTCGTCCGTTTCTTTAACGTGCGAACCGTTGCTACGCGGTCCGTATAACACGCTGGAAGAAGCGTACAACACTTTAGCATTGTGTTCTACCGCGATATCCAAAACGTTTTTTACACCTATAGAATTCGTCAAAACAGTTGCGATCTTAAAATCGTCGAAATGACGTTTCGATATCGGACACGCAAGATGATAGATCTCTTGAAACCCCTGGAACCTAACTTTGAATCGCTCTAACTCCGAGTACTTAAGAAGATCGAGCGGCTGCGTGATGTCATGATTGATAAACTCAAAATTCGAATCCTGAAGAAGATGGTCGATATTAGACTCCGAACTCGTTATGAAATTATCAACACATATTACGTGCGCTTCCTTCACCAGCCGATCGCACAAATGAGAACCAATAAAACCCGCGCCTCCGGTCACAAGCACGTTCCTCCGTTCAAACAATTGTTTGGACATGGAGATATTGTAGCATAAAAGAGCAAAAGGGCTGACGAGCTAATGAGCATAAGAGCCACTCCGCCCATAAGCCCTTCAGCCCTTAAGCCCTTCAGCCCCCGTATTCTTCCGTTTCCACGGATCGTTATGAAACGTGAAAAGACGGTGCGTGAAAAATGATACGCACGCAAGGAGTCCTGTAGAAATCACGATTGTCAAAAAATCATACACGCCGAGAAGGTCGTGGCCGATGTAAAAAAATGTCGCATCCAACGCGTTCCCTGCGAGCACAACAGCAACATACCTCCCAGCTGATCCGGAAGCTGGCGCTTGATGCTTAAAAGTCCAAAATCGGTGAAGAGTGTAGTTGTATACCACCGCGAATATGATAGCGATAATATTTTCAAAAGTTCGCGGCCCATCCACCCAAATCAGCCGCGATAAAACTGCGTACGTTCCAATTTTCACAGCAAAAGAGCTTCCACCCACAAACAAATACCGCCCAAGCATCAGCTTTTCCCGTTTGATGAATTGAATGATCCGTTGTGGCATGAATTGAAATTCTACAACATATTTTTGAATGAGTCCAAAAAGAGCCCCGTCATTGCGAGGAGTAGCAACGACGCGGCAATCTAATATGAGTAATTATTTCCTTCTACGAGATTGCCGCGCCACTGCTGTGGTTCGCAATGACGAGGGCGTTTGATTGCCGCGTCGCACAAGCCTCCTCGCAATGACATCGGCTTGATGGACTTTACAGACTTTACGGACTTTACGGACTTTCGACTTCTGTGCAAACATACTCACCATGTTAAGACTTGGCATTAGATTCAAGCAACTTCTGCTGGTTACAGGCGATCTGATTATTTTTCAGGTGGCGCTACTTTTGACGCTTCTTCTCCGCTACGGACACGTGGAACAACGTTCTTGGGACCTTCATGCGCTTCCTTTCGGGGTCGTCAGTACGCTCTGGATCGTAGGATCGTATGTCGCGGGGTTGTATGATTTCAACGTTCTAAAAAACGGCATCAAGTTTTTCCGTCTTTATTTGGAAGGAATGATCGCGAACCTCGCCGTCGCACTAGCATTCTTCTATCTCATCCCAATTTTCGGAATCGAGCCGCGAACGAATCTATTTCTATACTTCGCGATCGTCCTCCTCCTCGGTTACGGATGGCGCCTCGGCTACAACAGATTGATCGCGAACACACTTTTCCGAAACCGCGTGCTATTTATCGGCAGCGGAATGGACGCGGCAAAAATTAGAACAATGCTTGAGAGATCCGCTTTCGGATTTCATCTCGTTGCCGTTTTCGAGACCACGCCTAATTCGCGCTTTGAAGATCCGGAGGTCGCTTGGTACTCGTCTCTCGGTGATATCGAAAAAATAATCCGCGAACGAGACATCCACACGATTTTACTCGGCCACAAACCGGACGATATTCCGGGACTGCGCGATGCGCTGTACAAGACGCTTTTTCTTCCTGTGACATTGCTAGACCGAACCGCGCTTGAAGAAACCATAACCGGCCGCATCCCTCTGGAATATGTTTCGCAAACTTGGTTTCTTGAGCATCTGCGCGAAAATGAGAAGGCCTGGTACGAAATGGCAAAGCGAATCGGTGACATTTTGATGGCAATACCTTTCGGTATAATCACGCTGATACTTTATCCGATTGTGGCATTGATTATTAAAGTCTCTTCGCCAGGTCCCGCGCTATATTCGCAAATCCGTTTGGGCAAATTCGGCAAACAATTCCGCATCTGGAAATTCCGCACAATGCACGTAAACGCGGAAGAAAACGGCCCGCAGTTTACAGCGGACGCAAAAACCGATCCACGCCTCTTTGCGGCGGGTCGCGTCTTGCGTCGGCTCCGTCTCGACGAATTTCCTCAAATTTGGAACGTCCTGCGAGGAAATTTGTCGTTTATCGGACCGCGACCGGAACGACCGGAATTCGTTGAACAGCTTACGGAACGCATGCCATATTACTCTTTGCGCCACCTAACCCGTCCTGGTCTAACCGGCTGGGCACAAGTCCGTTTTCTCACGCCAACCGCATCGCTGGAAGATAACCTAAAAAAACTTCAATACGATGTCTACTACATTAAACACCGCTCGCCGCTATTGGATATCGCAATTTTGCTGAAGACGATTGCGATCGTTATACGAAGGCAGGGTACATAACTCCTCCATCCTCCCCTTACCTTAAGGGGAGGTCACTTATATTTCATTAATCAAATATAAACCTCCTCTTAGAGTAAGAGGAGACTGGAGGAGTTACTCCCCAGAGTCCATTCCGTACTGTCTGAGTAAATCTCTCAATCCTTCTTCAAACGACTTCTTTGCCTCCCACCCTAGAAGCTCTTTTGTTTTTGAAACGTCCGCGACAGAGTGAAGAATATCTCCTTTTCTTGGCGGCAAATGCTCGACCGTTCCACCGATTAACGCGGCGATCTGATTCACCGTTCTCCCCTGCCCCGTACCTACATTGAAAACTTCGCCTTTTCCTATCGACTCATTTGTCATTGCAGCTTTGTACGCACGTACAACATCGCTAACGTGAACGAAATCGCGCGTCTGCTCTCCGTCGCCGATAATAGTCAGCGGCAATCCTTTACGATGTAGGTTCAAAAAAATATTTATTACGGACGCATACGCTCCGGTGTCAGCCATGCGCGGTCCATAAACGTTGAAGTGACGTAGCGACACGGTCTGCAATCCGTAGATTGAAGAAAACATGGAAGCCCATTTCTCGCCCATGAACTTATGCACACCATATGGACTCATTGGCCGAGCGACGGCATCTGTTGAATGAGGGATGAGTTGATCGCCATAGATAGCAGAGGACGATGTTGCGACAACGCGCTTTACTCCAGCTAAACGAGCCGCATCAAGAACGTGGAGTGTGCCCATAACGTTCGTTCTAAATGTTCCAACCGGATCCTCAACGGAAAGCGGTACGCTCGGAATCGCGGCGAGATGAAAAATCCCGTACACGCCATTCGCCGCGCTTTTGACGACCTCGGCATATCCGACATCGCCCTCGATCAAAGTCGCCCCAGAAGAAATATTCTCTCTTTTACCGGTTACGAGATTATCAAGAATACGAACGGAGTGTCCGTCCGCAAGAAGACTCTCTACGAGATGACTCCCGATAAACCCTGCACCCCCTGTTACTAGATATGTAGACATATTATTAGCTTGGCTCCAAACCGAACCATTTTATCGTCTCTCGAAGTCCATTTTCAAAACTCACATTCGGTTCCCAATCCAAAAGTTCTTTGGTTTTCGAAACATCTGCGCGAGTATGCCGCGCTTCAGCCGAGCGCCCTTCCTTGAATATGGTGGGACCGCCAAATGCGCTCGCGATGTAATTAACCGTATAATTATTTCCGCTTCCGACGTTCAATATCTCTCCGTGCCCAACGCGATCAGACGTCATGGCTCGCACGTTCGCATCAACAGCATCGGAGACATACGTGAAATCGCGCGACTGTTCGCCATCTCCATGAATCGTTAACAGCTCACCGGCCTTGCGTTGTCGCGCGAATACAGAAATCACAGTGACGTACGATCCGGAATCCGCCATGCCTGGACCATATACGTTAAAATACCGCAGAACTACCGTCTCAAGTCCGTAAATATCGGAAAACTGCTTAAATAGTAATTCGCTGTTGTATTTCTGTAAGGCGTATGGATTCATCGGATTCGCCTGCATATCTGGACGATTTGGAAGCTCCTCCGAATTTCCGTAGGCGGAAGAAGAGCCGGAATATACGACGCGTTCCACTCCGGCATCGCGTGCCGCAACCAAGACATTAAGCGTGCCAAAAGTATTCGCTTGAAACGACTCGATCGGATGATCGATGGAGAAAGAAATGCGCGGCAAAGCTCCAACGTGAAACACGCCGTCCACTCCAACAAATGCCGGACGTATCTCATCAAGTTTTGTAAAATCCAATTCAAAAAACTCCGCGTCTTGTGGGATGCGTTCTCGCTTTCCTGTCGACAGGTTATCAAGAACACGCACCCGATGTCCGTCGCGCAACAATCTCTCGACGAGATGATGGCCAATGAATCCGGCGCCGCCGGTGACGAGAAATAAACTCATAAAAGTTTCGTCATTCGGGCTTTGTCATTCGTCATTTTTCTTAGGGCTTCCTTCTTCCCAATTAATATCCAAGCCCTGCGATCTAATAAGATCATTATTATACTCTTCGGCTTGTTTCAATAAAGAAAGATCTATTCCATGCGCATCCCCCAACTGAATCGTAGAACGAGTATCCTTGGGCAAACACTTGCCTCCATAGCCACGATAACCCTTATGAATCACGTCCCAATGATGCGTCCCCATCCATGGCTCCGCTGTCATGATTTGCTTGGCCTCATCATAATCTATATCAAGCTTTTCGCATAAATCGTACACCTGGTTAGCGAAAGTAACTTTTAGAGAATAAAAAGAATTACCTATGCACTTTACAAGCTCGGCGGTTTTGGCAGGTATGGTGGTTTCAAATGGCGCTCGAGGCAAAATTTTCAAAACTCTTCGCGCATCTCCCCTGCTCTGATCCGTGAAGCCCACTATTTGTCGCGTTGGAAACTGCATGTCGTGATCTGCCTTTGATTCCGTCAAAAATTCCGGATTAAATAATATCCGATGCTGCGAAAATTCTTGCTGAAAACGATCGGTTGTTCCGGGCAAAATTGTCGATTTCAAAACAATCGTCTTTCCGGAAACAGGAATTGCCGAAATCGCCGAACGCAAAAACGAATCATCAAATCCGGAGCCATCCAAATAATGAGGAGTTGGAACCGCTACAAATATAACGTCCGCCTCCGAAAGAACCGAAACATCATTGTAGCCCTTGGGCGGATCGAATAGTCCTACATTGATATTCTTTGTTTGAAAATATCTACAAAGAGCGCCGCCAACCATTCCGGTTCCAATAATAGCGATATTTTCCATAAAATCCTATGCGACAAGAAATCTCATCCTTTATCTTCAGACTCCACGCCAGATGAAGACGGTCGCTTAAATGCAAGGCGCGTTCTCAATCTAAGAATTGCCGCGATGACACTTTTCAAACTATTCCATCCAAGCGCTTTTGTTTTCCCGAAACGAAACTGAACTCGCGCAGGAACCACCACGTACGTCTTCTTCTGCTTTAACAATGTCAACAAGATTTCGGCGGCGTACGCGAAGCTGTCTGTTTGCGGCAAAGCGTTGCGAAGATCCTCCGAACGATAAACGTTTATCCCGTTGTAATAAGGCATTCTGTGCAAAAACAAAATATTCAAACAGGTTGTATAAGTTTTTGAGATAATTCTGCGATACAAAGGACGTTCTTCGGGATTCGATGTATACGATACAACCATATCTGCCTTTCCGATGTTGGAAAAAATCACTGGAAAAGATGCGGGATCGTTTTCATTGTCTCCAGGAATCATCATGGAGTATTCTTTCGTCGCCAACCGAACAGCATTGCGATATTTTTCTCCGAGCTTCTGATATACGTCTACGTGAATTGAACGTATGCGCGGATCTTGTTCGGCGAGTTTTCTAACGATATCCACAGTACCGTCGCTCTTGAGATCGCGATCAAGGCACGTCATAACAAGAAACTCGACATTCGTGATATTAGCTTCCGCCAATGAACGCTTGGCTCCAGCGATGGCAGCTTCTATGTTCTTCGCCTCGTTCAACGCCGGGACGATAATGCTTAATGAAATATCCATGTAATTATATGACTCTACTAAAAATCAATAATTTGCGCAAGAAAAAAGCGGCTCGACGAGTGTCGAACCGCTTCACGTTTGAAGACCCTTCGGTCAGTTGGACGGCGGACCGCCCAGAGTTTGGCCACCGGGACGATCTCCCGGAAAACCTCGACGATCCACAGCCACCTCTTCCGCTTTGGTGGTCTGTTTGAACCAGTCTAGCTTGTAGTTGGTCCAGAGGTCGTTCAGCCGCTCACGGAACCTATACGGGAGGCGGTAGATCCTCCCTGCCTGCATGGTGTTCTTCGTTACCGAATACACCCGCAAATACAAGTTCGTGAACGGAAGTCGCGACAGCACGTCGATCGCAAGCCGCGAAACCGGCTTTGCTAGCGCATTCAGGATCGGATTGTAGCTCCCCGCGAAGAAGAGCACGATCGTCCCCAAGAGCGCCAGATTCTGCTGAACGCGCTTTTCGCCACTCGTGTAGCACTCGAGTGGCGACGTGGTTTGGTAGCTCGCCGGCAACTCGTCGTAATTGCCGTCGAAATACCCGTGGCGAACGGCGTAGTTCCCAAGCTGCGTCCCTTGGTACGGGAAGAACATGGGAAATTCGCCGAAGCTCACCTGGCGATCCGCGCAGTATCTCACCGAGTCCTCGTCGTACTCGATGTACGTTGCGCGGACTCCTGCGTCGCGCAAAACGAAGTCGACCGCACTGCGTGCCTTCAACTCGTCCGGAGTGCTCTCGCGAATCTCGCGAACGACATCCACGAGATGCTTACGTCGCTTCGTCCGCCTCGGGTCCACCTCGACCGCAACGGACAGCACTTTTGCCAACTGCTGATCGTACATCTCCTTGCTGGCATTCACGTCAGGAAGGGTTGGCGCCGGAACTCCGAGAATGGAGTTGGTCATGGTGGGGATACGAAACTCGCGGCATAGTGCGAACGCCCTCCGCATGTCCTCGTCGGTCATGTCCCGAATGAGAACGTAGTCCCGTACGAAGGGATTCCCGGCCTCGACCGACATGGAAAGCGACGAGATACCGGCCTTCTTGAGAAGCTTGAGCCGGTGCTCCGTGACCATCTCAGCGCGAACCAAGCAGTGGAACGGCAGCCCGACGTCGCGAGGATAGGCCTCCGCGAACTCCTCGAGCCAGTCCTCGTCGAGAACCGGAAAAACGTCGTCGTACCACTTGATGTAGCGCGTGTCCCAGTTACGCTTGAGTTGCACGAGCTCTTCCATGAGACGAGGCACGCTCATCTTCTGGAAAACCTTGCCCTTGCCCTGGTACATCTCGTTCCACGCGTGCTCGAAGCAATACGTGCAACGAAACGGGCATCCGCGACCCGCCATCATGGTCCGCTTGGGGCGAACCTTGAACGCGGTGTTCGCGTAGACCAACTCCCTGTCCATGAACGGCAGGTCATCCAGATTGGTCTTGCGCGGGCGCAGGTGTTCCGAGGTGATCATCCATCCGCTCGCGTCCGTGAGCGATCGCCGAAGCACGCGAGACGCGTTATTCGGCGTGATGATGTTCGGGATGTTGTCGATGGAGACACCTGTCTCCAATGCACGCAGCAGCTCTGGCCACGAGTCATCGCATTCGCCCACGCCAAGCGCGTCGAACGGATACTCGGTGATTACGGTTGGGCGGAACGTCGCGTACGGCCCGCCGATCACCGTTTTCACGGAAGGCGCGGCCTTCTTGATCGCGGCGTTCGCTGTAAGGAACGCCTGATGAGAACCGGTGATGGCGCTGAACGCAACCACATCCGGCTTCATCTCATTCACCACGTCGGTGATGTTGTCCCTTTCCAGCAGCGCGAGTCGCGACGACCATCCACACTGCTGTCCGAGCGCCGAGAGCATCATCACGCTCATCGGCTCCGTCATGTACCCGTCGTCACGCATCACGTACAAAACCGTAGGCATTCTTACACCCTCTACTCCCTCTAGTTGTCAAGGTTGTCGAACGAGCGAATGTTTGCACGAAAAAAGCTGAAATGTCAAGCGTTAAAGACGTTTGAAAATATCCGTGGAATGTATTTGGACTTCAGGCGTGAACCGAATCTCACCACCAAGTTCCTCGATCAAATTCTTATCCTTGTGCAACAAACTGTTCGGGTCATCCAGTTTTACCTGTTCACTTACTCCTTTTGTATAAACACTAGGACGCACCAAGCGCATAATATTCCACGGCCCTTCTTCCTCATCATTCAACACCACGTAATCCACACACTCCAAAGCCGCAACCCAGGCAAGTCTCACTTGCTCAGAAAATCTCGGTCTATCCGGACCTTTCTTAACAAACTTATCCGCAAGTACACCGACGTAAAGGATGTCGCCTAACTCTCGCGAGCGTTCGAAATAATTAATATGCCCGGGATGCACTAGATCGAAAACGCCGTGACAATGTACGACTTTTTTTCCTTGCGCTCGCGCCTCCTCCGCAATCGCGGCGAGCTGTTTTGGCGTTACGATTTTCGTTCGCGTGTCTCGCGGCATATTCAGTCAAGCGCCGTTTCCGTAAATCGTGTAATCCAAAATCGAATGCAAAATCGTTTCATGTCCAAGTTCCGCATGTCCGTACACCATTGTGTCCAAATATATATTTACGTCGCCAAGAGATCGTAGTGGATTGTCATTCTTAAACGCGGACATTGTAATCACGTGGCATCCAATCTCCTTCGCTTTTTTCGCGGCGTTCAAAATATTCTGCGATTGACCGGAACTTGAAATAGCCACAACCACATCTCGCGCCTCTGCGAACATTGCAATAGGTTGAGAAAAAACGTCGGGATATCCGAAATCGTTCCCACCACCTGTTAACAACGATGAGTCATTAAAAGCAATGGCTCGCATCTTTCCGTTCTTCCAATAATCGAAAGCTTGATGGCTTGCCATTGCCGCGCTCCCACCATTTCCAACGAAAATAATCTTCCCACCAGCCGCATGAGCCGACTTAAACTTTTCCGCAATCGCCTGAAGAGCGAACATTGAATCCACCGCTTTTCCATCGATGGATGTAACGCGCGTATTCGCAAGAGTAAAAAGAATGTCGGTCGTAAACTTCTGAAAAAAATCTTTGAACGCCATATAATTACGCCATTAATGCTTTAATAGTTTGAATTAACGATTCCGGTTCTACGGATTCGCGATTTCCGACGATTGTAACCGCCTTTGCGCCAACTGCATTACCGATAAATCCAACGAGCTCCATTGGCAAACCGCTGGCGACGCATGGCGCGGTGATCGCGAGAAACGCATCCCCTGCTCCAACGGTATCCACGATCTTTTGCGACATTACAGGAATGTGAGCCAACCCTTTGCCGACTTCAGTCACAAGACATCCCCTATGTCCTCGAGTGACAACTCCTTTTGAACTTTTGAGCTTTTCCGTCACGGCCGTCAAAAGCGGTTCAATCGCTCCAAAACGGTCGCGAGTGGCAAGCCGCAACTCCGGCTCATCAATGCACACATAGTCCGCGCGTGGATATTTCACAACAGGATTATACCCGATATTGGCGGCATTGGTCTGTGTATTAACCGCTAAAAACTTTGAACGTTCCGCGAGCAAATTTATAGTACGCTGACTCAAAAATCCATGGGCATAATCCAGCGAAATGACAACATCGTACTCCGGAAGAAGTTTTTCAAGCACGGAAACCATCTGATCTTCAGCTTCGTCCGGCATCGGCGCATCTTCAAAAAAATACACTTCGAACAATTTCGAAAGATTTCCACGGTCAACATATCGACGCTTAACCGTGGTAGGACAATCAGCTCTATATACAAAACTTGTTTTGATATTCGGTTTGAGATTTCGTCTAATGTAGTCCTCCTTGGTGTCCCGAAGACCGAGACAGGTAACAAGATGAACGTCATCGCAAAAACCAGCAACATGATTTGCGCAGGCAAATATTCCTCCGGCAAAAGATTCATCGCTTAAAAAGCGGCTCGCCACGATGTTCGATTTCGATGTTCGACCCATCGGTGAAACGTAATGATATTCATCCACAACCGCATCGCCAACCACGAGCACCTTGAGACCTCGTATTCCATCAAGCGCCTTAACAATATCGTCGGACGTATACCTCTTACGAAAGTCCTCGAGGAACAATTGCATCTCTCGCGGATAAAGATCAAAATGTTGATTCAAAAGAGAACTGGAACCGAAAACCGTCTCTGGCGTAAAATACATTCGACCGCCGTTTCGTTCCACCGCCTGTTTTTCTTCAAAAGTATTCGTGGTTTCATCGTTGCACTTATCGGCATAATTCTTTCCCTTCACAAATACATCCGGTCGAAGAAGATCTATAACTTGTACTGCGCTCGGGCTATCACATACGGCGACGTAATCAACTATATGAAGTGCGGCAAGCGTTTCCGCGCGAATCTGATGAGGAAACACGGGACGCCCTGGTCCTTTATTCACAAACCTGTCGCTTGTAACAGTAACGACCAAAACATCGCCTTCTTTTTTGGCGGACTCGAAATGCTTCAAATGACCGGCATGAAGCAAATCAAAACACCCGTGGCATTGCACGATCTTTTTACCTTCCGATCGAAGTCGATTCAATTGGACGGTCAAATCTTCAAGAGAATGCACTTTTTCACCCATATTCGTTTCATGCGTGACTTTACCTAATGCTACGAAAAACGGCAAGAAAAAACCCCATGGAGAGCCGTGGGGTTGTGAAAAATGCTATTCTGGAATCCTTGCGCCGTATTCGACCTTCGGGGTTCCGTCGCCCTGTCGAACGACATGGATTTCCTTGAAAGGGACGTCCTGCGAATTCATCTCGCTCCAGATACATCGCGCAACCGCATCAGGGTTCATGAACCCGCTGACGTCGCGATCTCTCCCGTCCCAAAAGGGAGTCGCCATTCCACCAGGGTTGGCGAGCAGAACGCAGGATCCTGGAATGAGCGCTGGCAGTTCTTGACCGAGCGTTCGCGCCAGTTGCGCTTTTGCGGCCTTGTTGGTCCCGTAGAGACCTTCGTTGAGGCGAACGCGGTAGGAACTGCTTGAGGCAACGACTACGAGGTTCACGGGTCGGTACAGATTCGCGTTCATTTGCAGAATCGGAACCAGAAATGAAACCGGACCCTCGAGATGATTGCGACAGATCGAGCGGATCTCCCCGTGCGTCAGACCGATTATCGGCCCCTCCTGATACGCGCCCGCCGTCCACACGATCAGATCGAACGCTCTCGAGAGCGTTGTTGGTTCGCCATCCTCAAGATCAACCCGAAACCCCGTCGCTTTCCCCTCGGCGACGATTGGACACGCTTCGGGGTTACGTCCGGCAACAGTTACCTGCCACCCTTCCACGAGAGCGATTTTGGCCATTGCAAGGCCAAGACCCTTCGTTCCACCGAGAAAAAGAGCATCACGACTCATGTCCTTAACCTCCAAAGCCACGTTATCAAAAAAATGCTAATTGTCAAGAAAAAGCCCCGACATTTGTTGTCGAGGCGTTGAGCATCAGGCCGAAGGCCAAGGGAAAGACGCTACATCCGGACGAGGCCATTCGGCGATCTCGCGCGGAGTCTTGCCTGCATCGAACTGAATCGGAAGGTAGCTCATGATTCGCTCGACCATTCGAGGAACCAGAACCAATTTCGTTGGCCACGCTGTTATCACGTTGCCTTCCTTGAAGACCGCGACGTCGGAGCTACGTCCGCCGTCTTCAGTAGCGCATTCGGCGCGAGTCGCGGTGTAGACCGAGACTGAAACTCTCGGAAAATTGTAACCTGGCAGCGACGCGGAAATCTCGGCCAAAGCATGACGACCGAAATCCTCGCCTGCATCCGGAGCGATTCGTTCGCTCGCAAACTGCCACACCGCGTCGTCTCGTGACAAACGATGAGTCGTGATGACGGCTTTCGCTTGAATTCCTTCCAAGCAAACGCCGTTCAGATCCGGCAAGTTCCCGCGAAGCACCAGGATCTGTAGCGGCAATCGCAGCATCGCCTGTTCAGGTAAGCCACAAAGCTTTCGAAGCTCGGAGTTTCCCTCACCGGCAGTCAATACGACAAAATCCGGTTTGAGAGTCATTTGCAATGACCCGCTTTGGTCGTTCAGCTCAACCGAACTAACAGTGTTCCTCGCGGAATAATCAACGCGACGAATTCCGGCTCTGATCGTATGCTTACGATTCCTTTTGAAAAGCTCGGAAACGAGACTGTGCGGGTCTACGACCTGTTCGTCGATTACACACACGTCCCCTGCTGCGCCGCGAAGAGTTTCCGGCAATGACGCTCGCGCGATCTTACGGATCTCCGATCGGATCCCGAAACGGGCTCCGAAAGAAGTTGCCAAAGAAACGAGCGACGATGTACGCCAGAAATAACACGAGTCACTTCTGCGACGAACGACGCTGAGATCAGGCTCGCGATCTCCTGCTAGGCACTCCCTCCAAATCCTCGTCATGGGTCCGAGAGCTTTCACGAACGTGCCAGGGCGTGCCACGAGATAGTGCTTCATGCCGCCGTGAAGTATTCCTTGCGATGCGATTGTCTGCCCACTGCCAAGCGAGACGGATTCCACCAAAACCGCGCTTCGCCCCGTTCGACGAAGCTCGTCGATGAGCCACAGTCCGGCGCTACCGCCGCCTACCACCAACACATCTACCGAGATTGTAAGGGGCATGCATTCTCCTTTCAGCTAGAAAGCGATTAATATGTAGCACACATCGTAAAAAAAATCACCCCGAGAAGCGAGGCGATTGAAAAAGCCGAACGAATCACTTGATGAAGTTGACGTCCGGGCCCGGATGCATGAGTTGCCAGAGATAAACATTGGGCATGTCCATCTGACAACCCTTCATGCACTTGCTCACGTCGAGTCCGCCTTGTTCCGGCGGTTTACGCGTGAACTCCCAGTTGGCGCGCCGACGGTCGCCACGCCAAATGGAGGAGAACGAGTGATCGTTCACGTTGCCGAAGCGGAACCGGTGATCCCCGATCTCTTTTCCGGCGGAATCGTAGCGACCGACGTAAGCGGAGCAACCCCAAACTTCTCCATCGGCCTCAATGTACGCCCAGTGGTACGGAGTCGAGTAACACGTTCCGTACCCTCGGTACTCGTTTTCCTGTTGGCGCATGGCTTGACGACGAATCGTCACTTCGAAGTCATCCGTCTCCAGCGCCTCAAGGTCGTCGAAGAGACGCTCCCATGTCTCGCTGTCGGCGTAGCTCACGCCGTCGTACATGCTCGATCTGGTTTCACCCAGCTCGACTGTATGTTGCTTGAACGGCTTAACCGCCAGGTTGTCCACTCCGATGTCACGCAACGCTTTTGCGAGCGGAACCACGGTGTGGATGTTCGACGGCATGTCTTCGAGCACAAGCGACCTTCGTCGCCTGCCGCACGCTTCCGGAACGACCACGATCTGACAGAGCAGCTTCACGCCGCTCCCAAGCTTCGCGCGGATTTTCACCGCCTCAGCGAGATTGCGAAGCACGGTGTTGAAATCGCCTCGCTTGGCGTTGTGGATCTTGACGTAGGTCTCTGCGTCGCCGGCGTTGATCGAAGTACGGATCCAACGCAGTCGCTCGGCATCGAACGCTTTGATGCACCGCTCCGGTGTCATCAGCACCGAATTGGTTGTTACCGCCACGTCCAGTCCGGCGTAGCTAGCGGCGATGATCACGTCGCCAAGATCATTTCTGGTCGCCGGATCCCTGTAGAGAAACGGCTCGCCAGCGCCAGCGAACATCACGCTCAACACGCCGTTCGAGGACATATCTTTCAATGTCCGTTCCAGCACGTCGAAGCGCAGTCGCGGAGCGTCGGTCCGGTCGAGCATGTAGTCCACGCTGCAGAACGTGCACTCGTGGTTGCACAAGCCGAACGGAGAAATCTCCATGTACATCGGAAAGATGTTTTGTGCCGTCTCCCAGCTGTCCTTGTCCGCCAACCAGCGGGCAAGTCGAGTCGGGTGCATATCAAGCTTCTGCCCGTCGATTCTGGTTGCATCACTCATTTGAAAGAACGCCTTTCTGCAAACGATCCACCATGGATCGAGAGCAAAAAGACGTTATGAAAAAAAACGCGTTTTGTCAAGAACATAACGACGAACGTAGCGACGACTATTGTATGCCGGGAACAAAAAGACGCCATCAGTGGAGATGGCGAGTGCTAATAGAGCTTCGCGAGCAGACCGACCTTCTTGGCAACGGCGTCGAGCAAAAGGTACGTCTCGATATCAGAAATCCAGCTCATGTCATCGCGGCTCCTCAAGAGATCAAGAAGCTTGTAGGTACCGACGACCGTATACTCACCGAGCGACCATTCACCCCCGACTATCTCCAGAGGCAATTGGCTCTCGTCGATCTTTACGATGCCGCCGAACACCTTGGACCGCATCATAGACGGTAGGATGTAGAGGATGTACACGACATCAACGTCTTCGGAGCGGACGACGATATGCGCTTCTTCCTCCAGCTCGCGCACCATCGATTGTTTTGGGGTTTCTTCGTCGACCTCACCGCCCACCGGCTCGATAGTCTTGCCCGGCAGTGCGATTCGGAATTGCTCGACCATCACGACATGCCACTCGCCTCCGCGCATGAAGTATGGCAACACTTTAGCCCCATGCGGTGCACGTACGACGCCGCGTGTACTCTTATACGTGTGCATCTGGCCTTCCTGCACGCCGATGCTGACGTCTGCGCCCACGAAAGAAAATGTGGCGGTTCCCTCCTTGTTCATGTTGACCGTCTCGCCGTTCTCACTCACGACGAGTGGCACCGAACCATCCGTCAAACCCGAATATCGAACTTCAGCCATGACGCCTCCAATCGGTCTGTAAAGGACTACTACGTGCCGTGACCCTACAAAAAAACGCGGGCTTTGTCAACGGAAATGGCCGGAAATGCCGGATAACATCTCATCAACCGCCGCATCAAGTGTTGGAACACACGGCGTCTCACCGAGATCGCTCGTCGATGATCCAATATAGATCTGCATTATTCCGTTGGAGCACTCCCCTGCCTGAATGTCAGTTGCGGAATCACCTACCATAACTGTACGCGTCGGATCAATCCCGTATTTCGAACAGAGGTCAAGAATCATCCCGGGTTTCGGTTTTCTGCAGTCGCAACAGTCCGAATCTACGTGCGGACAGATACGACTGTCACGAATCGCAATTCCGCGCTCGGAAAGAAGCCGCATAACGGTTTGATGTATCTCCAATTCCAGCTCCATCGTTATCATCCCACGATGAACACAACTTTGATTCGACACGATAAAAATAGGAATGCTTAGCTCGTTTAGTCGGCGTAGTCCTTTCTCGATCCCGTCTGCCAAACTAACGTCTTTAATATTTAATAGATACTCCCCTTTTTCGAGCTTTGGAGTAATTACACCTTCTCGATCAAAAAACACTGCGCTGATATTCATACCGGTATACTGAACAAAAACGAAACTTCCGTCAAATGAAAAAGCCCCCGGAATCAAATCCGAGAGCTGGTTGAGTTGGGGCTAGAAAGGCCCCGCGATCGCCCCCGTGGCGAAGTCGTTGGCCAGGTCGAGTGGGACTTCTCGACCATTCAACATGAGAGCCAACGTCACGATCTCGCTAGAGTTCGGGTAGTAAGCGTTCTCGAGCGGCTCCGACATCGGCGTTGGGCAAGCCGGCAAACCGATACGCACTGGCGCCGCCTTGAGGTTGTGGAACTCGCGTTCTGTCACGTAACTCGCGATTTCCGCGGAGATGCCGAATTCGGTCCACCCCGTGTCTGCGACGATGAGCCGTCCGGTCTTACGAACGGACGCGCAAACCGCCTTCTTGTCCCACGGACGAATTGATCGAAGGTCGATCACCTCGGCGCTGATGCCCATTTCAGCGAGCTTTTCCGCCGCTCGCTCCGCCTCGTACACCATCTGGAGCAATGCGACGATTGTAACGTCCTTGCCTTCGCGAACGACTCGCGCCTTACCGATCGGCAGACGATAGGATTCTGTCGGAACCGCGTTGCGAAGCGGGTGGCAAAGACGGTGTTCGAGGAACACCACGGGGCAACTGCCGGTGAGCGCGGAGGAGAGCAGTCCCTTCGCGTCGTAGGCGTTCGATGGCGCCACAACGTGCAGACCTGGGAAATGCGCGAACAGGGATTGCAGACTTTGCGAGTGCTGACACCCCTGACCCCGTGAACGCCCAACGATGGCGCGAATCACGACAGGTACGTTGATCCGCCCGCCGGACATGTAGCACCACTTCGACAACTGGTTTCCCAGCTGGTCCAAGCACAGGAGCAAGAAATCGTTCCGTGCGTGAACGTGAAGCGGTCGCATCCCGAGCATTGCGGCCCCGCCTGCGACGCCGGTAAGCGTCGCTTCGGAGATCGGCGTTTCGAAAACTCGGCTTGCGCCGAAGCGATCGAACGCCGGCTTGGTCGTGCCGAACACTCCGTTCGGATCCGTGACGTGAAGTCCGAAAACGAAAATGCTCGGATCCGCTTCCATGGCCTGAACCGTCGCCTCTGCGATTGCCTCAGTCATGGAAAGCTGCTTTTTTTCAGACGTAGGCGACGGTTCCCATTCCCACGTAGACGACGATTCGAATGGCACTCCTCCAACGTCATCATCGCCGACACCGTCTAGGAGATCGGACGGCGAAGGGAACGGGCTCTCCTCCGCGAACTTGAACGCTTCATCCACCTCCATACGAACATCGAGCAACATCTCATCGAGGATCCCCCCGAAAATACCGAGTGATGCCAGATCCTTCTGGCATCGCTCGAGCGGACACCTCGTTTTCCAGTAACGAAGCTCGTCTTCCGGACGAGACATGATGCCCTTGTTGTGTTCCACGTGCTCGCGCCAGCGATAGGTCGTCGCCTCGATGAGGGTCGGGCCCAAGCCGTCGCGCGCGTGCTCCACTGCAATTCGCGTAGCCTCGAACACCGTTTGGACATCGTTGCCGTCCACTCGAACTCCCGGAATGCCGTAACCGGCCGCACGCTCCGCAATTGGAACGCACTGCCGCTCGTGGCGCCGAGTCATGGTCGAGTAGTCGTTGTTCTCGCACACGAACAACACGGGCAGCTTTCGCAACGCCGCAAAGTTCATGCACTCGTGGAACACGCCGGGCTCGATGCCGGCGTCTCCGAAAAACGCGACGCCGACGTTCTGCTCACCGCGAAGCTGGAACGCGAGCGCGGCGCCGAGCGGCAAAGGCATTGAGCCGCCGACGATTGCCGACGAACCGTACATGCCACGCTGCAAGTCGATGAGGTGCATGGAACCGCCTCGTCCGCGCGCGCATCCCGTTTCCTTCCCGTACATCTCCGCTATCATGCGATTCACATCCCCGCCCTTTGCAAGGTAGTGAGCATGGCAACGATGAGTCGAGAAGATCACGTCATTGTCCGTCAAGTGCGCCATAACGCCGACCGCCACAGCCTCCTGCCCGATGGACAGGTGGGTTGGGCACTTCATCTTGTTCTCGTCGTACTTCTCCGCGATGCGCTCCTCCACCACACGGATGAGGAGCATGGTCCGGTACGCGCGAAGCAAATCATATTCTTCCATCATCTCTCGCAACCCTCCGTGTTGAAAAACCGATCTGTCAAAAGACCCAAGCGGACGTTAAGAGATTCTATTGAAATTGTCAAT
>ERZ1292633.2200-Hain-H41-02um-R1-2200-length-20181-cov-5_pt1 | contig 20181 bp, 12 predicted proteins | sample MGYA00564406_ERZ1292633 | MGnify/ENA primary metagenome ERZ1292633 (study PRJEB36523, sample SAMEA6512639) | groundwater metagenome | collected 2019-01-08 | study: AquaDiva: Metagenomics assemblies of 32 groundwater samples
TAAATTTATTTGAAGTTGAACCAAATTTTTTTGCCAAAAAATCTACATTCCTCCATTCTAAATCAGGATTGATTGCTTCTACACTAAATTCTATTTTTTCATTAGAAAGTTTTTTACCTGTATCACTTGTTATTTTTAGATTCCATTCAAATTTGCTTTTTCCATCGGGTTTTAAATCAAGATTTTTTTTTCTTAAAATTTCTGATGAATCAGAAGAATTAGATGATTTACTTAATTTTTCACCTAAATCTACAGGTAAATTTATAGGAATAGAAATACTACAACTGGTTATAAAAGCTGTTGTCAGTAAGAGAAGTATTCTTTTTTTAAGTTTCATCTAAAATATAAATACAAAAATAATATAACTAAAATTATAACGTACTAAATAAAAAAAATATGTACTATTTTAACTTTAAGCTTTTAAAAAAGAGGGAATTATTATACTTAAACCAGCTAAAATTAAAACTGAATAAATAAATATTTTAAAGCTTTCTTCTTTTATTTTTTTATGTGCATAATCACCAAGATAAATACCTACAATTAAAGCAGGAATTAAATATATAGAATAAGTTAAAGTATTTGTAGTTATTTTTGAAGTAAAAATATACATTACAACAAGTATTATATTAAAAAATAACCAAATAGATGATAATGTAGCTCTAAAACTTTCTTTTGTCATTTCATAATTACTTAAGGAATAAACAACCATCGGTCCACCTGAAGCATAGATTCCATGAATTATTCCACCTAAAAAAATCATTAAATTGATAAAACTATTAGGTGCTTTTTTTACTTCTTTTTTTCTTAATAATAAATTTAATTGATAAACAGAAAGAAGTATTATAAAAACGGCATAGATTTTTTTTAGAATATCACCTTGAATAAAATTAAAAATTATCATACCAATTACTTGACCTGCAAGCATAAAAGGGATTATTTTTTTTAGCAATAATTCAGTATTAATATGTTTAACATTTTTTGATACGACATAACCACTTAAAACTAAATTTATAGGCACAATTACAGCCAAAAGCATTTCTACAGGAAAAAAATGAGAGCCAAAGGTAACCGATATAATAGTTTTTCCAAATCCTGATAATGTTTCAGTAAAAGAAGCAAAAACTATTATTATGCTTAATATAGCAATTTCTGTTAGCATTTATATAAAGTAAAAAGTAATGAGTTATAAGAAAATAAGACTTTAAATCTAAACTTATAATTAAATATTTTTATCAAACTTATCTTACTTAGCTTCTTTCATTTCGTTTCTGGTTTTTTCGGCTTGTGCTTTTATTTTTTCTAAAAGAGCTCTAGATCCTCTAGACTGTTCTGGAATATCTTTTGTTACCATTTCTTGATATCCTTTATCAGACTTGCCTTCAGCTGCATCAGCCCATCTTTCATGTTTTTTAACAAATTCGCTTTTATCAGCATTTTGACTTGCCCAAACAACAGTAGTTGATTTTGAGGTTGCAATTCCATCTGTCATAATCATTTCATTATGAAGTCTTCCGCCATCTTGTAGAGACTTTGAAACACTTTCAGGTAATTTTTTTAGAACAAATTCTGGATATGAAACTAATGGATGAAGTTGATTGCTAAAATCTGGTGGTCTTGATGAATTAAGCCATGCTTTTGAAACAGCTTCGGTACAATACATTTCTTTATCATCATTATTTCTAAAATATTTATCATATCCTTTACCAACATAAGATTTCATGGTATTTACAGCACTTTCTCTATCTTGATCAGTTGCATCTTTCATAGTAACAGCAATCATTACATCTCTTGGATGTCTAGCGGTATATCTTTCTATTGTATCAACATTAACACCAGCACCAGACGCTTTTATTGTTTGTTTTTTGCCCTCATATTCTGTTTCTGTATCACTATCACTAAGTAAAGAATGTATTATTAAACCTTCATCTTTTAAAGCACCTTTTTCTAAACCCCATTTTTTTTCCATTTGCTCTTGAAGCTTTGCATCTTTACCTACATAAAGGATTCCATGAATAAAAGAACCGTCATTTCCATTCATAATTATGTCGCCTTTTTTTAGATTTGCTTTCATATTTTGAATTTCTTTTTTATCTATTGGAGGCAAATTATCAGAAGGAGAACTACCTCCCATAACAGTATCAACAACATAAACCCAAGGAGCATTTTGTTCTATTCCAACACTTTCTCTTATGTTATTAAGAACATCTCTAACTTTTTCATATCTAGGTGTTTGAAATTGTTGTTTATAAATTGGTTGGCTAACTTCATTATTTTCTGCAACAATAAAACCTTGTAAAGCCCCTTTAGTTCCTGTTTTATCTTCTATTGCATTAACAGGATTTGATATATTAGAATTACCAAAAAAACTTATTTTACCAACATCTTTAACTGTTCCTATTTTTTGGCTTTTATCATCAACTTTTAAAGAGTAAACATCAAATTTAGCTAAACCACTTTGTTCGTCTTTTCTTTGAACAACAATTTCAGCACCTGCATTATTTTTAGCTATGTTTAGAGCTTCATCTTTTGTATTTGCTGTAGTTATTTTTTTTGCATTAACTTTATCTGAAAGATCAAATAAACCAGAATCATAATTACCAATACTAAATTCTTTATTAATACCACTCATAATATTTTTCTCTTTAAATTTTATATAAAAACGATAATTTTTTAATATATCATAGAAGTATTATAGATAATTTTTTAGAAATCTGAATTAAAATATTTATTGCTTAAATAAATTAAAAATGTTCTATAAAAATCTATTTTAACCAATTCTACTAGAGTCAATAAATCCTTTTTCAAATTGTTCTATAATTTCATCATAAGATAAATTTGTTCCAACAAAAAGCTTTATTTTATGATAAGAATTAGTTATAAAAAACGAAATCATTTCAATAATTTCAATTATAACAAGATCATCAAGCTCTTTTGTAGGAGTAACAACACTATATCGATAAATAACACCATCTATTTCATTGTAACTAAGATAACCTATAGGTAAAAGTTTACTCATTACAGATAAAAGTTCATGTATTCTTAATTTTTTTTCAGCTTCAATATTAGTAGTTGGAAGTGAAACAAAAAATTGTAAAATATTAGATGAATCATTTTCTTCATTTATTTCGGAATCTATTGCTTTTGCAACATCAGTTGTATATAGTAACTGAATTAAAGGGCTATCTTCTATTTCTAATTCATTTCCTTCATATACACTTGATACAAATAATTGCTCAAAAGGAACCTCTTTATCTGCTGCTCTATAAAAAGATTTATATCCAACATAATTTAATACAGGTACTAATCCCTCAAGCCCTTTTCTTATAATATTATCATTAGGTACTTCAACTAAAGAAGGTAAGGATGCTTTTGATATTTCTTGGTTTTGAACAGGTTTTACTTGACTACTTCCTTGAACTTTGGATACAGGTACTTGAGGTCTATTGATACCCAAAGTACTTCTATTAGTCCCTAAAGGTGGTCTGTTATTATTCATTGTCATAATTTTTTCCTTTATTTTATTAATAATACCACGAAGCTTTTCTTCGGGGTTAACAAAATGAAATTTTGTTTCCAAAGCTTTGCTTTGGTTTTAATACAAACAGGGTCCCCAGTAATCTGGGAGTTATTTTAATTCTATGCGAACATTGGCATTTTTCTATCTAAAATCTTTTTCATACCTTGCTGTATTTTAGGATCAGTCGGTGGAATTAATGAATCTGGATCAATTTTAAAGACATGTTGTACAAACTTTTTCATAGTTGCTTGTTCTTTAATTGTATTTGCTTTTTCTGGATCTACCATTGTACTTGTATCTTTAGATAATATATTAATTATATTTTCTTGAGCAGCTTTAGGCGATTTTTTTAATAACATGCTGTCAACTCTTGATTGAAAACCTTCTACAGTTTTTATTTTTTCTCTAAGTTTTAATTGTTTAGTAGGATCTGTTTCTGTACTTAGATTTTGATTAAGTTGTGTTTTCATACTGCTTAATTCTTGTGATTGGTTTTGTAGATTTTTTTCAGTTTTCTTTCTTTGAACTGTTTTATAAACTTTATATCCAATCATACCAATTCCTATTAATGCAGCAGTACCAGCAAGTGCCCATCCAACTGGTGTAGCCATCAAAAGACTAGCTCCTGCTATGGCTCCAATAGTAGCTGCAACGCCACCAGCAGTTGCAAGAACACCCTTTACTATACCTAAAGCAGCATGACCAATACTTCTTCTTTTAACTACTTGAGTACCGATATCTTCAATACTTTTTGAAACTCCTAATAATTCATTTATTTCTTTTTTTCTATCAGGTGAAGCTGTTTTATATTCAGTAGCTAGTTTTGATAAATTTTCTATTTCTGGATCTCGTGTTAATGTTGTATCAATTTTAGTCTGAGTATCTTTTATTTTTTTTGTTAACCCTTTACTATCATCTCCAATTTCATCCTTTATTTCAGTAATTCTTGTATTAACTTGCTCTAATTCTTTTTTTGAAATTGAAAGATCTAATGTATTTTTTCTTAGATCTGAAGTATTGGTATTAATTTCTTTTTCTACAGTAGATATTTTAGAATCAACACCAGATATTTGAGAGATTTTAGCAGAAATATTATTTGAAGCTTGATCTATCTCAGAAGATTTTAATTTAATTTTTTGTTCCAGTTTTGCAACTTGAGTATTTTTAGAAATATCTGTACTTGGTAAATTTTTAGCTACTTGTAATTCTGATTTTAAATCCATTTTTTCTTTTTCTAAATCAGATTTTGTTTTTTCCAAAGCTATTTTTTCTATACCAAGATCATTTTTTTCTTTTAATAGATCTGTTTTTTTACCTGTTAAAGTAACTGTTTTTCCATCTAAATTTAATTTTTGTCTATCTAAAGCATCTATTTTAGCATCTAATTTTGCTTTTTTACCTGTAATTGGAGTATCTAATATTTGTTTTTCATCTTTTAGGGTTTTAACTTGAGATTCTAAATCTTTTTTATATTCTTTATTAAGAGATGGATCTCTCTTAAATGAATCAATTTTATCTTGACGTGCTTCAATTTTTGAATCAAGTTTTCCTAATTCGCTATTTACTTGAGTCATTTTTAGAGTTAGTTGAGTTATTTTACTTGCTTTATCTGGATTTGTATCTGGTAAATCATTTGCTTCTTTTAATTTTTTTGTTAAATCTTTTTTTTCTGCAACATAAGGTTCTTTAAATGATTTAAGTGATTTTATATCTTCAACCATAGTTTTTGCTTCTTTTTCTTTATCTTTTAACATTGCTTGGGCTGGGTTTTTTATAAATTCAGAAGCTCTTGATTTTAATTTTCTATTATTATGTACTCTAAATGATTCTTTTATGGTTGTTGCGATGCCTGTAATAACGCCAGAAAAAGCACTTATTCCATTTCCAACTAAACCAACAGAGTCTGCTAAATGAGGTGCAACAGCCTTAGAAAATTCCATAAGACCTCCTGCTGTATTTATAGCTTGTCCTATTGCCTCTGTAATATTTCCTCCTTGTGCTCCCTTTATCATCTTAATAGATTCATCTATAGCGCCTATTTTAGTTTTAATCTCCGCTCTTTCTTCTACACTAGGAGGTGGAGATGTTTTAAGCTTTGCTACAAGTTTATCTTTTACAGTATTTAAATCACTAATATTTGCACCATCATGAACGGCTTCTTTTATTGCAATTATTGTTGATGCAAAAGTTGCAACACAACTCCCCATAGATGCTGTACTTTTAGCTATTTCAAAAGGGGAATTTATATCAACAACCTCTGGATTTGGTAAGTTTCCATTTCCAAAACCTATTAGATCTTTTGATTGAGCTGCTAATTTATCCTTACCTTCAAGACCTCCTTTAGTGCTTTCTACTATGCTTCCATGAATTAGTTCTATTGCCCCTAAAAGTTTACCGCCAGAGCTTTGAGGTGAAAGTGGTTCATCTCCACTTTCAGCTTTAAATAAATTTATTTCATCTTTTAAACTTACTATTTCTTTTCTGTTAGGAGTAAGATCTTGAGGTTTTCCTGAAGTTACATTTTTTAATATTTTTGCTAAATCATCTTTATTTATCTGAGTTTCAGTTGTTTGACCTGTAGGAAGTTCAGTTGATTTTAAAAAATCTCTATCAAATTTAGGGCTTATTTTTTCTAAAGCTTGCATTAAGGTTTTTTCACCACCTTTTACATCTTTTGCAAGTTCCTTAAACTCTTGTGCCGTTATTTTTCCATCTTTTAAAACAGTATCAACTTTTGCCGTAAATTTAGATGCACTTACACCTTTATTAAGTTGCATCATCATTGCATCTATATTACCACTTGCTGTACCAATATTTAATGACATTATTTTTACTCCTTAAAATTAATATTTTGGATAAGTTGGAAATCTTCTTACAACAATTGCTTCAGGTTTAAATTTTACTTCACCTTCCACATGAATATTATTTTGTACTAATTGAGTTTGATTTTTTAAATCATGCTCTTTACTTTCTGAATTATTTTTATTTGTTTTATGTTCTACTTCACTAATTTGCTTTATAATTAAATCTTTTCCTTCAATATTAGGGTTTATATTAGTAGCTACTTTTAAATAATTAAGAGCTTGCTCTTTTTTACCAAAATAATTAAAAATATATGATAAGTAAAAATATGGTTCGGCTTGATTTTTTTTAATTTCTATGGAATCAAAAAACTTCTCGGCAGCTAATTTTAAAAATTGAGGATCTGGTTCAGTTTTTTCTGAAAATTTTTGTAATAAATAAAAACCTTGTTCAAATGTAATTTTATATTTTATATCATTTTTATCTTCTTTATTTTGAATAATTACTTTTCTTTCTTGAAGTGTTTCTGAATCAACATTTGCCATTGAAGTAACAAAACCATTTGAAGCCATTGCTCTAATTGACGAGCTTTTTAAATTTTTAATTAGATCAAACATTAATTTTTTATATTTAAAAATATTTATATAGAATAATACTAACAATATTCACTAATATTAACAATATTTAAAATCACAAATATATAAAAAAAATTATATTCAAATATAAGTATCTAAGGAATATAATTTTATTTTCTGTTATTTTCTTTTTCTTGAAATTTTTTACGTGATTCTTTTACTTCATCCCAATTCTCTGTTACCCAATCCATAAAATTTTTCATTGGTTCAAGAACACTTAAACCAAGTTTTGTTAATTGATATTCTACTCTTGGAGGAATTTCTGGAAAAATCTCTCTTACTAACATACCATCTTTTTCTAAATTTCTAAGAGTACTTGTTAACATGGTTTGAGATATTCCTTCGATAACTTTTTTTATTTCAGAAAATCGTGCTTTATGATCTGGTGATTTCGATAAAATAACAACAACTAAAATACTCCATTTGTCAGCAATTTTAGTTAAAAATTCTCTGGTAGCTTGCACCTCTTCACCTGAACACATTGAAACAGCTTCTAATAAACATTTTGATTTTATTTCTTTCATAGTACTATAAACCTTACTAAAGAAGTAATTTATGCCTTCTTCCCTTTTTTTGGAAATAATATACTATTAAGTATAACTTTAATACTAAGTAAATATAACTGATTTAGAAGGAAATTAATATTATGAATAAAAAAGCTTTAAAAATAACTTATTGGGCAACAACCATTATTTTTTCATTACTTATGTCATTTTCAGCCTACCAATATTTAACAAATCCTATGATGGCAGAAGCTTTTGTTCATTTGGGTTTTCCTGCATATTTTCGTGTTGAATTAGCCCTAGCAAAATTTATAGGTTCTATTGTATTATTAGCTCCTTTTTTTGATAAATTCAAAGAATGGGCTTATTCTGGTTTTAGTATTGTATTAGTTTCTGCGGCTATCGCACATTATTCTGTAAATGATGATATAGGAAAAATAATTGCTCCAATTGTAATAGGAATTATACTTTCAGTTTCTTATTTATCTTACAAAAAACTTAAATCAGAAAAAGTTGAATAAAAATATCATTATAAGGATAGCTTCAAATCACTATCCTCAATAATATTATTTATTGCTGAATATCAGTAATAGAACCCATAAATAAAATCATATTTGAATTTGCTTCTGTTATGGTAAAAAAGAAAGGTCTATCCACTACAAATCTATTTGATATTATTGCCGATTTTGTTATTGCAACACTTGTTGCAGCAGCAGCTTCAGTTCCTTCTTCATTAACATCTACAAATGTTTTATGTTTTACTTCAGAAATAGAACCAGGTCCTGATGATAAATTAGAGAAATCGGCTCCACTAAAAGCACTTTCCATACCTAATTCTTTAAGAGTTTCATTCAGTTGTTTTTCATACTCAATTTTAAACTTTGGTAATCCTAAATTAACGCTTTTATTTTCCATTTTTGAATTTACATCATCTAAAAGTTTTAAATCTAAGTTTTTATAAAAACTAGTAAGATTAGAACTTTTCTCTGGTAAAAATACTGTCATATAAGCTTTTTTATCTTTACTATAATAAAGTTTAATTGCTGAAAAAGTATCACTTTGATAAAGATCAAATTTATCATCTGATTTAAACATAGTTTTTACATCTTTTTCAATACCATCAGCATTCATAAAAGCATTATCTCTGGTACTTGCTTTATCAAATTGTTTTTCCCAAATCCCTTTAAAATAAACTGCGTTTATTAAATATAAGAAAACTGATGGATCTATATTTTTAATTAAGTCTTTTACTTTATCTTGAGTTTTTTCACTAACCCAGTCATTAATTGTTTTTGGAGCATTTTTATCTGCAAAATCTAACTCTGTAACTTTACCATCAAAAAAACTATCTATATTAGAAACAAATTCTTTTTTTAGATTTTCACCTTTTCTTAACCATAAAGAGTTTGCAGTTAAAAGAGTTAAATCATTATCTTTAGAAGTAAAAAAATCTTTCATAATTTTATATGATTTATTAAAATCATCGGGTTTAATTCCACTTATTTCAAGTACTTTTGCCATATCTTCTTTTGTTTTACCGTTTGCTCCATTATATGTCATAGCAAGAGCAGTTGAGATACTTAGAGGAGATATAAAAACATTTTTATTTTTATCTTTACTCAAAAGATTATTAAACATTTTTATTCCAAACTTATTATTAGCAATAGATACGCCAGAATCTGATACTTTTTTCAAATCTGCTGACGATATTTTTATATTATTTTCTTTCACTGTATTATTTACTTTAGTATCTTGATTATTTTGAGATGATGAAGTTAAACTTGGACTACAAGAAGAAACTAAAAAGACCATTACTAATAATTTACTAGCTAAACTATTTTTCATTATGATTACTCCGATTAATTTAATAATTATAGTATAGATTAATTTTACAATAAAAGCAATATTTTATTTACTTAGTTGTAAGGCTTTTTTTAGACAAATAAAAGGGTATCTTTTGGAGATACCCTGAATTAAACAAAAGGAGGTTTTATGAAAAAACAGGTTAAGCGTTAGCTTCCTGAGTTTTCCCAGAAATTTTTCTTCTCTTTTCTTCTATTTCTCTCCAAGTTACAAGTAGAGGACTTGCAATAAATATACTTGAATAGGTTCCTGCTATTATACCGATTAACATTGCGAAGACAAAATCTTTTATAGATTCTCCGCCAAAAACATAAAGACAAGTTAATGTTATAACAACTGTCATAGAAGTATTTATACTTCTTGTCATGGTTTGATTTAAACTAAAATTAGCTACTTCTGCAATAGGAGTTCCTCTTTTAGCTTTCCTAGAGTTTTCTCTTATTCTATCATAAACAACTATGGTGTCATGAACTGAGAAACCTGCAACTGTTAAAGCTGCTGTAACAAATAAACTATCTACTTCAGTTCCAAAAACTTTACCAAATAAAGCAAAAGTACCAACGAGAAATAGTACATCATGAACTAAAGCAATTATTGCACAAAGTGCATAATCATATTTAAATTGGAATGATAGATACGCTATTATTCCTGCAAGAACTAGAAGAAATCCTAACATAGAATTTGTAAAAAGTTCTTTACCAATAGTTGGACCAACAACTTCAACTTTTCTTGTTTCAAAAGAACCAAGTTCTTTTTTTAAGTTATCAAATAAAAGTATTTGTTGTTTATTGTCCATAAATTTTGATTTTATGTTAATAATATCTTCTACTGGTTGAACTACAGCATCACTAAAAAGTTCTTTATCTGTAGAAACAAGTACTTTTTTTACTTCCTCTTGAGTAACTTTCTTTTGGAATTTAAGTTCACTAGAACTACCTCCAACAAAATCTAAGCCTGGTCTTAACCATCCCATAGACAATGCAACAACACCTGGTATTATCAAAGCAATCGATATACCAAACCAAACATTTTTATATTTTATAATATTATAATTGCGCAAATTTCTTATTCTCCAAAAAACAAAAAAACAGTTAACCTTAATAACCTATTATTTATTTTAGCTTAAATAATAAAATAAAAAAAGGTTTTTTCTTTAAAAATTATGTACTAAAATGTTAAAAAGCAATAAAAACCTAAAGAGATATGACCTTATAATAAATTTTAAAACAAGAAACAATTTATTTCGTGATAGAATAGAAAGTTATTTTTTTGTTTAGATTATGGATTTAGAGTTACTTATAATAAATATTTTTGCTGGTGCTTTTGTTGGTTATACAACAAAAATGCTTGCAATTAATATGCTTTTTAAAAAATATCCCATAATCGGCGGAGCAGAAATAATAAAAGATCGTGAAAATCTTGCCATAGCTGTTAGTGAGTTGGTAGAAGAAAGACTTATAAAACCTGAAACCCTTGTAAAAGAATTTGAAAAAGAAAATTTTAAAGACTCTTTTCAAAACCTCATAAAACATATAATAGATGAAACGATAATAAAAAATATTACTAATAAAAATATTGAATTAGTTGATGAAATTTCTGGTTTTGATAAAACTTCTGACAATTTAAAACATTTTTTATTTGAAAATGAAGAAAATATATTACCAAATGCTTTAAAAATATTGTATGAAACGATAGAAATAAAAGATTTTTTGAGTCCTAAACAACTAGAAACTATTATACAAAAACTTATAGAAATTTTATCAGAATCAGTAACACTAAATATATCTGGTATAACAGACAAATTTTATGAAGAATTAGAAAAAATAAAATTAGATGATGTATTAACCAAAGATGAAGTTGAAAAAGTATTTAATTCACTTATTTCAGATGATTTATATAAAAAAATTCAAAAAAATATAGATTCAAACATTAATAATTATTCTGATAACCTATATGAAATTTTAAATTTAGATGATTTAATAAAAAATATTGAAATTAGTGTAAAAAATAAAACATTATTTGAACTTATAGGTGATAAAAACAGTGATAATTCTACACTAAACTCTATTGTTAAAAGGTTACTTTTATTTATTAACTCTGAAAAAGGTAATTTAATTCTACAAGATTTTATTTCCACTTTTATTGATGTTTTAAAAAAGCTTGATATTCCATTATCTATTTTAGTTACAAGAAACATAGAAAATACAATCATAAAATTTATTGAAAAAAATATGCCTGAAGTCGTAGATAGATTAGAAATATGGCTAGAAATAAATAAAAAAGAAGTTGAAGCTATGTTAAATCAATCGATTGAAGAACATTTAGAATCTGAAAATATGATAAAACAATTAGTTGGCAATATTTTTTCAGAAGAAATAACTAATAGATATAAATTTGTTGAAAATACTATAACAGAAGTTAAAAAACTTATTTATGAATCAAATGATTCTTTTTTAAAGTCAATTAATAGATTTTTGGATAATACACAGGTTTCAGATCTTGCTAAATTTTTAGAAGAAAAAATAATTGATAAAAAAGTTATTTTTGATATTGTTTCAGATATTATAAATAAATACTTGCCTAAAATTAATTTTTCCTTTTTTGATTCTTTTATGAATAAAAAACTTTCAGAAATTTGGATTATAGATGAAATAAGCTTTCCAACATTTTTTAGAAATTATGTTTATACCTTTATAATTTCAAAAATAAGATCAGAATTTATTTTAACAGATAAATTAAAAAATTATATTTTATTATATATAACATCTAATTATAAGAATATTTCTGGAAAAGGAATAAAAAAATATGCTAGTAAAGAGTTTTTTGATAGTTTAAACCCTATAATAACTAATTTTGTAAATGATAAAAATATTCATAAATCAATTTTAAAAACTACTTCAGAAAGTATTCCTAAACTTATTGGAGATAAAAGTATAGATGAAATTATACCTCCTGATGTAAAACAAGAAATTGTTCCAAAATTTTCAAACTTATACAAAAATAAAATATCAGATTTTTTATTTAGACTAAAAAAAGCAAAAGTGTTATCTATTTACTCAGGAGTTTCTAATTTATATGCAAAATTAGCTGAAAATAAATCTTTTTCAAAACAACTTACTAATACTTTAGTTGAATTAATGAATACATTAATAAGAAAAAATAAACTACTTGATGGAAAAATAAAACTTGCAATAAAAGAAAGTTTTTCTAAATTTACAGATGATGAATTAAAAGTTGAAATGAATAGTTTTATGGGTAAAGAACTACAACCTATAAAATTACTTGGAGCTTTTTTAGGAGCATTAATAGGGGTAGGAATGTATTATTTATCATTTGTACCTAATTATGGTGATTATGTAAAAGGTTATTGGGCTTTATTAACTTATTCTTTATCTTATGGAATAACAGAAATAGCAACAAATTGGGTTGCGATTAAAATGCTTTTTAAACCTTATAAAGCATTTAAAATTCCTATCTTAAATATTGATGCTCCTTTTACACCTGGTGTTTTTGCAAAAAATAAAAAAGCGTTAGCTGAAAGTATGGTTAATTTTATTGATAAAAAACTACTTTCTAAAGAAAACATGATAGAGATTTTGGAAAGATATAAAAAAGAATGGGAAGATGTAATAAAAAAGGCTTTAGCTTCAAATGATTATAATATTTTAGACAAAGCTATATATGATTATACAAAGGAACATTATGATTCTAGCTCTAATATTGTATTAGATATTGCTTTTACAGAAATAAGTAACAATAAAGAGACTATTACAAACTATTTAGTTCAAGAAATAAAAAAAATATATTTAGATGATAAAGATTTAGAATTTATAAAAAATGAAATTTCATCAAAAATAAATGAAAGTAAAAACTATATTGGTAATTTTTTAGATAAAGATTTTTTTAGTAATAATGATTTTTTAAATAAAACAATTAATACTGTTGTTTCTGATAAATTAATAAAAGAAATAAACAAAATAATCTTTAATGGAATAAAAAAACTTCCTATTGATTATTTAAAAGATAAAAAACTAGAAGATATTATTGCCCAAAATAAAGATATTATTAGAACTTTTAGTAATAAAAAAATACATGAGCATTTTACAAAAGATGAAATAAAAACTAATAAAAAGAATATAATAAGTTATTTTCAAGATAAATTAAAACAAGATAATGTTCAAGAGCTTATATTTAACTATATAGAATCTAATTTAATAAAAAAAGATATAACTTCTGATAAAAAAATAAAAGATATTTTTGATGGGAAAATTATTACAACAATAATAAAAGAATTAGATGGAATAATAGATTCTATTTCTGATTACATAGTAAATATTGCAAAAAGTAAAAAGGATCTAGTATCTCAAATAATAATTTCAGACATAGAAAAAAAAGGTATGTTTGAAACTATGTTAGTAAGATTTGGTGGAGTTAGGAATGATATAAAGAAAGTAGTTGAAATTGTAATTGAAAATAAAATTCCTGAGTATATTTTTTCTAAAAAAGAAGAATTAAAGATAATAATAAAATCTTATATAGAAAATAGTTTTTCTAAAATTTCATTAAATGATTTAGGGCTAAAACAAGATGTATTTGCATCTGAAAATATTAGAAATATTTTACAAAAAAATGTATTTGGAAATGAAAAGCTTTTTTCTGTTCTTAATATATTATTGGGTAATTTGGCCAATGATTTAGTCAATAATCTTACAATAAAAGAATGTATTGAACTTATAAATATAAATTCGACTGAAGATCTTAAAATAAGACTAAAAAATGAATTTGAAATTTTAAATAATTATATAAATACATCTGAAAAACTTATAAATAGTACAGATGAAAAAACTATAGAGATATTAAACAAAGTCTTGCTAGAAATAGCTGAAAATATAAGTTTTGAAAAAATAATTGATGCTTTTAGTAATAATAAAAAGAGCCTAATAATATCAAGCTTAATAGATTTTATTTATTCATCTGAAGTTTTTGCCAAAGTAAAAAATGATTTCTTAGAACTGGCTCTAAATAAAGTAAATAAAGAGTTTTATAACTTTTTAGATTATGAAACTTTAAACAGAGATTTATCAAGAGTTATTCATAATCTTACTTCTGATAAAAATTCGGAAAAAAGTATTGTTTTCAAAAATCATGTAAAAAGCATTATGAAAGATATAACTTTTAAATTTGTAGAAATAATAAATAAAAACTTAGAAAAACAAACTAAATCAACTATAGAAAATATTTTTGTGGAAAGTTTAGTTGAAAGTTTGAGAATAAATAATAGAGAGATTTTAGAACCAATAGATTTTGGAGAAATAATAAGAAAAGAAATTCATGTAATGGAAGCAGAAAGAATAGAAGCAATGTTCGGTTTTGCAAAACCTATTTTTGCCTTATTAGTTTGGTATGGTGCATTAGGAGGAATAATTGGCTTATTTGTTGGTATTTTTGAAGCTTCAAGATAGTAATTAAAAAAATTATAGATTATGAATTAGAATTTATAATTTATAAATCTCTATTTTTGTAGGTTATGATTAAATTGTAGGGATTTGATTCATCAAATCCTTTTTTTATAGGTTATAATTATTTTTTGTCATTATTTAGCATTAATAATAAGAGTGTTATCTTTTTTTGTGGTTTTATTTGATTTTTGAGTCTTTTCAAAATCTAAATTTTTTAAATTACAATTAGTGAATGAAACATTATCAAATGTAGCTGCATTAAAATTAAAATTTTCAAAGTCTGAATTATCGAAATTTGTATTTTCTAATACAATACTAAATCTATTTTTTTTTACATTTAGGTTTTTAAATATAGAATCTTTTATTTCTGATTTTACCATATATAGCTCTAAAAATTTTGTGTTAGATAAATCCAAATTTGTTATCTTAGAATTTGAAAAAAATGAAACAGTTGACAAAAAAGCTGAGTTTGAAAAATTAGTATCTATTATTTCAGAACTAGATATATTAATATTATTAAAATTTGAATTTGAAAAATCAACTTTTTTTAATTTAGAATTTGAATATATACTAAAATTTGATAGAGTTCCAGAATATTTAAAGCTTATATTTTTGAAATTTGAGTTTTCTAAAATTACATTTGCTAAACTAAAAGCATTAAATACAGAATTTTCAGCATTAATAAAATCTAATACATAAGATTTATCAGTAGTAATAGAAAAATTTTCAAAATTAATATTTGATATATTAGTTTTTTTTAATTTTGAATTATAAATACTAACTTTGTTTTTAATTTTAGCAAGATTTAAATTAGATCCTTCCAAATTAGATTGAGAAAAATAAGTATTTTCTAAGATACAATTCTCAAAACTGGTATTTTGTAAATCGAAATCTGAAAATTTAGCATTAGACATATCAGAACCTAAAAAAAGACTATTTGTATTCTGAACACGAGTAAAATCTATATTTTTAAAACTAGATAAACTAAAATCATTGTTTTTAAAGCTACCTTGATACATTTTTGAATTATCAAAAATTGATGATTTTAAATTTGAATTATTTATTTCTAATAAATGAATCTGAGAATTTTTAAAATTAGCTTTTTCAAAATCACAATTATCAAAAATAACTTCTTTTAAATCAATATTTTCCATTAAAGAGTTTTTAAAACTTTTATTTTTTAATTTTTGATTATATATTCTAGAGTTAGATATATTTACATTTTCAAAATCAATATTAAACAAATCAAGGTCTTTAAAATCGCAATAAGTACATTTTTTATAATCAGTTAATAATTTTAAGTTATTAGAGATGTCTATATAAAAACCAGAACTTGAATATTTAGAATCTGAATATAATATAGATACAAATGGATTTCGATTATTTTCTAAGCCCTCTAAAATAAGTTTTTCTAGTTCTTCAATTAAAGATAATGGAGAAGTATCATTAACTTTCAAAGAATAATTTTTCTCAGATCTAATACTAAAAGGTTTTATTTTTTCAGGAACAGTTATATTTATATCTTTTTCATTTATGTATGAAAGCATGTAAATTGCTGATGTTTTTGTATCTATTTTAATGTCTTTTTTATAATAATTTTCCCAATAATCACCATTCCAAACTATATAACTTTTTAACCTAAATAACTCTTTATTTAGCAAATAACTTTTTTTTATAGCTTCTAAAACAAAAATATCATTTTTTTTAGGTTCAAAATTATTACCTAAATCTAATACAAAATTACCATTATTATCTGTTACTGAAGTAGCAATAACTGTATTTTCATGGTCTAACTTATTTCTATCTCTATAAAATAAAGAAACTAAAAAATTTCCTTTTGTTATATTTTCGTTTTTTTCAACTAAATTAGGAGTCAATGTAACGCCTGAGAATTTTTTTAAAGAGTTAATTTTTTGATATTCTTTGGCAAAAGAGTCTGAAGTAAAATAAAAAAAGCTAAAAAAGATTACTATAATTTTAATTAAAGTACTATTCAAATTATAAACCTCATGTTTTAATTTCTTATTCTATTAAATCTTTAAAAAACAAATTGTACTTTAGATTTATAAAATAAAAAAGGTGTAAAATTATTTTATGACAAAAAAAATAATACAATTATTATTCTTACAATTATTTTTATTAATACCAAACAAAGCAGAATCAAAAGAAAATTATGAAATAAAAGGTAAAGTTGAATATTATAAGCTATTTAATGTAAAAAAATCAGATTTTTCACCAATATCAGATACAAGTATTTTATTATCTTATCCCAATACACATAAAACAGAAGCAAATAAAATGATTGATTCAAGTATTGTTGATAGTGATGGAAATTTTTTAATTTCACCCTCTGTTATTCCTATAACTAATGAAGTTTTTATTTTAGAATCTTTTAAAGTTAAGAAAAATAATAATTTTTCTACCTCAAGGCTTAAAACTTATATAAAATGGAATGGAAAAAATTGGGAAAGTATTGCATTAAATGGTATTTATTTAAACCCTGCAACAACCTCTTTATCTATAATTCAAGATAATACTAAATCAAATAGTAATGATGTTATAAATTCACTTAAATTAGATTTAAAAAGTAATAAAATAGAAATATTAAATCCTACTTTTAATAAAAAAAAGGTGCTTGAAAATATAAATGTAATAAAATATATGGTTTTGGAAGGAACTGATCCAATAACTAATATATTGTACAAAGATAATTCTTATTCTGTTGTTGTAGATTCAGAAAAAAAAACTACATATCAAAAAGAAATATCTTGTATAGGTTGTGATATGAGAGAATATGAACCTCTAAAAACAAATTATATACGAGGTGATTTAGATAAAACTAATTTTGAAGGAATGGATTTAAATGATCAAGATTTTCAATTAGCAGATTTAAAAAAATCAAATTTTAAAAATACAAGTCTAAAAAAGGCTGTTTTTTATTTATCAAATTTAGAGGGTGCTGATTTAAGTAATTCTAATTTAACAGGTGCAAATTTATATTTGGCTAGTTTAAAAAATGCTAACCTAAAAAAATCAAAAATGATAAAAGTAAACTTATCAGAAACAGAATTAGATAACGCAAATTTAGAAGAGGTTGATTTTACAGGTAGTAACTTTTTTACTCAAAATCTTTCTGGATTAAATTTAAAAAACAGCATTTTTATTAAAACAGATTTATCAAATGCAAATTTATCAAAAAATAATCTGAGCAAAATAGATTTTAGTAATTCATATTTTGATAATACAAATATAAGTAACTGTGATTTTACAAAAGCAAACTTAAGTAATACAAACTTAGCAAACTCAAATATCGATAATTCTATTTTTACAGGTACTAATTTTACTAATAGCAATATTTCTGGAAACGATTTTAGCAATAAAAACCTTATGAATACAAATTTTACAAATGCCTATTTATCAGGAATAAAATTAAAAGGAGCATTAATAGATGGAAGTATTTTTACAGGTTCGTCTCTTAGTGGTTCAGATCTTTCAGGATTAAATTTTACAGGAAAAGATTTTACAGATGTAAATTTATCAAATGCAAATATGATAAACACTACTTTATCAGGTTTAAATCTTTCAGAACATAATTTATCAGAATCAAAACTCATTAACTCAAAAATGATAGAAACCAATTTATCAAATGCAGATTTAAATAAATCAGACTTAACAAATGCTATTATAACAAAAGCTATTTTAGATAATACAGATTTAAGTAATTCAATTTTAACTGGAGTAAAATTTGATAATTTAACTCTAACTTATACAAACCTTTCTTATACTGATTTAAGAACTAATTCTTTTGTTAATACTATTTTTGATAGTGTCAATTTTTCTTATTCTAATCTGCCAAAACTTGATTTTAGTAATAAATCATTAATTAGTTGCAATTTTTCTCATTCTAATCTTGAAAATACTATTTTTAGTAAAGCTAGTTTACAAGGTGTAGATTTTACTAATGCAAAAATAACAGGGAGTAATTTTACAGGTGCTAATTTATCAGGAGCTATTTGGATTGATGGAAGAGAATGTGCTGAAGGCTCTATAGGTAATTGTAATTAGTAAGAAGTGAGAAGTAAAAAGTAAACAGAGAGGAAAATTAGTTTGAGAAAAAATTATAGTTATAAATTTGCATTTGTTTTGTCTCATCACTTCTTACTTTTCACTTTTTACTTTATATGATAATGAAAAAGAACAATATAATAAAGTTAATTGTAGTGAGTTTTTTAGGGATAGCACTAGGATGTAATCTTAATATTGGGAACACGACAGTAAATAAAGTAAATAAAAATACAGGAGAGGAAAGAAATACATTTAGTACCCAAGCGACAGATGTACCATTAAAACCAGAACCAAACGAAGTACCAGGCAGATCAGATATAACAAGTGCTTTATCAACAAAAGCGAGTGTAACATTTAGAGCCGAAGATATAGGAAGAAATAAAGCTATTCAAATGGTAGATATGAGTCTTTATTGTGGTGCAAATAGATTAAGAGAGGGCATTTCTCCATCTTTTGTTTCACATGGTATTGATATTGCAGGTATGTATGGATCTACAAAATCAGAATTAGATATGAAAAACAAAAGAATAAAAGTAACATTTTTACCATGGATAGGTTGTTATGCCCCATCTAATTATAATGTTGTTGATGGAAGTACAACTGTAAAAAACGCACTTTCTACAGAAATTCAAATAATTAGAAAATATTCAGGGTATAATACTGATTTACAATATATGCCAACAGAGAGTTTTTTTTATCATGTAAGAGATGATATGTATTATCAATCTCATTATGATAATAATGATTTTGGTAATAATAGAGTAAATCCCATAGATAATGGAGCTAATATTCGTTTTAGTTTAGATGGAAATAATTTAATCCACTTTTCAGGAAAAATAGAAATGGAAGAGAATTCTTGTTATGAAAATTATGCAGGGACTCAATATAATGGAAAAGATTGTGAGTTTTTTGAACCTGGATTATCAACATTTGATTTAAAAGTAAAAAGAGGTTCAATAAAAGCAGGAGTAGAAGCAGAAGACAGAGATGCAAAAGTTGGTAAGGTTTTTGGAACAAAAACAGGAGATAAGGTAAAAATAAACGTAGTAGCTTTTGCGAATGACCATTGGAGAGTAGTAATAAAAGGTAAAGATGAAAATGGTCAGAGTCGTTCTTATAGGGAAGATGGAGTAGGAACAAAATCTCTTACATGGAATGGAAAAACAAATGATGCATTGACAGAAACAGATAATGTTTTTTTTCCATCAGGAGAGTATGATATAAAATTAGAAAGACCAAGTGATGAGATAGCGGCAGTAAATGGGAAAGTAACGATTGATAATGACCCACCAGAGATAAAAATAACGAATATGAGTGGAAATACTATAGAAGGGACA